>Ga0207648_10000230_pt1 | contig 59713 bp, 58 predicted proteins | sample KBSMisM32_FD_184310 | JGI IMG/M metagenome (GOLD analysis project Ga0207648, IMG submission 184310) | Miscanthus rhizosphere microbial communities from Kellogg Biological Station, Michigan, USA - KBS Miscanthus M3-2 (SPAdes) (version 2) | ecosystem: Host-associated > Plants > Roots >...
CTCGATCTCGACCGGCAGGCCGTGGCAGTCCCAGCCCGCCTTGCGCGGCACCCGGTAGCCGCACATCGACTTGTAGCGCGGGTAAACGTCCTTGAAGACACGCGAGAGGACGTGATGCGAGCCGGGCCGGCCGTTGGCCGTCGGCGGCCCCTCGTAGAAGCTCCAGATCTCTGCCTCCTCGCGCTGTGCGAGCGAGCGGTGGAAGACGTCGCGCTCGCGCCAGCGTTCGAGCACGCGCTCCTCGAGCTCCGGGAAGGACTGCCTGGTGTCGACTGGCTTGAAGCCGAACATGGACGCGGGATTCTAGGAGCGGGTAGCCTCTCGGCCCCGTGCCCCTCTACGACGTCAACGGAAAGGTCGCGCTGATCACCGGTGGCGCGCGCGGGATCGGCTACGAGACAGCGCGCCAGCTGCACCAGCGCGGCGCCTCCGTGGCCCTGCTCGACGTCGACGCCGACGAGGTGCGCGACGCGGCCGAGCGGATCGGCGAGCGAGCGCTTGGCATCGCAGCCGACGTAACCGACCTCGGCGCGATGCAAGCGGCGGTCGCGGAGACGGTCGAGCGCTTCGGCGGCCTCGACATCGCGATGGCAAACGCCGGGATCGCACCGCCGACCACGACCACGATCCGTACGGTCTCGGCCGAGGAGTGGGAGCGGGTGATCGACATCAACCTGCTCGGCGTCTGGCACACGGTGCGCGCGGCGCTGCCCCAGGTGGCCGAGCGGCGCGGGCACATCGTCGTCGTCTCCTCCGCCTACGCGATCGCCAACGGGATGCTGAGCAGCGCCTACGCAGTGGCGAAGTCCGGCGTGGAGGCGTTCGGCCGCTCGCTGCGCACCGAGCTGGCGCCGTTGGAGGCAAGCGCCGGCGTCGCCTACTTCGGCTGGGTGGATACGAAGCTGGTCCAGGACGCCTTCGCCAAGCCGGGGGCGGATCGCCTCGAGAAAACGGTCCCCGCCTTTCTGCTCAAGCGGATCACGCCGGCCGAGGCCGGCGCCTCGGTGGTCAAGGGAATCGAAGAGCGGGCGCCGCGGACCTTCGCACCGCGCTGGTGGCGCTACGTATCGGCGGTGCGCGGCCTGATCAACCCGCTGTTCGACAAGCGGGCCGACCGCGACCCCCGCGTGCGCGAGGCGATCCTCGACGCCGAGGCTCGCTCGGCCGAGAGCGCCGCGAGCGAAACCTCAGCCCCCGCCGGCTGAGCTCTCATCGACTGAGCCGCTCTAGCAGGACGACGACCGACTCGTAGGGCGCGCCGGTGGCGCGGCTGAGCCCGATCTCGCAGGTGCGGTTGCTGGAGAGGTAGGCGTCGAAGGAGCGCCCGGCGAGCTCCTCGGCCTGGGGCCGCGTAGCCGAGGCGGTCAGCTCCGGATGCGAGAGGCCGCGGTCTCCCGCGAAGCCGCAGCAGGTCGCCGAAGGAGCGACGAAGACCTCCTCGGCCAGGGCGCCGGTGAGCGAGCGCAGTCGCGTCGCCAAGCCCATGTGGCGGGTGGCGCAGGTCGGATGTGCGGTGGCGGCGGGGACCTTGCGGCCGATCTGGAGGCGCGGCAGCAGACGATCGTGCGCCCAGGCGACCGAGTCGAGGATCTCCAGCGCCGTGAGCCGCTCGACGTTCTCCTCGTAGAGAACGTCGTCGCCCGGTTCGGCCATCGCCTGCGTGCAGGAGGCGGCGTCGACCACGACCGGCAGCGCCCCCTCGCCGCTCCAACGCCAGAGGCTCTCGACCATGGCGTTCGCCTTCTGCGCGTGGGCCTCGGCGAGGCCCTTCGAGCCGAAGGGCAGTCCGCAGCAGCTGCCGGCGACGTCGGCCGGGATCCAGACCGGCAAACCGGCCCGGTACGAGACCGCGACCATCGCCTCGACCGGGGAGCCGCCGAAGATGCGGTTGGTGCACGAAGGGACGTAGACGGCGGCGGCTCCCTCGCGCTCGGTGGGCGAGAGCTCCGCTGGGGCGGGGCCGGGCAGCCCCTTGCCGCGCCTCGTCCGGCGCGCCAGCGGCCCACCGACTCGCAGGGCGGCGCGGGCGGCGCGCTCGACCGTGTGCCAGTGCTTCGCCGCCGCCAGAGCCGCGCGTTCGGCGCGCGGCGAATGGCTCTCCTTGCGCAGTTCCTTGACCATCCGGCCCGTGTCGATGCCGACCGGACAGGCGAGCTGGCAGGATCCGTCGGCGGCGCAGGTCTCGAGCGAGTCGTACTCCTGCTCTTCGAGCAGCGCCCGCGCGACCGGCGACCCCTCCGGCTGGCGGGCGATCTCCCGGCGCAGGACGATCCGCTGGCGCGGCGTCGTCGTCAGATTGCGGCTCGGACAGACCGGCTCGCAGAAGCCGCACTCGACGCAGGTCGTTGCCGACTCCTCGATCGGCGGCGTCGTCTTCAGGTTGCGCAGGTGGACGCCGGGGTCGCGGTTGAGCACGACGCCGGGAGCGAGCACGCCGTCCGGATCGGCGAGCCGCTTCACCCGCCACATCAGCTCGGTCGCCTTCTCCCCCCACTCGCGCTCGACGTAGGGCGCCATGTTGATTCCGGTGCCGTGCTCGGCCTTGAGCGAGCCGTCGTACTTGTCGACGATCAGCTCGACCAGCTTGGCCATGAAGGCCTCATACCGCTCGAGGTCCTCCCGCTGGGCGAAATCGGGTGTCAGCATGAAGTGCAGGTTGCCGGCCGAGGCGTGCCCGGCGACGCCCGGCAGGAAGCCGTGCTCGCCGAGCAGCGCCTGCAGGTTGCGGGCGCCCTCGGCGATCCGCTCGGGCGGCACGCAGACGTCCTCGACGATCAGTGCCGTGCCCGGCAGGCGCAGGCGGCCGATCAAGCCGTGCAGGCCCTCGCGCACGCGCCAGGCCAGCTCGATCTCCTCGGCGTCGCGCGTGAAGTCGATCGGCCTGATGATCTCGCGGCCGGCGAAGATCTCCCGCGCCCGCTCGACGTGGGCGTCGAGGGCCGCGTCGTCCTCCGCGCCGTACTCGACCAGCAGCACCGCCGACTCGGGCGGCAGCTCCTTCCACTCCTGCGGCGCGCCGACCATGTTCCATGCGGCGGTGATCAGCGCCGGGGCGACCATCAGCTCGACCGCGGTCGCGCCCGACTCGACCAGGTCGCGGACCGGCGCGATCGCCTCGTCGATGCCGGGAAAGTGGACCCAGGCCGTCGTCGTGCGCGCGGGCAGCGGCACGGTCTCGAAGACCGCCTCCGCGACGAAGGCGAGCGTGCCCTCGGAGCCGACGACGAGGCGGCGGAGGATCTCCAGCGGCTCGTCGGCGTCGAGGAAGGCGCAGAGCCGGTAACCGGTCGTGTTCTTGATCGCGAACTTGCGGCGGATGCGCTCGCTGAGCTCGGCGTCGGCGCGGATCTCGTCGCGGATCGCAACGAGCCCGGCTGCCAGCTCCGGCTCCTCGGCGGCGAAGCGCTCGGCCGCCCTCGCTTCGGCGGTGTCGATCGTCGTCCCCGAGGCGAGCACGAGGGTCATCGAGCGCACGGTCGAGTAGGAGTCCCTTGTCACCCCGCAGCGCATCCCGCCCGAGTTGTTGGCGATCACGCCGCCGACGCAGGCGATGTCGGTGCTCGCCGGGTCGGGGCCGAGCTTGCGGCCGTAGGGTGCGAGCACGCGGTTGGCGTGGCCGAGCACGGTCCCCGGCTTGACCCGGACCCGCTCCGCCCCATCCTCCACCGCGACGCCGCCGAAGTGGCGGCGCACGTCGACGAGGATGCCGTCGCTCTGGCCCTGGCCGTTGAGGCTGGTGCCGCCGGCGCGGAAGGTGACCGGGACGCCGGTGCGGCGACCGTAGCCGAGCACCTTGGCGACGTCGGCTGCGTCATGGGCCATCACCACCGCCTGCGGGAAGAGTCGGTAGGGGCTGGCGTCGGAGGCGTAGCGGACGATGTCGCCGGCGCTGCCGAGGACGCGGTCGGCGCCGAGCAGCCGCTCGAGGTCGCCGCGCAGCGGCTGGACCGCACCCCGGGCCAGCGAGTCGGGGGCGCGGTCGGAAGAGGCCATCAGAAAAGTGACATACCCGGGGCCACCGGGACTTCGACCAGCTCCGGCTGCGAGGAGGCGAACGCCCGCTCGAGCGCGCCGCGCACCTCGTCGCGGTCGCGCGCGCGCTGCGCGTTGACGCCGTAGCCCTCGGCGACGGCGGCGACGTCGAGCGCCGGCAGGTCGAGCCCGGGCGCGCCCGTCACCTGCTCGACGTCGGCGAACCACTTGAGGATCGCGTACTCCTCGTTACGCACGACGAGGAAGGTGACCGGCACCTTGTAGGCGACCGCCGTCCAGAAGGCGCTCACCGCGTACTGGACCGAGCCCTCGCCGATCACGCAGACGACGGGACGGTCGGGCTGGGCGAGCTGCACGCCTACCGAGGCGGCGAGGCCGAAGCCGAGGCCGCCGCCGGCCGAGAAGTAGTAGCTGCCCGGTCGCGAGAGCCGCAGCTGGTTGCGCAGGGCCAGGGTGCTCGACGGCGACTCGAGCACGACGATGCCCTCGTCAGGGAAGACCTCGCCGAGCGCGGTATGGACGGTCGAGGCGTTGAGCGGCTCGGCGGGCGGGATTTCCTGCGGCCCCTGGTTCGGCTCGGGCACGGGCCGGGTCGACTCCGGAGCCTCGGCGACCAGCGCTTCCAGGGTCAGCTTCACGTCGGCGACCAGCGCGTCGCCCATCGGCGCCCGGGCGGCCTCGTCGGGGTCGCTGGTGATCGCGACCAGCTTCGCTCCCGCCGGCAGCAGCGGGCCCGGTATGTACGGGTAGTAGGGAAAGACGGAGCTGCCGACGACGAGGATCAGGTCGTGTCCCTCGAGCGTCTGCGCGACGGGGCCGATCGCGGGGGGTAGGACGCCGCGGAAGTTGGGGTGGTTCTCGGGGAAGCCGAGGCGGGCGCCGCCTGTCGCCGGAGTAGCCCAGACTGCCAACCGCTGGCGCTCGGCGAGGGCGACGGCGTCCTCCCAGGCTCCGGAGGCGTCGACGTCGGGGCCGGCGACCATCACCGGGTTGGCAGCGGCGTCGAGGCGGTCGGCGAGGACCCGGACCGCCGCCGGATCGGCCGCGGCGCGGCCGTCGACCCGGCGGGCGATCGCCTCCCGCGCGTCGGCCTCGTCGACCTCGGCGTACCAATCGTCCATCGGCAGCGAGACGAAGGTCGGGCCCTTCGGCGGCAGGGACGCGAGGTGGGCGCCATGGGCAAGCGCCAGCGGCACGTCCTCGGCGCGCGCCGGCTCGAAGGACCACTTGACGAGCGGGTGCGGCATGCGGATCGCGTCGCGGTTGGTCAGGTTCGCCTGCAGGGTGATCTGCGCCCGGGCCTGCTGCCCAGCGGTGACGAGGACCGGAGAGTGGTTGGCCTGCGCGTTGAAGATCGCCCCCATCGCGTTGCCGACGCCCGGCGCCGTGTGCAGGTTGGCGACCGTCGTGCGGCCGGACGCCTGGGCGAAGCCGTCGGCCATGCCCACGACGACCGCCTCCTGCAGGCCGAGCACGTAGCGGAAGTCGGAGGGGAACTCGGCGAGCATCGGCAGCTCGGTCGAACCGGGGTTGCCGAACATCGTCGTCATCCCCAGCTCGCGAAAGAGGTCGAAACTGGCGGCGCGGACAGTCGTCATTGCGGGAACCCTATATCCGTCTTAAGTGCTCACGGCAGTTATGTCGATAACCACATCCGTGGGGCATTTCGCATTCGCACGCAGGGCTCTCCCCCTCGCCGGCGCAGTGCTCGCGCTGGGCTGGCTCTGGTCGCCTGCCGCGAGCGGAGGTCCGGTTTCGACTCGGATCGCCTCCGGGCCCGGCAGGATCGTGCCGATCCCGGCCTCGGTCCCGCACGAAGAAGGCGACATGGTCGACAGCCGCATCGTGCCCGACCTGGTCTGGATCGCCCAGCACTTCCCGGTCTATGTCACCGACGGCTACTCCGGCCCGCTCCCCGACGGCGAACACGTCGGCTGCCACGGCTGCCACGTCAAGCACTCCGACCACTACAACGGCGTCGCCGTCGACGTCGTCCCAGTAAACGGCGACGGCAAATGCGACTCGACCTGGCGCGGGATCACCCGGCTCGCACTGTGGGCCGAGCCGCAACAGAACCGGCCCGCGCCCCCATTCCGCTGGGTCGGCTACGAAGGCGACGCCGGCCATGGCTGCGGCAATCACCTGCACCTCTCCTGGGAACACGCGGCGGCCCCTCAGTTCCAGCTGGCGGAATGGGTCGAGGTCTTCCCGGTCGGCGCGCAGAGCAGCGCCGGCAGCGCGCATCCCAAAAAGCCCAAGCGGGCGCCGAAAAGGCCGGCCGGACCGCCCGGCGGCATCTCGACCGTTCATTCGGGCGGCGTCTCCGCGAACGGCGACTGACCCCAGGCGGCCTCATCCGCATCAAGTTCTCCATGAAATAGGTTGAGAACTTGATGCGCATGCGCACGCTCTCGGTTGTAGTCGTCCTTCTGGGCCTGAGCGCAATCGGTTGCGGGACGCCGAGCGACGCGACGCCCGTCGATTGCCTCAAAGGACCGGGCTTGTACCTCGCCGCGCTGAGGGCCGCGCCTGGCGCGGTGAAGCTGTCCGACGGCACGCCCATCAGCGGCTGCCTGGTCGAGAACCAGAAGGCCGGCGACCTTGCCGGTGTGGGGACGGCGATGGTGATGGCCGCGACGCGGCTCAACGGCGAGGCCCGGGCGGATCCGGGAGGAGTCGCCGCCGTCCGCCTCGGCTACCTGGTCGGCGCCGCCGAGCGCGGCGCCTCGGACACGAGCGGTATCCACGCCGACCTGCTGCGCCGGCTCACCGCGGCCGCTCGTTACAGCCCTGGCGGCCGACCTCTCTCCCCTGCCTTCCTGCGCGCCTACCGCGAAGGCTTCGACGCGGGCGAAGCACGCGGCTGAATACGCTGCCGGGACAACGACTTCGATGGAGGCGACGGACGTGACCGAGCAGCTCTGGGGTGGCGAGACCACCAAGGCAGTCGACAACTTCCCGGTTTCCGGCGAGCGGGTGCCGACCCCGGTCGTGCGCTGGCTGGGGCGGATCAAGGCGGCGGCGGCGCTCGTCAACGGCGAGCTCGGCGGCCTCGAGCCGGCTCTCGCCGAGAGGATCGCGGCGGCTGGCGACGCGGTCGCCGCCGGCGAACACGACGACCAGTTCCCGATCGACGTCTTCCAGACCGGCTCCGGCACCTCGTCGAACATGAACGCCAACGAGGTGCTCGCCAACCTCGCCGGCGACGGGGCCCACCCCAACGACCACGTCAACATGGGGCAGTCCTCCAACGACGTCTTCCCCTCGGCCGTGCACCTGGCGGCGCTCGACGAGGTGACCCACGACCTGCTGCCGGCGATGGGAGCGCTGCAGGCGGCGCTGGAGGCCAAGGCGGAGAAGTTCGCCGACGTGGTCAAGGCGGGCCGCACCCACCTGATGGACGCGGTGCCGGTCACCCTCGGCCAGGAGTTCGGCGGCTATGCGGCGCAGGTGCGGCTCGGTGTGCAGCGAGTCGAGGGCACGCTGCGACGCCTCGGCCAGATCCCGCTCGGCGGCACCGCTACCGGCACCGGCCTCAACACGCATCGCGAGTTCGCCGCCAAGGTGCGCGAGCGGCTCGGCGCCGACACCGGCCTGGAGATCTCGGCGCCGCTCGATCCCTTCGAGGCGCAGGGCAACCGCGACGCGCTGGTCGAGCTCTCCGGCGCGCTCAAGGTCTACGCCGTCTCGCTCAACAAGATCGCCAACGACTTGGCGCTGATGGGCTCGGGCCCGCGCGCCGGCCTCGCCGAGCTGCGCCTGCCCGAGCTGCAGAAGGGCTCCTCGATCATGCCCGGCAAGGTCAACCCGGTGATCCCCGAGGTCGTGATCCAGGTCGCCGCCCAGGCGATCGGAAACGACGCCGCGATCACGGTCGCCGGCAGTCAGGGCCAGTTCGAGCTCAACGTGCGGGTGCCGCTGATCGCCCGCAACCTGCTCGACTCGATCAAGCTGCTCGCCTCGGCCTCGCGCCTGCTCGACGAGAAGTGCGTCGCCGGGCTCGAGGCGAACGAGGAGATGACCGAGCGCCACGCCGAGGCGACGCTGGCGACGGCGACCGCGCTCAACCCGCACATCGGCTACGACCGCGCCGCCGACATCGTCAAGGCCGCGGCGGAGTCGGGCCGCTCGCTCCGGGAGGTAGCTCTGGAGCAAGGAGTAGAGCCCGCGGTGCTCGAGGAAGCTCTGGACCACCGCCGCATGGCTAGGCCACACGAGTAGTTGGAGAGGACAGGATGGCCCTTCCCAGGAGGCTCATGTGACCCCGCTTGAACCCTGAGCCATCGACCCTGCTGCGCGACGGCCTCCGGGGGAGGGCCATCCTGTCCTCTCCACCACTGGCACTCGACTAGCCCTGCAGCGTGACGAAGCGCTCCTCGGTCAGCTCCTGGACCGCGTAGGCCGGTCCCTCCCGGGTGTTGCCAGAGTCCTTGACGCCGCCGTAGGGCATCTGGTCGGCGCGGAAGGTCGGCACCTCGTTGATCAGGACGCCGCCGAACTCGAGCGCGTTCGCCGCTTCCAGGCCGCGGCCCACATCGCGGGTGAAGACGCCCGCCTGAAGGCCGAACTTCGAGTCGTTGGCCATCCTCAGCGCCTCGCCGAAGTCCGAGTAGCGGTCGATCGTCGCGACCGGACCGAAGATCTCCTCGCACCAGACCTTGGCCTCACGCGGCGGCGAGCCGAGCAGGGTCGGCGCCAGGCAGCGGCCCTCGTCGACCAGCTCGCCGCCGGTGAGCAGCTCGGCGCCCGCCTCGACCGCCTCGTCGACCCACTGCTTGACGCGGTCGCGGTCGTCGGGCGAGATCAGCGGCCCGACGTCGGTCTCGGGATCGAGCGGGTCGCCCACCTGCAGCCCCTCGGTGTTGGCGACGAGGCGCTCGACGAAGGCATCGGCAACGTCCTCGTGGACGAGCACCCGCTGGATCGAGATGCAGCTCTGGCCGGCGTGCGAGAACGCGTGCAGCTTGGCCTTGTCGGCCGCGGTCTCCCAGTCGCCGTCGGCGTGGACGATCAGCGGCGCGTTCGAGCCGAGCTCCAGGTTCACCTTCTTGTGGGGGACGCGGCTGCGGATTCCCCAGCCGACCCCGGCCGAACCGGTGAAGGTGATTGCGCGCGTCAGCTCGTGCTCGACGATCGCGTTGCCGACCTGAGAGCCCGGCCCGGGGACGACGTTGAGCCAAGCCTCAGGCAGTCCGGCCTCGATCAGGATCTCCGCCAGCTTCAGCGCCGAGATCGGCGTCTGCCCGGCGGGCTTGAGGACGACCGCGTTGCCGGCGGCGATCGCCGGCCCGAGCTTGTGAGCGACGAGGTTGAGCGGGAAGTTGAAGGGACTGATCGCGCCGACGACGCCGTAGGGCACGCGCAGCATCACGCCGAGCTTGCCGCCTCCGGCCGGCGAGGCCTCCATAGGCACGGTGCCGCCGGTCAGCTTGCGCGCCTCGGTCGCCGAGAAGGTGAGGGTGTCGACGCAGCGGCTCGCCTCGACCTGGGCGGTCTTCAGCGGCTTGCCGGCCTCGGCCGCGATCGTCAGCGCCAGCTCGTCGACGCGATCGCGGACCAGCGCCGCTGCCCGGTCGAGCACCGCCGCCCGCTCGTGCTGGGGGAAGTCGGCCGATTCGAAGGCCTCCTGCGCGGCCTGCGCTGCCCGGTCGACGAGCGCCGCATCGCCCTGCGCGACGCGGCCGACGACCATCCCGTCGTAGGGACTGCGCACCTCGTCCCACTCGCCGGTCTCCAGCCACTCGCCCGCGGCGAGCAGCTTGTGGTCAGTCGCCTCAACGGTTTGCGTCGCCATATCCCGGTCTCCTTTCCGTTCCGGTGCGCCTTATACGGCCTATGACCGCATAAAGCGCACCGCAAGGTCAGGGTAATGCAGGCCGCTACTCGCACAGGTCGAATCTGTTGAGCCGAGTGATGCGCCGACCCCGCCGAGCCTTCGCCTGCGTGATCGCGATCGCGCTCGCGCTCGCCGTCCCTGCGCGGGCCAGCGTCTCATGGCTGGTCAAGGGCCACGGCTTCGGCCACGGCGTCGGCGTCAGCCAGTACGGCGCCTACGGCTACGCCAAGCACGGCAAGGGCTACCGCTTCATCCTCGCCCACTACTACGCGGGCACCACGATCGGGACCCTGCAGAGTCCACACGTCGTCCGCGTCCTGCTCGAAATCGACCCGGGCGACGTCGGCTTCAGCGGCGCCGGCAGCGCCTGCGGCAAAACACTCGACCCGAAGCGGGGCTACCAGGCGCATCGCAACGGCTCGCGGGTGATGCTGCGCAGCTCGGCGGGCCGGCGGCTGGCCGATTGTGGCCGCAAGCTGCGCGCCGCCGGCAATGGCCGCGTGGCGATCGCCGGGCTCGGTGTCTACCACGGCGTGCTCGAGGTGGTCCCGACCGCGAGCGACGTCGGCTCGCTCAACGTCGTCAACGCGCTGGCGCTCGAGCAGTACGTGAAGGGCGTCATTCCCAACGAGTCGCCCCCCTCTTGGCCCCCGGCCGAGCTGCGCGCCCAGGCGGTCGAGTCGCGCTCGTTCGCGCTCAGCGCAGGCGTGGGCGGCAACGGCTTCGACCTCTACAGCGACACCCGCAGCCAGGTCTACGGCGGCCTCGCCAGCGAGACTCCCACGACGAACGCCGCCGCCGAAGCGACGCGGAGCCAGGTCGTCCTCTACCGGGGCAAAGTCGCCGAGACCTTCTTCTCGGCCTGCTCGGGCGGGCAGACGGAGAGCGTGCAGAACGTCTTCGGCGGACCGGCGGTCCCCTACCTCCAGAGCGTGCCCGACCCCTACGACGACTACTGCCCCCTGCATAACTGGACGCTGAGCTTCTCCGGGCCCGAAATCAGCGAGCGGCTCGGGGCCTATCTCGACGGCAGGCTGGAAAAAGTCGTCGTCACCAAGCGAGGCGTCTCACCGCGAATCGTCGCGGCGAAGCTCTACGGCACGGGCGGCGTGACCAAGGTGACCGGCAGCGAGCTGGAGGCGGCGCTCGGCACGTACAGCACCTGGATGACGTTCGTCAAGCAGGTCGGTCGCTAGGCCCACTCGCCCGCGGCTCAGCCGTCCGGGTACGGCTGGATCGGGATGCCGTGGTCGGTCTCGCGCATGCCGAACTCGTAGGCGGCTCCAGCGGCGAGGCTGAGCCTGCGGGCCGGAGCGCCGCGCCGCTCGACGGTCAGCTCCAGGTCGGAGACCGAGCAGTTGACCGTGTTGTGCTCCGGACCCGCCGGGTCGGCGTAGATCCAACCGACGAAGTCCTTTTGCGGAGCCGAGACGCGGCCGCGAACGACGACGTCCTTGCCGGGCAGGACGAACTCGCAGGCCGTCGGCCGGGCGTCGATCGAGGCCGAGCGGATCTTGCCGAAGCCGCCCAGGCGGTGGGCCTTGCCGTCCAGGACCAGCATGCCCGAGGGCAGCCACGGGGTCCTCCGCCGGCCGATCTTGACCCGTGCCGCTCCGGCGTCGAAGTAAGTCCCGGCGCCGTCCTCGAAGCCGGTTCCCTCCAGCCAGACCCAGCGCTCGGCGTGCTCGCTCCCCCAGTTGTGACCGATCATCCCGGGCCATCCCTGCAGCTCGATCTCGCGTCCGTCGACCTCGAGCCGCCCGTCGAAGCGCGCGTCCGGATACGGAGCGACGAACTTCGTGCGCGGCAACCGCGCGTCGTAGAGCCAGTCGGCCGGCAGGTACTTGCAGGGCTCGGCGTCCCCGGCGAACGCCAGCTCCCAGGAGGCGACGAGCGCCTCCGTGGCGACGGCGCCGCTCGCCCAGCCGGGGCGGATCTCGGCCCGGTTGACCCGGATCCACGAGCCGACCGGCGCCGAAAGCTTGTCGGCGGGCACGGTGGACTTGGTCGCCCGCGGTCCGCCTGCATCGCGGTCGAAGAAGACGAACCAGACCGACGCCTTGGGCTCGGCCCCCGGACGCTTGTGGACCGTGTGCCGGATCCAGATCCCCTGCCCACCGCCGGGACGGCAGGCCTTGACGTAGAAGCTCTCGTAGTGGCCCGCCTTGGCGGCGACCTGCGGGAACCGCGCTCCCTGATCCATGAAAACACCCTAGACGCCGAAAACCAAGCAGGATGCGCCGGTTTGCAGGCGTCTAGACCTTGATGGTCACGACGTCACCATCCTGGACGACGTAGTCCCGGCCCTCGATCCGCAGCAACCCCTTGTCGCGCGCCTTCGCATAGCCACCGCACTCGACCAGCTCCCGCCAGCCGATCGCCTCGGCCTTGACGAAGGCGTCCTGGATCTCGGTGTGGATCGTCCCCGCCGCCTCCCAGGCCGTCGAACCGCGCGGCAGCGGACGGGCGACCGCCTCCTTGCCCTCGCCGGCGGTGAAGAAGACGATCAGGTCGAGCAGCTCGTAGGCGGCGCGGACGAGCCGGTCGAGGCCGGATCCTTCGACGCCGTAGGACTCGCGCATCTCCTCGGCTTCGGCTGGCTCGAGCTCGGCCAGCTCGCCCTCGATGCGGGCGCTGACCGCAACCACGCCGGCGCCGATCGCCGCCGCGTGCGCGCTCACCGCCGCCGGCGCCTCGGCGTCGCCCTCGTCGACGTTGGCGACGTAGAGGATCGGCTTCGCGGTGAGCGCCTGCAGGTTGCGCGGGCCATGCGCCGCGGCCTCGGGAACGGGGACCGAACGGACCGGCTTGCCCTCGGCCAGGGCCGCGACCGCCGCTTCGAGCCAGTCGCGCTCTGCCACGGCGTCGGCGTCGCCGGACTTCGCCCCCTTGCGCACACGGTCGAGGCGGCGCTCCGCCTGCTCGTAGTCGGCGAGCACCAGCTCGGTCTCGATCGTCTCGACGTCGGCGATCGGATCGATGCGACCGTCGGGGTGAGGCACCCCCGAGTCGGCGTGGCAGCGGACGACGTGGCAGATCGCGTCGGTCTCGCGAATCGAGGCGAGAAACCGGTTGCCCAGCCCCTCGCCCTCGGAGGCGCCCTTGACCAGGCCGGCGATGTCGTGGAAGGCGATCGTCGCGGGTTCGAGCTTGGAGCTGCCGACCGTCTCCGCAACCGCCTCGAGCCGCTCGTCCGGCACCTGGGCGATCGCCACGTTGGGCTCGATCGTCGTGAACGGATAGTCGCCTGTCTGGGCGCCGCCGCTGGTCAGCGCGTTGAAGAGCGTCGACTTGCCGGCGTTGGGCAGGCCGACGATTCCGACCTTCATCTGGCGCCGCCTCCGCTCATATCGAGAGCGGCACGATCAGGCCGAGCGCGACCCCGAGCAGGGCGCCGGCGAGGACGTCGGAGGGGTAGTGCATGCCGAGGTAGGGACGGCCGAGCGCCAGGGCGAAGGCGAGGATGAAGGCGAGGGCGCCGAGAGGGTCGATCCGCGTCATCGCCGTCGCCACGGCGAAAGAGGAGGTCGCGTGCGCGGACGGGAAGCTGAGCGAGCTCGGGGCGCCGCCGAGCGGCGGCAGTCCCCCGAGCACCGGCCGGGGCCGCTTGACGATCAGCTTGACCGCGTAGTTGAGGGCGATGGCGAGCGGCCCCAGCAGCGCGCAGACGATCCACGCTTCGCCGTTCGAATCGGTGAAGGCCAGCACGAGGAGACAGAGCACGACCCAGATCGCCCCGTTGTTCCCGAGCTTCCCCAGCCGCTTCATGGCTCGCTCCAAGCCGGCGCTGTGGCCGCGGGTTCTCATCAGCCGCAGGATCTGGATATCGAGGCTTCTCATCGGCTCGGGCAGGATAGGGCGTCGGGAGTCGTCTCGCGGGAACCTCGCGAAGCGGCTCCGCAGAGTTGTCCTGGCCGCGAAGCGGCACTCGATTGCGCCGCCTTGGCGGCGCATGGGTTCTCCGCGAGACGACTCCCGACGCCCAAACCCCCCTGTCGATCAGAATCCCCATATGCCCACCGTCCCCGGCTACACGCACGTCCCCGGCCACCACTGCGGCTCGACCGCTCTGCGCAACCTGCTCGCCTTCCACGGCATCGAGATCAGCGAGGAGATGGCCTTCGGCCTCGGCGCCGGCGCCTGCTTCTACTACGTCGCCCTCGACGAGGCCTCGCCCACGCGCTGGTTCAACGGGCGCACCGCGAGGCTCGAGGAGAACTTCGCCGAGCTGACGGGCGCGGCGCTGGAGCTGCGCACCTTCGAATCCGGCGACGGCGGCGCCTGGGCGGCCGCTCGCGCCGCCGTCGACGCCGGCCAGCCGGCGCTGCTGCTCACCGACCTCTACTACCTCGACCACTACGGCAACTCGGCTCACTTCCCCGGGCACGCCGTGGTCCTCGCCGGCTATGACGAGCAGTTCGCCCACCTGTCAGACACCGCCTTCGAGGAGCTGCAGACGACGACGCGGCTGGAGGACCTCGACCGGGCGCGCCACAGCCAGCACCCCGCCTACCCGCTGGCCGGGCACATGTTCACCGCGGCGGGCGAGATCGACGGCGAGCGGCTGCGCGAGGCGATCCCAGCGGCGATCGAGCGCGCGGCCGCGGCGATGGTCGAGCCCGAGTTCCGCGAGTTCTCCGGCCTCGGCGCCGTCGAGCGCCTCGCCGAGGAGGCGGGCAGCTGGCCCGAGGCGACCGAGGACTGGAAATGGTGCGCCCGCTTCGGCTACCAGGTGATCGAGCGTCGCGGGACCGGCGGCGGCGCATTCCGCCTCATGTACTCGCGCTTTCTCGAGGAGGCCGAGCGGCCCGAGGCGCCCCTGGCGGCCGAGGCCGCCGCGCGCTGGACCGAGCTGGCCGAGGACTTCCGCGCCGCCAGCGAGCTAGACGAGCCGGACCCGGAGCTCTGGCGGCAGATCGACGTCGCCGCGAAGCGGGTGGCGGAGGCCGAGACCCAGCTCTGGACGGCCCTGGCCTGATTCGTGGCCGAGGGCGACACGATCCTGCGGGCGGCAAGGCGGATCGACGAGGCGTTGGGCAACGAGGACGTGAGCGTAAGCGCGCCCAGCCCGCGAGGCCGAGCGACCGGAGTCGAACGGCTCGACGGCCGCACGCTCGAAGCCGCCGAGGCCCGCGGCAAGCACCTGCTGCTCCGCTTCGGCGAGCTGGTCCTGCACAGTCACCTCGGCATGAGCGGCGCCTGGCACGTCTATGGGCGCGGCGCTTCCTGGCGCAAGCCTCCGGGCGCCGCTTGGGCGGTGATCCGGGGCGAGCGCGCCGAAGCGGTCGAGTTCGGCGGCCCGACGCTGCGCGTCCTGAGGGCGGACGCGCTGCGCCTCGACCCAGTCCTCGCCCGCCTCGGCCCCGACGTGCTCGCGCCGGACTTCGACGCCGGCGTCGTCGTCGCCTCGCTGCGATCGGCGCCTGAGCTCGCGATCGGCGAGGCGCTCCCCGAGCAAAGGCTCGTCGCGGGGATCGGGAACATCTTCAAGAGCGAGGCCTGCTTTGCCTCCCGCCAGGATCCGTGGCAATCGGTCGGCGATCTGGCGGACGAACGGCTGCATCGCGTCGTCGAGGCGGCGCATGACCTGATGCTCGAAGCCGCCGACCGCGGTCGCCACGAGCGCGCCGTCTACCGGCGCGCCGGGCAGCCGTGTCCCAGATGCGCCACGCCCATTCGCTCGCGCGGCCAGGGCGACGCCAACCGCACCACCTACTGGTGCCCCGTTTGCCAGGCAAATACGCCGGGTAACCAGGACGCATGACCATTGCTGGAGCAATTTTCTTGATCGCAGTTGGCGCGATCCTCAAGTTCGCAACCAACGTCCACGTGCAGGGCGTCAGCCTGGACACGGTGGGCGTGATCCTGATGATCGCCGGTGGGGCCGGCCTGATCCTCTCCTTCTTCCAGGAGGCGATCTGGTCAGACCGGGCCAGGCGGCGAGAAGCGACCTATCCCGAAGAACGACGGGAAATGCCGCCGCGCGAAGCCCCGCCGCGTTACTGAGGGGCGAGCGACAGCCGGGCGAAGTACCCGAACCAATTGCCAGAGTGGCTCTCCCACGCCAGGCCTCCTTCGGAGGCCTGGCGACGCAGGGCGGCCTGGGTCGTGAAGTGCGGATCGCCGAAGAGCTCGCCGACGACGAGGCGGCCGTCCGGCTTCAGCACGCGGCAGATCTCGCGCAGGGCGGCGAGGGAGTCTGGAATCTCGCCGAGCACGGCGGTGAGGACGGCGGCGTCCATCACGCCGTCGTCATAGGGGAGCGCCGTGGCGTCTCCTCGGGTCGGGACGACGTTGGCGAGGCCGTGCTCGCGCGCCCGGCCCAGCGTGTGGTCGAGGAACTCCTGCTGCAGGTCGAAGATCTCGACCGTGCCCTCAGGCCCGACCCACTCGGCGACATCGAGCGTGTAATAGCCGGTGCCGGGGCCGATCTCGAGGATTCGCTCGCCCGGCTGGGGGGCCAGCACCGAGCGCAGCCGTCCGCGAGTGATGATCGGGTGCGGCGCCTCGACCCAGAAGCGCTGCCCATAAGGGCAGGCGGACGGGTTCTTGCGCCACCAGAGCGCCGCGCCCAGCGTCGCCAGAGCGCCGGCGCCGAGCAGCCTGCGCCCCCGCATCAGCCGGGTTGGCTGAGGGAGAAGCCCACCCTGTGGTCTCCCGAGTCGATCCGCAGGAAGGCGACCTTGCCGACGTAGAGGGCGAGCACGCCGTCCTCGGTCTTGACGTCGTACCAGCCGCCCTTCTCGACCTGCTTGCGCAGGTCCTTCAGCTCGTCGTCGCGGAGCCGGACGGAGATCACCTGACCCCCCTCGAAGCCGATCTCCACTCGTTGCGCGTCGGCCATGTCCTCAGTGTCCCCCATCGGCGGGTTCGACGATCTCGGTGAGCACTCCCCCGGTCGAGCGCGGGTGCAGGAAGGCGACGCGGCTGCCGCGGATGCCGGTCCGCGCCTCGGCGTCGATCAGCTCGACCCCGGCCGCGGCGAGGCGCCCCAGCTCGGCGTCGATGTCGTCGACGGCGTAGGCGACATGGTGCAGGCCAGGCCCCTTGCGGGCGAGGTACTTGCCGACGGGCGTGTCGTCGCCAAGCGGCGCCAGCAGCTCGACGTGACCGTCGCCGACGTCGAGCAGCACGGCCTCGACCCCCTGCGACTCGACCGTCTCGCGGTGGGCCAGCTCCATCTCGAAGCTCCCCTCGTAGAGCGCGATGCCGGCGTCCAGGTCCTCGACCGCGACGCCGATGTGATCTATCCGGGAGAACACGCGCGGCAGTCTACGCAGCGCCCTCGACCCGCAGGATCTCGGCCAGGGCGGCGACCCCGACCTGCAGCTGCTCCGGGGTCGGCTCCTTGGTCGCGATCAGGCGCTGGATCTCCCGCCCCGGCGTGTGGAAAGCCTCGGCCAGCGGATCGCCATGGTGGCGGTCGCTCCAGGCGAACATCTCGACGGCGATCGAGGCTCCGCCGAAGCCGACCGCGGTCCGCGCCACCGGTCCCGGACGGTCGACGAGCCGCTCGAGCAGCACGGTGCCGCCGGCCGAGAGCAGCATCATCGGCGCGATCAGGTTCGAGCCGCAGCGGTCGTGCTCCTTGGGCACGGTGGCCGGGTCGTCGATCCCCTGCTCGTAGGCGGCGATCGCCTTGTGCTCGACGCCGTGGTAGGCGGCGAGGTCGCGGTCGAGCAGCGCGACGATCGCCGGCAGGGCGCCGATCGCCTGCACGACCCCCTCGCGGAGCGCGGAGCTGGCGAAGCGGCGCCGCAGCACCGTCGTCGCCAGCAGCGTCGTGGCGATCGTGGCGACGACTCGGCGGTCCTCGAAAGGAAGGCGGGCGGCGGGCAGGCGGCGGCGGACGAGCGGCAGCACCGCCAGCGCCTCGAGCAGCCTCAGCGGCCCGCGCAGGCCGGGAACGCGGGCGGCCAGCCGAGGAGCCAGTTTCGGCTTTCGTTCCGAGGCGACCTCGACCGTGCCGTCCGGGGGCCGCACGGCGGCGGCCCAGTGCGTCGGCCCGTGGATCAGCAGGCCGTTGCGCAGCGCCATCCCGCCAAGTCGGAGTCGCTGCGTGCCGTCCGTGGCCACACACGCACCATAGGGAGTCTCCCGCCTGAGAGTCCCAACGCGGTGACAGCGCCCCCCGAAGGCGCGGTCACCGTTCCCCCCTGATTGTCCCTTTTTAGGTCCCGACCGGAGGCCCCCAGTCCAGGCCTCCGGTCGGTGTGTCGGCTCTCCCTGGCTCTAACTTGGAAAGCCGACCTATGAACACCGGCGGGGTGTCCGAGTTGCGCCGCTCAGCGGCCGTGCAGCTTTTCCCTCAGGACCTCGAGGCGCCGGCTCAGCTCCGTCTCGAAGCCGCGATCTGTCGGCTCGTAGAAGCGCGTGCCCTGCAACCCCTCGGGCAGCAGCGGCTGGTCGCTGACGGCGTCGGGCTCGTCGTGGGCGTAGCGGTAGCCCTCGCCGCGACCGAGGTCCTTCGCGCCCGGGTAGTGAGCGTCGCGCAGGTAGTCGGGCGGGGTCTGGGCGCCTTTGCGCCGCACCTCCCCGCGGGCGGCTCCGAGCGCTTTGTACGAGGCGTTCGACTTCGGCGCCAGGGCCAGGTAGACAGCGGCTTGCGCGAGGTTGAGGGCGCACTCGGGCAGGCCGACGCGGTCGACGGCTCGCGCCGCGGCGTCAGTGACGAGCAGCGCCTGCGGGTCGGCGTTGCCGACGTCCTCGGAGGCGAGGATCACCATGCGGCGGGCGATGAAGCGCGGATCCTCGCCACCCTCCAGCATCACCGCGAGGTAGTAGAGCGAGGCGTCGACGTCGGACCCGCGCGTCGCCTTGATCCAGGCCGAGACGAAGTCGTAGTGGCGGTCCCCCTCCCGGTCGTAGTCGATTGCCTTGCGCTGCAGCGCGTCCTCGATCGCGGCGACGTCAATCGTTTCCGACTTCGGCCCACCCTCACCGTGGTCAAGGTCGGAAGCGCGTTCCACCGCACGCTCCAGGGCGGCCAGCGCCGTCCGCGCGTCGCCGCCCGAGCGCTGGGCGAGCATCGTCAGCGCCGTGTCCTCAACCGGCGGCGGGTCGGCGATCCCGCGCTCGGGGTCGGCGAGCGCCCGGTGCAACAGCTCCTCCATCTGGGCGGGCTCCAGCGGGCGCAGCTCGTAGATCTGGCAGCGGGAGAGCAGGGCCGAGTTCACCTCGAAGTAGGGGTTCTCGGTCGTCGCGCCGATCAGCGTCAACAGTCCCTCCTCGACCGCCGGCAGCAGCGCGTCCTGCTGGGCCTTGTTGAAGCGGTGGATCTCGTCGAGGAAGAGGACCGTGGCACGGCCGCTGGCGGCACGCCGCTCGCGCGCCCGCGCGATCACGGCGCGGATCTCGGCTTTGCCTGCGTTGACCGCCGACTCCTCCTCGAAGGCGCCCTGCGCTCCCGCGGCGGCGATCCGCGCCAGCGTCGTCTTCCCCGATCCCGGCGGCCCGTAGAGGATCGCGCTGTGGGGTTTCCCGCTCTCGATCGCCGTCCGCAGCGTCGAGCCCTCGCCGAGGATGTGCTCCTGCCCGACCAGCTCATCGAGGCTCCGCGGCCGCATCCTCACGGCCAGCGGCGCATCGGCTTCGAGAGAAGCCGGCTCGCGGGATTCCGTTTCGGAGCTTTCGAATAGGCGATCGGCCACTCCCGCTGAGTATGACCGGGTCGATGGAGGCGCTTGCTGGGAAGCCGGGGAGGGGGCTTGCCGGCGCCTCCCCGGCTGTTGCGCCGCCAAGCCCCCTCCCCGGCTCCCTACCTACCGCCTACAATCGCCCCCATGGCCACCACCGCAGGAGCGCCCCCCGCCCAGTCCACCCTCGAGTCTTTCAACCCCGCCACCGGCGAGCTCGTCGGCTCGGTCGCGACGATCACCCCCGACCAGGTCCAGGCTGTCGTCGACGACGTCGCCCGCATCCAGCCCGCCTGGGCGGAGCTGTCGCTCGCCGACCGCGGCCGCTACCTGAAGCGCGCCGCCGACGCGCTGCTCGACGAGATCGACGAGATCGCCGAGCTGCTCGTCCAGGAGCAGGGCAAGCCGCGCGCCGAGGCGTACACGATGGAGCTGCTGCCGACCGTCGACGCGCTGCACTGGTGCGCCAAGGCCGGCCCGAAGATCCTCGCCGACGAGAAGGTGCGGATGAGCCAGGCCTTCCTGATGAGCAAGAAAGGCCGCTTCTCCTACGAGCCGATCGGAGTGGTCGGCGTGATCGCGCCCTGGAACTACCCATGGTCGATCCCCTTCGGCGAGGTCGCGATCGCGCTGATGGCGGGCAACGGCGTCGTCCTCAAGCCGGCCAGCCTGACGCCGTTGCTCGGCGAGGCGATCCGCCGGATCTTCGAGAAGGGCGGCCTTCCCGAGGGCCTCGTCCGCGTCGTCCACGGCGGCGGCGTGGTCGGCGACGCGCTGGCGCGCTCCAGCGTCGGCAAGGTGTTCTTCACCGGCTCGGTCGAGGTCGGCCGCAAGGTCGGCGCGGTCTGCGCCGAGGGGCTCAAGGGCTCGGTGCTCGAGCTCGGCGGCAAGGACCCGATGATCGTCTGCGCCGACGCCGACCTCGACAACGCGATCTCCGGCGCCGTCTGGGGCGGCTTCGCCAACGCCGGCCAGACCTGCTCGGGGATCGAGCGTGTCTACGTGATGCGCGAGGTCGCCGACCGCTTTGTCGAGGGCGTCGCCCGCGAGGCGCAGAAGCTCACCCTCGGCAACCCGATGGAGTGGGAGACCGAGATCGGCCCGATGACGGCCGACACCCAGTACGAGATCGTCGTCGACCTGATCGAGGACGCGGTCGCCGCGGGCGCGACCAAGCTCTGCGGCGGCCCGGTCGACGTCCCCGGCCTCTCCGGCAAGTTCGTCGCGCCGACCGTGCTCACCGGCGTGACCCACGAGATGCGGATCATGCGCGAGGAGATCTTCGGCCCGGTGCTGCCGATCGTCGTCGTCGACTCCGAGCAGGAGGCGATCGGCCTCGCCAACGACTCCGAGTTCGGCCTCGGCGCCTCGGTCTGGACCAAGGACCGCCAGAGGGGGGCGCGGATCGCGCGGAGGATCGAGTCGGGCATGGTCTGGGTCAACGACCACTCCTTCAGCCACGGCGCCTGCCAGTGCTCGTGGGGCGGGGTCAAGGACTCCGGCATCGGGCGCTCGCACTCGAAGTTCGGCTTCTACGAGTGCGTCAACATCAAGATGAACGCCTGGGAGCTGGGCTTCGCCCGCGACTTCTGGTGGCACCCCTACGACCAGACGATGGGCGAAGCGGTGCGCGCCTCGGCCAAGCTGCTCTACGGCAAGGGCGCGACGCGGACCAAGGCGCTGCGCGAGGGCGCCGGGCCGCTGCTCAAGGTCGGGCGCCGCACGCTGCGCAAGCGCGCGCGCTGAAAGGCGTCTCCCCGGCAGGGGTTCCACTTAACTTTTTCGAGGAGCGTCTATCGGCTGGCGCCCGGAGGAAAGCAGCGAAAAAGTACAAGACGTTTCACCCCTACCGGGGAGACGCCTTCACGACACGATTAGCTGCTCCGTCTCGAAGACAGCACCGGCGGCGTCGAGCTCTCTGATGCGGTCGTAATCAGCTTTCAGGCGGGCTCTGTCGGGGTCGACCAGGTAGATGATCCCGGGGCAGGAGAAGAGGTCGATCGTGCGTTTGAGCTGGTCGCCGGGGCCGAGCATCGAGATCGTGCCGGCGAAGGAGGGCATGGCCTCGATCTCGCGCAGCCCCGAGTCGCCGACGATCCGGCCTTCGTGCTGGGAGATCAGCATCACGCAGTAGGCGCCCGCCGCCAGCTCATATGGCCGCTGGGCGCGGCGCGCGACCGAGTGCGGGTCGAGGTAGGCCTCGGCGGTCAGCGTCTGGTGGCTCGGCGTGCAGCGGTCGACGATCTCGTCGGGCACCGAGCCGTGCATGCGGGCGCCGGACTCGACCAGGACCGGGCCGGTCTCGGTCAGCATCACCTCGGTGTGCGCCGGGCCATAGCGGATGCCGAGCGCGTCGAGCACCGACTCGACGTAGGGGACGACCTGGTCCTGCTGCTCGCCGTGACGCGGCAAGAGCTCCTCGTAGTCATAGATGAAGTTGGCGCCGCGGCGCAGCTTGTTGTCGCGCCAGACCTCGGAGACGTGGTGGACGCCGTCCCAGCTGATCGAGTTGACGAAGAGCTGCGTGCCTTCGAGCAGCTCCTGGACGAGCAGCTCCTCGTTGGCGCCGTGCAGGGCGTTGGGGCGGCCGAGCTGGGCGGCGAAGACGGTGCGGATCGCGGCCGCGTCGGCGCAGATGCTGACTCCATCGGTGCCGGCGCTGTCGAGCGGTTTGACGACGACGGGGGCGCCGCCACGCTGCTCGGCCCAGGAAACCGCCTGCTCGGCGTCGGCCGTCTTCAGCGCCTCCGCCGTGCGCAGGCCGGCGGCCTGCAGGGCCCCGTTCATCGCGTTCTTGTCGCGTCGCGCGGCAGATAGCGCGCTGCCGTTCGAGGGCAGGCCGAGGCGCTCGCTGAGTGCGTCGGCAAGCGGCACGCCGGGCTCGGCGCCGACTACGACGAAGGCTGGCTCGTGTCTGGCGACCCGCTCGGCCGTCGCCTCGAGGTCGCCTTCGTGGACGACGTTCTCGACAAAATCGCCGGCGCGGAAGCCACGCAGGTAGAAGTCGGGCAGCGTCGGGCTGCTTTGCACGTGGACGACCGGCAGGCCGGCGGCGGCGAAACGCGGCGCCAGGCGCGCCCCGGTCGAGTAGGCGTCGACGACTGCCGCCGCGCCGTGGACCGTCATCACACCCCCCTCTGGTCGCAACGTTTTTTCGATGCATAACGTCGAAAAAGCGTTGCGACCGCGTTGTCGGTCATGCCGTGGCGACGAGGACGAGACGGTCCTCGGGGCGCTTCGGCCCGCCGGCGAAGTTGCCGTAGCGCTCGACGTCGCGGAAGCCGGCCGCTTCCGCCATCCGCTGCAGGTCGTCCGCCTCGTACATGCGGATGCGCGAGTCGACCACGTCGTCGCCGTAGACGTAGTGGACGTGGAGCATCCCGGTGGTGAAGTTGACGTCGAGCGTTTCCTTGACCCCGTTGGTCTCGCGCTCGACCACGCCCTCGTCGGTTTTCAGCCGGAAGCGCGAGCGCTCCAGATCCGAGAGCTCCATCGCCATCCTGCCGCCCGGTCGCAGGGCGTCGTGGTAGGCGCTCAGCATGGCTTCGTCCTCGGCCACGGTCGCGCCGAAGCCGAAGCTCGAGGAGAGGCTGACGAGACCGTCGAAGCCGCGCAGCTCGTCGGGCAGCGGCTGCATCAGGTCGGCGACGTAGTAGGTCGGGCCGGGGTACTCCTTCTGGGCTGCGGCGATAGCGATCTTCGAGATGTCGACACCGACCGCGTCGATCCCGTTGTCGGCCAGGGCGGCGACGAAACGGCCGAGCCCGCAGCCGGCGTCGAGCACCCGGTCGCCCGGCTTCAGGCCGAGCAGTCCGATCGCCAGCGGAGCCTCCTCCTCGTTGCCCTCGTAGCGGCCAAGCTGGTTGGCGATCCGCATGTAGGCGGGGCCGTAGGTGTCGACCTCGTTGAGGAGTGGGGTGTGATCGGTCATGAAGCCCAAAGCGTACCGCCGTCACCCCCACCGCTGACTTCGTGGTTTGGCATCTATATGTATCCCAAACCACGAAGTCAGCGTGGATGGGCGGGGACGGTCAGAATCCCCGCCGTGGAGCCGGGCCAGAGCAGAGACAAGCCGGCACTCGAGCTCGTCGGGCTGCGCCGCGACTACGGCGAACGTCCCGCGCTTGCCGGCATCGATCTGGAGCTGGCCGAAGGCGAGACGCTGCTCGTGCTCGGCCCAAACGGGGCCGGCAAGACGACCCTGCTGCGCATCCTCGCCACCCTGCTGCGGCCGAGCGGGGGGACCGTCCGGGCGCTCGGCTGCTCGCTGCCGGGCGAAGCCTGGAAGCTGCGTGGGCGAATCGGCTTCCTCGGCCACGAGCCGCTGCTCTACCGCGACCTCAGCGGGCGAGAGAACCTGCGCTTCCAGGCGCGCCTGCACGGAATGAGGGGGGGCGCGGCCGAGGCCCGGATCGCCGCGATCCTCGCCGCCGCCGGCATCGAGCGGCGGGCCGACGAGCGGGCCGACGAGCTCTCGGCCGGCATGCGCCAGCGACTGGCGATCTGCCGCTGCCTCCTGCACGAGCCGGAGCTGCTGCTGCTCGACGAGCCCGACTCCAACCTCGACGCCGAAGGGCGCGAACTCGCCAGCGCGATGCTCGGTCCGGCGGAGGGACGCACGCGCGTGATCGTCAGCCACGATCCGGAGCGCTACGAAGCCGAGGCCGATCGCCTCCTGCGGCTGGAGGCGGGTGGAAGGCCGGTGGCGGCATGACTCCCACGTCGGTCGCCTTCAGAGCCATCCTGGCCAAGGACCTGCGCGGCGAGCTGCGCTCGCTGCAGTCGCTGCCGGCGATGGCCCTCTTCGCCGTCACCACCTTCGTCGTCTTCCGCTTCGGGCTCGACCGCACCAGCCTCTCCGGCAGCCTCGCCTCGGGCGTGCTCTGGGCGACGCTGCTGTTCGCCGCCCTGCTCGGCGTCAACCGCCTCTTCGTCGCCGAGCGCGAGGAGGGTGGCTTCGACGCGATCTGCCTCGCCCCGATCGACCGCAGCGCGCTCTTCGCGGCGAAGGCCGCGGCCCTGGTCGTCTACCTGCTCGCGCTCGAGCTCGTCGTCGTGCCCGTCTTCGCGCTCTTCTTCCTCGAATCGGCGGCGGCGCTCCCGCCGCTCGTCGCCGTCCTCTTCCTCGCCGACCTCGGCCTCGCCGCGACCGGCACGCTGATCTCCTCGATGGCGGTGCACTCGCGCGCGCGCGATCTGCTCGGTCCGCTCGTCCTTCTCCCTCTCGTGGTGCCCCTGATGATCGCCGCCACCGGCGCCAGCGAGCCGCTGCTCGCGGGGGGCGGCCCCGGCTACCACCGCTTCGCCACCTGGCTCGGAGTGCTCTGCCTATACGATTTGGTCTTCCTCCTGGTCGGCTACGCCGTCTTCGACTTCCTGCTGGAGGACTGAGCGCGCGCAGCCACACCCGCGCGAAACGCATGTACGGCAAAGGACTGAGACCTCTTTCGATCGCGACCGTCGTCGCCCTCGCCGCGAGCCTCGCGCTGGTCTTCTTCTATGCCCCGCTCGACGCCGACCAGGGCTTCATCCAGAAGATCTTCTACCTGCACGTGCCGCTGGCGATCACCTCGCTGGTCGGCTTCGTGATCGGCGGCGTCTTCGCCATCCTGCACCTGCGCAGCGGCGAGCGCCGCTGGGACGCCTGGTCCTACGTCTCGATCCACATGTCGGTGATCTTCGGCGTCGCCGTGCTGATCACCGGCTCGATCTGGGCCAAGGCCTCCTGGGGCCACTGGTGGGTCTGGGACGAGCCGACGCTGGTCAGCTTCCTGATCGTCTTCCTCATGTACGCGACCTACTACCCATTCCGCTACGCGATCGAGGACCCCGAGCGCCAGGGCCGCTACGCCTCGGCCTTCGCGATCACCGCCGGCGCCTTCGTCCCGCTCAACTTCATCGCGGTGCGGATGGCGCAGAGCCTCGTCCACCCGCGGGTCTTCGCGACCGCCAACGGCGGCCTGCCGGGCTCGATGATGTTCACCTTCCTCGTCTGCCTGGCCGCGACTGGCCTGCTCTGGATCACGCTGGTCAAGCTCGAGCTGACCGCGAAGAGCGCCTCGGGCCAGCTCAAGCGGCTGCGGCGGGCCCTCGACGCGCCGGCGGCGGGCGGCGGCTCGCGGATTGCGCCGGAGGTGAGCTGAGGATGCTCTCCCTGCTCGCCGACACTCCCGCCCTGCCGCTCGACGAGGCCGGCAAGTACGTCGCCGGCGCCTACCTCGTCTTCATGGTCCTGCTCGTCGTCTACGTCGCGATCATGGCGACGAAACTGCAGCGGATGGAGCGGGACTTGCGCGAGTTGGCTGGGATCGCTGAGAAAAATGGCGAAAACACGAGCGAGGTCGCGTCCATATCTGATTCATCGCGGCCGAGCGAGGTAGCACGATGAGGTGGGACGGTCGAAACCACCCGCCCGCGGCGGACGCGGAGCGGAGCACGCGGGCGGAGTTTTATGTCTGAGCTGCTTGCACTTGGCGTGTCGCATAAGACCGCACCGCTCGACCTGCGCGAGCGGCTCTCGCTCACCGAGGGCCGCGCCGTCGGCGCCCTGCGTGAGCTGACCGAGGCCGCTGGAATCCACGAGGCGGCGGCGATCTCGACCTGCAACCGCACCGAGCTCTACCTCGTCGTCTCCGACCCGGTCGAGGCCGAGTCGACCGCGCTCGGCGTCCTCACCCGCCAGGCCGAGATCCGGCCCACCGAGCTGCTCGGCCACCTCTACTCGCTGCGATCGGGCGAGGCGGTCCGCCACCTCTTCCGCGTCACCGCCGGGCTCGACTCGATGATCCTCGGCGAGGCCGAGATCCAGGGACAGGTCAAGCGCGCCTACGAGCTGGCGCTGGTCGAGGGAGCCACCGGCCCGATCCTCAACCGGCTCTTCCGCGGCGCGCTCGCCGCCGGCGGCCGGGCCCGCGAGGAGACCGGGATCAGCGAGAAGAACGTCTCGATCCCCTCGGTCGCGGTCGAGCTGGCGCGGCGAACGCTCGGCGACCTCGCCGAGCGCCGGGTGCTCGTCATCGGAGCCGGCGAGACGGCCGAGCTGGTGGCTCGCGCCCTCGTGCGGCGCGGTGTCTCGACGGTCTTCGTCGCCAACCGCCACTACGACCGCGCGATCGGCTTGGCGGAGCGCTTCCAGGGCAACGCGGTGCGCTTCGAGGAGCTGCCCGAACAGCTCCAGCATGCCGACATCGTCGTCTCGGCCACCAACTCACCCCACCACATCGTCGAGCGCGACGAGCTCGAACAGGTGATGGCCCTCCGCGGCGGCCGGCTGCTGCTGCTCGTCGACATCGCCGTGCCGCGCGACATCGAGCCGGCCTGTCGCGAGATCGCCGGCGTCAGCCTGCACGACATCGACGACGTGCAGCAGATCGTCGAACGCAACGCAAGCGGCCGCGAGGCGGAGGCGCGGCGGGCCGAGCGCCTGCTCGACGCCGAGCAGGACCGCTTCGAGCGCTGGCTCTCGGCGCTCGAGGTCGTGCCGACGATCGCCGCGCTGCGCGAGCGCGCCGACGACGTCGTCGACCGCGTGCTGGCCGAGAACGAGGGACGCTGGGAGAGCCTCGGCGAGGCCGACCGCGAACGGCTGCGGACGATGGCCAAGGCGATCGCCTCGCGACTGCTGCACGACCCGACCCTGCGGCTGAAGCGGACAGCGGGCAGCGACGAGGCCTACGTCTACGTGAGCGCCCTGCGCGAGCTCTTCGGCCTCGACGTCGAGACGGAGCCGGAGACCGAGGGCAGGTCCAACGTGACCGAGCTGCGCCGGCGCGGCGAGTGAGGATCGCGACGCGGGGCAGCGCGCTGGCGCTGGCCCAGGCGGGCCAAGTCGCCGAGATGCTCGGCGGGGCCGAGCTGATCGAGGTCTCCTCCGACGGCGAGCCCGGCGACAAGTCGCGCTTCGTGCGCGGGGTCGAGCAGGCACTGCTCGACGAAGCCGCCGACATAGGGGTGCACTCGGCCAAGGACCTGCCGGGCGAGCTGACCGGGGGTCTGCTGCTGGCGGCCGTGCCGCCGCGCGAGGATCCCCGCGACGCCTGGATCGGCCCCGGCGCCTCGCTGGACGGCGTGCCCGAGGGAGCCCGGGTCGGGACCGCAAGCCTGCGGCGCCGCGCTCAACTGCTCGCCGCGCGTCCCGATCTCGACGTGCGCGAGCTGCACGGCAACGTCGACACGCGCCTGCGCAAGCTCGCGGACGGCGAGGTCGACGCGCTGGTCCTCGCCGTCGCCGGGCTGGCGCGGCTGGGACGCGCCGAGGAGATCGCCTTCCCGCTGCCGCCCGAGTCGATGACACCCGCCGCCGGCCAGGGCTCTCTGGTGCTGCAGACGCGCGAAGGCGACGCGGCGACGCTCGACGCGATCGAAGGTCTCGTCGACCCGCCGGCGCTGCGCGAGCTGACGGCGGAGCGCGCCGTCGTCGCGCTGCTCGGAGCGACCTGCAACAGCCCGCTCGGCGTTCGGGCCGCAGTCGATGCTGATGGCGGGCAGATGCGAGCCGACGCCTTCGTCGGCCTGGCGGACGGAAGCGAGTGGATCCGCGACCGGGTCGAGGGCGACTCGGCCGAGCCGGCTCTGCTCGGCGCCGAGCTCGCCAAGCGGCTGATCGACACCGGCGCCCGCGACATCCTCGACCGCGCCGAGGCGGCGGCGTGAGCGCGCGGAGCAGAATCGTCTATCTGGTGGGCGCGGGGCCCGGCGCTCCGGGGCTGATGACCGCGCGCTCGCTGGAGCTGATCGCCTCCGCCGACGCGATCTTCTACGACCGCCTGATCCCGCCCGGCGCGCTCGACGGCGCCCGCGAGGACGCCGAGCTCGTCTACGTCGGCAAGGCGGCCGGCGAACCCTCGGTCCCGCAGGACGAGATCGCCGAGCGGTTGATCGAGGCGGCGCGGGCGGGAAAGAGCGTCGTGCGGCTCAAGGGCGGCGATCCCTTCGTCTTCGGCCGCGGCGGCGAGGAGGGGGAAGCGCTGCGCGAGGCCGGCATCGAGTTCGAGGTCGTGCCGGGAGTGACCGCAGGGGTCGCCGCCACGGCCTACGCGGGGATCCCGGTCACGCATCGCGACGACGCCTCGGCCGTCGCCTTCGTAACCGGCCATGAGGACCCCGAGAAGGCCGAGAGCGCGATCGACTGGCAGGCACTCGCCCGCTTCCCGGGCACGCTCGTCTTCTACATGGGGGTCAAGCGCCTCGCCGCCAACGCGGCGGCGCTGATCGAGGCCGGCCGCGACGCAGACGAGCCCGCCGCGGCGGTCGAGCGCGGAACCATGGCGGGGCAGCGTGTCGTCGTCGCGACGCTGGGCACGCTTGCCGAGGCCGTCGAGCGTGAGGACATCTCGGCCCCGGCGCTGATCGCGGTCGGTCCCGTCGTCAACCGTCGCGAGTCGCTGGCCTGGCTCGAGCGCCGTCCTCTGCACGGGCGCCGCGTCGTTGTCACCCGGGCGCGGGCACAGGCCAGCGGACTTGCAGCGACGCTGCGCGAGCTCGGAGCCGAGGTTGTCGAGCTGCCGGCGATCAGGATTGACCCCCAGCTCGACAAGCTGGAGGTCACCCAGGCCGTCGAATCGATCGCCGACTACGCGCTCGTCTGCCTGACCAGTCCGAATGGCGTGGACCTGCTCTTTGAGGCGCTGCGCGAAGCCGGGCTCGATGCCCGCGCGCTCGCCGGCGCAACCGTCGCCGCAATCGGCCCCGGCACGGCCCGGGCGCTCGCCGAGCATGGCGTCGTCGCCGACGTGGTCCCCGAGCGCTTCGTCGCCGAGACGCTGGTCGAGGCCCTCGCCGAGATCGACGTCTCCGGCCGGCGCGCCCTCGTCGCCCGGGCCGCCGAGGCCCGCGACGTCCTGCCGGATGCCCTGCGCGAGCGCGGCGCGGAGGTCGACGTCGTCGCTCTTTACACAACGGTCCGTGAGACGCCAGACGAGGCAGCGATCGAGGCGGCTCAGGGGGCCGACTACGTCACCTTCACCTCCTCCTCGACCGTGCGCAACCTGACCGAGGCACTCGGCAAGCGCTTCCCGCTCGGCGCCCGCATCGTCTCGATCGGCCCGGTCACCAGCGACGCGGCTCGCGACGCTGGCCTCGAGGTCCACGTCGAAGCCGAGCGCCACGACGTCGACGGCCTCCTCGCCGCCCTTCTCGCCGACGCCACCTCTCGCTGACTTCGTGGTTAAGGACCTATATGTATCCCAAACCACGAAGTCAGCAGGGCGGAGGGATGGTTTTCGGGACTCCGCATAGGCATTACCGGGTCACGGACTCGACGAACGAGCGGGCTCGCGAGCTGGTCGAGGCGGGGGCGCCCGGGGGCGCCGTCGTCACCGCCCGCGAGCAGACCGCGGGACGCGGCCGCCAAGGCCGCGTCTGGACCGCGCCGGAAGGGAAAGCGCTGCTCTACTCGGCGATCCTTCGCCCGCTCGACGGGCGCCACCTATTGCTGCCGCTCTCCGTCCCGCTCGCGGTCTGCGCCGCCGCCGAGGAGCTGCGACCCGACATCGAGTGCCAGGTCAAGTGGCCGAACGACGTCTGGCTGGAAGAATGCAAGCTCGCCGGCATCCTCATAGAGGCGAAGGCCCAAGACGGCTGGGCCATCATCGGTGTCGGCCTCAACCTCTCGATCGCCCCCGACGAGTTCCCCGACGACCTCCGCCAGCCGGCGGTCTCGCTCTTCGCCTCGGTCGCGGGGGGTCGGACGGAGCCGGTTGGGAGTCGGGGAGGGGTCCGCCGGAGCCTCCCCGCTGTTGCTCCGCCGGACCCCTCCCCGACTCCCACCACCGCTGCGGCAGTCCTAAACCGCCACCTCAACCGGTGGGTCTTCGCCGCGGAGCATGAGGTGCTGGAAGAGTGGCGCCGCCGTGACGCCCTGCGCGGTCGCGAGATCTCCTGGGACGAGGGGAAAAGGTCAGGCGTCGCCGACGGCATCGACGACCGCGGCAACCTCGTCGTCGTCGCCGGCGGCGCTCGCGTCAGCCTCGGCGCCGGCGAGGTCCAGATCCGCCTCTGAGTCGAGCTCGGTCTCGCCGTTCGCCGGCTCGCCGTTCCCAGGCTCGGCGGCGGAATTCGCTGTCGCGCCCTCGCCAGCCTCCTTCTTCTGCCCCCGCTTCTTGCTTGAGCGTTTGCGGCGCCTGCCGCCCTTGGGGAAGTTGCGCAGCAGCTCGCGGGCGATCGCCGAGGGCTTGCGCGCCATGCGCATGCGGGCGCCGCGCAGCACCTCCTCGCCCTCGGGCGTGTGCGAGACCGCGGCGGCCAGCAGGGCCACGGCCAGCCGCCGGTCCTGTTTGCGCGCCGCGTGCACCAGCCGCCGCGCGTTGCGCCCGTGCGCCCGGCCGGACGAGTTGACCAGCAGGCCGAGCAGGCGCTTCGTCTCCGGCCAACGCTGCACCGCATACTCTTCATGCAGCTCGCGCGTGTAGGAGGCAAGACGCCAGACCCAGGCCTGCGCTTGGTCGCGGCGGCCGATCCGCTTGTCGACCAGCGCCTGCAGCAGCGTCTTCGCCCCCGCTCGCTTGTCGTCGCGACTCCAGCTGCCGACGATTTCGATCGCGTCGTCGAATGCCTCGGCGTCGGCGAGGTCAGCGATCTCGCTCAGCGCCTTCAGCCGCAGCTGCGAGTTGCGGTTGCGCTGCACGCAGGTGAGCAGGAAGCGCCGCTTCAGTTCCTGCGAGCCCGATCCCTGCAGGATCGCGCGCCCGCGGCGCCAGCCCTGCGGGTTGACCCGCGCCCCCGCCAGCGCCGCCCAGGCGTGCTGCTCGGGGTAGTCGAGGTTCTCGACCGCGATCCGCCAGAGCTCGCGTTCGAGCACCTGCATGCGCCGCTCCTCGGAGTCGGAGACCGGGACGATGCGCCGCTCGACCCGGATCCGCCGTCCCCGCGCCCGTCGCACCGGGCCGATCACGATCGCGCCGCCGCGGTAGACGTCGCGGTCGAGCAGGCTGTGCAGAGTGACGATCGCCTCGTCGTGCGTCGTCGCCGGATGGACGAAGTCGATCACCAGGCCGGCCTCCTTGCCCGGCGCGCGCCGCGTCACGCGGCCGACTCGCTGCTGGTAGATGCGCCGCGAGGCGGTCGGCGCCAGGTGCATGCAGAGCGTCGCCCGCGGCGAGTTCCAGCCCTCGGCGAGCAGCATCGCGTTGCAGAGCACGTCGACCTCGCCGCGCTCGAAGGCAGCGAGGATCTCGGCCAGTTCGCGCTTCGGCGTCTCTCCCGAGACGGCGCGCGCGGCGACGCCGGCGTTCTGCAGCGCCTTCGCCACGTTCTTCGCATGCTGGACGCCGGCCGTGTAGAGGACGCCGGCCATGCCGTCGAAGCGCGTCTTGTAGAGGTCGGCGATCGCGACGTTGAAGGGCTCCTGGTCGAGCAGCGCGGCCAGCTCCTCCTGGTCGAAGTCCTGGTCGACCTCGCCTTTGCGCAGCGGCACCTTGGCGATCGTCCTCACCCCGGGCCCGGGCGGGATGCGCATGCAGCGCAGCGGCGAGATCACGCCGCGCCGCGCCGCCTGGATCAGGTCGAAGCGCGAGGTCTGGGTTGGGAAGAGGTCGGCGACGTGGCGCGCGATCAGCGCGCCCGTCGCGGTCATGCCGATGAAGACCGGGCCGGTCCAGGCGCGGATGCAGGCGCTGGTTTTCTCTCCCAGCGCGGTGTGCGCCTCGTCGCAGATGACGATCGAGTACGCGTCGGAGATCTTCTTGTAGTTGCGGACGAACCACTGGTATGTCTCGACCGTAACCGGGCCGTCGGGATCGTCGCGACCGTCGACCAGCGGCGGCCGCAGCCGCTCCTTGTAGCCGCGCTCGGAGATCTCGCCGATGAACTGGTCGACGAGGTTGCGGCGGTGGGTGAGGATCAGGATCCCGCCGGTGCGCGAGGCGTCGATGAAGCCGACCGCGGCAACCGTCTTGCCCGCCCCGGTCGCGTGCTCGAACCAGAAGCGCCGCTCGGCGCCGGGGTCCTCGGGCGCCTCCTCGATCGTCTCCTCGTCGTCCTCCGGCGCCGGCTCCTCCCAGTCCTGCGGCTCCTCGTCGGGCTCGAGCGCCTCCTCGTCGTCACTCGGGACCTGGCCGTCGGGAGACCCCTTGTCCTCGCCCACGGAGGCGCCGTTCGCCGCCGCCGTCTGCTGCTCGGCCATCAGCTCGGTCAGCGTGCCGGAGAGCGCGTCGACCTGGTGGGGGTTGAGTTCGGCGCCGTCGCGCAGCTTCGGCGGCTCCTCGGCGAGCAGGCGCTCGAGCCCGAGCAGCAGCGAGAAGTCGCGGCGCCACTGGACCGAGGGATGCTCGGCTCCCTCGTCGAGCTCCTTCAGCGCCAGGTCGAGGGCGCGGCGCCGCGCCGTCCCCGGGGCCAGGGCCTCAGGCCCCTCGCGGTCGAGCAGGAAGGGCTCGCGGACGAACTCGGCCGCCCGCTCGATGTCGGCGCTAGATGGAACTGCCGCACGCGCGGCAACGTCGCTGGTCTTGGCCATGAAGGCTTTCGGGTTCCGTCCCCACCGCAACCATGCGTGGGCGGGGGCACTAGGACGAGGTGCCGGGAGTCGCTTGCATTCCCCGACGTTCTCAGTGGTTCGCATCCCTGACGCGAACCGAACGTCCGTATTGTAGTCAAGGAATTGACGAAAGAGGGACGAAAGCTGGCTGCCGGCCTGGCGCTGGCGGCGCTCCTGGTCAGTGGTTGCGGCGCGAGCACCGGAGGCGACTACGGCGGCCCCCACCCCGATTACGCCCAGGCGCTGGCCGGATCGCCGGCGCCGCTCGCCGCTCTGCACAGGCAGGCGAACCAGCTGCTCGAAGGCGGCGCCGACGCCTACGAATCTCGGATCGCATCGCTGCGCGGCTACCCGGTCGTGGTCAACGTCTGGGCCTCCTGGTGCGGCCCCTGCCGCTTCGAGTTCCCCACCCTGCAGAAGCTCGCCGCCGCCTATGGGAAGAAGGTCGCCTTCCTCGGCGTCGACAAACAGGACTCTAACGACGCCGCCAAGACCTTCCTCGGCGAGGAGCCGGTTCCCTATCCGAGCTACACGGACCCCAACCAGGACATCGGCCACTTGATCGGCGCCGGCCGCGGACTGCCCGATACCGCCTTCTACGACCGCGGCGGCAAGCTCGTCTACCTCAAGCTGGGCCCCTACGCCGACCCGGCGGAACTGCGGGCCGACGTGCGCCGCTACGCGCTCGGCGAAGGCGAACAGGAGGGATGATCGGGACATGGAAACCGCGCTGATCGTCGCCCTCGCCGGCATCGCCCTGCTCGTCGGGGAGCTGCTGCTCTCGACCGGCGGTGTGCTGGCGGCGCTCGGGGCGGCCGGCCTGGTGGTCGCCGGCGTGCTCGCCCTCAGCTCCGACAGCAACGCCGCCGACGTCGTCGGTCCGACGCTGATCGCGCTCGGCGTGCTCTCGATCGCCGCCTTCTACTTCGTCACCCGCAAGGTGATCGAGGCCCACCGCGGCGAGCCGGTGCGGACCGGCTCCGAGGAGCTGGTCGGCTCGCTCGCCGAGGTGCGCAGCACGCTCGACCCCGAGGGGCAGGTCTTCGCCGGCGGCACGGTCTGGGGAGCAAGGCTTGGCGCCGGCGGGGACGGCCCAGTGCGGCTGGGGGATAGAGTCCGCATCGAAGCGATCGACGGGCTGACGCTCGTGGTGCGGCGCGAGCCGCCCGCCGGCGAGGCCGAGGAAGGAGCAGGCTGATGGCGGTAGCGCTCGGGGTCGTCGTTGTCGTCGCGTTCTTCGCCGCGATCGTCATCGGCGCATCGGTCCGCGTCCTGCGCGAGTACGAGCGCGGCGTGATCTTCCGCCTCGGCCGGTTGATCGCCCAGAAGGGACCGGGGCTGATCTTCCTCATCCCGATGGTCGACCGGATGGTCAAGGTCGACCTGCGTACGGTGACGCTGAACATCCCGCCGCAGGAGGTGATCACCCGCGACAACGTGCCGGCCGGCGTCAACGCGGTCGCCTACTTCCGCGTGATCGACGCCCGCAAGGCCGTGGTCGAGGTCGAAAACTTCCTCCTCGCCACTTCGCAGATCTCACAGACGGCGCTGCGCTCGGTGCTCGGCAAGGCCGAGTTCGACCAGCTGCTCTCCGAGCGCGAGCGGCTCAACGAGGAGCTGCAGAAGATCATCGACGAGTCGACAGAGCCCTGGGGCGTGAAGGTGACGGCGGTCGAGATCAAGGACGTCGAGATCCCCGAGCAGATGCAGCGGGCGATCGCCCGCCAGGCCGAGGCCGAGCGCGAGCGGCGGGCGAAGATCATCAACTCCGAGGGCGAGTACCAGGCGGCGCAGAAGCTCACCGACGCGGCCGACATCATCAGCACCAACCCGGCCTCGCTGCAGCTGCGCTACCTGCAGACGCTGCTTGAAATCGGCAGCAACCAGAACACGACCGTCGTCTTCCCGCTGCCGATGGACATGATCGAACCTTTCGTGACCGGCGCCCAGGGCAGGCATCGGACTAAACCGCCACCGCCACCGGAGCCCGCGGCGCCAGACGTCGACGACCTCCCCCCCTCCCGCTCATAGGGCCCGAGCTGCGCATAGACCAGCTCACCGGGCTGCCGGTCATCCTGGCGCCCGGCCGCGCCGACCGTCCCGAGGGCTTCCACACGAAGGCGAGCGAGCCGAAGGGGCCGGAGAGCTGCCCCTTCTGCGAGGGCCGCGAGGAGCGCACGCCGCCGGAGGTGTACGCGACGCGGCCGGGTGGCGGCGGGGCGGACACGCCGGGCTGGACGACGCGGGTGGTGCCGAACCTCTATCCCGCCCTGGCCGGCGCGAGGACCGCATCCCCCGACGCGAATCGCCCCGCCGACGCGAATCAAGTTCGCGACGATATGGCTGAGAAACTTGATTCGCAATCGGGAGTCAAGGGGGAGGGCGGCGCCTTCGCCATGACCGGGGACCCGTTGCTCGAGTCGCGACGCTCCGGCGATCCGAACCTCTTCGTCGCCAAGCCGGCGCACGGCGCCCACGAGGTGATCGTCAACGGGCCCGGCCACGCCACGGCGATGGCGGAGCTGAGCGAGGAGCAGTTCGCGGCGGCGGTCGAGACCTGGCGCGCCCGCATGCGGGCGCACGCCGGCGCCTCCTACGTGCAGCTGATCGTCAACGAGGGAGGCGGCGCCGGCGCCTCCCTGGAGCACACCCACGCCCAGCTCTACGCGCTCGACTTCGTGCCGGCGGCCGTGGCGCGCGAGCGCGAGCGGGTCGGGGCCTACGCCGAACGGACCCAGGGCGGCTCGCTGCTCAGCGACGTGCTAGTCGAGGAGATCCGCCGCCGCGACCGCCTGGTCGCGATCGACGACGAGGCGGCGCTGATCTGCCCCTGGGCCTCGCGCTCGCCCTTCGAGCTGCGCGTAGTCCCACGCACGGCGACGGCGAGCTTCGCCGACGACACGGCCGGCGCGGCGATGATCCGCACGGCCCTCCGCCTGCTGGCCGAGCGCTTCGACGGCTCCCCCGAGCTCAACCTCTGGGTCCGCACCGCGCCCCGCGGCGCCGAGCGCTTCCACTGGCACGTCGACATCGCCCCGCGGCTGAGCGTCAAGGCCGCCTTCGAGTTCGCCACCGGCGTCGACATCGTCACCTACCCGCCGGAGCGGGCGGCCGCGGACCTGCGTGACATGATTTCGAGCCGATGAATCCCGCTTCGCTCGAACGCCTGCCGGGGGCCGAGATCGTCCTGCCGGGCCTCGCGGATCTCGAAGCGGGGCGGCAGAGCCTCAACGCGGTCGCCGTCCAGGCCGCCGCGCCGCGCCTGCGCCGGGCGGGCCTCGACGCGCCGAGCGCCGCCGGCGACGTCCCGGCGGCGCACCGCCTCTACCAGCAGCTGAGCGAGCAGCTCGGGGACGGAGCGCACTCCCGTTACAACGCGATCCTTGCCCGGATCGCAAGCTTCGCCAGGGCGGCAGAACGTGCGCGAAGCGGCTGACGCGGATCGGATTCGGCGCTTCGCCAAGGAGCTGGGACGCTCGGTCCCACGCGGCACGCGCATGTACCTCACCGGCGGCGCGACGGCTGTGTTGGAAGGCTGGCGCGAGTCCACGGTGGACATCGACGTCCGCTTCGAGCCGGACACCGACGCGGCTCTGCAGAGGATCAAGGAGCTGAAGGAGACGTTGGGGGTCAACGTCGAGCTCGCGTCTCCGCTCGACTTCCTCCCGGCCCTTCCCGATTGGGAGGCGCGTTCGCCCTTTCGCTTTCGCGAGGGCGACCTCGAGGTCTTCGACTTCGACCCCTACTCGCAGGCCCTCTCGAAGCTGGAGCGCGGCTTCGATCTCGACCTCGAAGACGTGCAGAGCATGGTCCGCTCCGGTCAGGTCGAGCCGGGAGGGCTGCGCGAGCTCTTCGATGCGATCGAGCCCGATCTGTTCCGCTTCCCCGCCGTCGACCCGAACAGCCTGCGCGCGGCCGTCGAGTCCCTCGGGACGAACGGCTAGCCGTTCGTCCCGCATAGGATCGCCTCGGTGCCGCCGAACCCGAGACCGATCCCTCGCTTCATCGCGGACTCGACCCAGGAGGGAATCCCTCACGGGCGGTTCGCCGAGCGGCTGGCAGAGTCGTTTGCCGAGGCGTGCGGCGCGATCGCAGACCTGCCGGAGGGCGTCGAGCGGCCGGCCGAGATCGACTGGTTCCCGGAGCGTGCTTGGGGCGGGCGGGTCTGGGTGCCATGTACCGCTCGATGCGACGGCCCGAACGGCCCGCTCGAGCTCTTCGGCTACGTCTCCTACGTCCAGTCGGAGGGCGGCGAGCCAGGGGACTTCCAGCCCAAGGCCGACTTCACCGACGTGGTCGCGGAGGACAACCCCGACTGGAAGATCGACCTCAACGACGAGGTGATCGGCCGCTGGCAAGGAGAGAACGGCCGGGCTGGCGCGGTGACGCTTGTCTGGGGTCGCCCCCTTCTTCCCGGCGCGGTGGCCGCCGGCGCCGAGCTCGACCGCGAGACCGTCGACCAGGAAGTCGTCTCCGACGGCCGCTTCACCCTCCTCGCCCTCGACGCGCTCGAGGGCTACGGCGACGAGATCTACCTGGAGGTCAAGCTCTGGAACCGCCGCGGCCAAGAGGTGGCCTCGGAGAGCCTCTACGCGTAGCGGTCGAGCGGCCGGAACGAGAACGCTATTCGCTCTGTTCGTAGTAGTGCTGGTAGGTCGTCGCTGCGCCTGAGCGGCCGACAGGGTTGAAGGGCGCCTGCTGGGTGCAGCCGGGGGCGGGAACGGTGGCCGAGTCGAGCTGACCGGCGAAGGCGTATTTCTTGATGAGTTCGAAGAATTTGACGGCGCGTTCTTCGTCGGCTTTTTCGTTTTCTTCTTTCGTTTTGCCGGGCCTGGTTTCTTCTACGCGAGCTTTGAAGACCGGGTTTTTCGGCGTTTCGGGATTCAGGGTCGCCGTCACTCCGGAGGTGCAGCCGCGGGTGTCGAAGACCGGCAGCCCGGAGGCGAGCTGCTTGTAGATCAGGGGCTGGGCGTAGGCGTTGGTGCGGTTGGTCGTGGTGCGGCTCGGGTAAGTCGCCAGCGATTCGGGGTTGAACGGACCCATCACGCGCAGGTAGCGAACGTGTTCGCCACGGGTGTTTTCCGTGGTGAGCTTGGCATTGGACATCGCGGCGACGTTGGCCATCGCGGCGGTGAGCTCATGCTTGTAGAGGCCGATGCCGGCGACGAGCGGGTTGAGGTTGCGCAGGAAGGGGTCGAGGGCTCGCAGCAAGGGCGGGAACTGGTCGCGCAGCAGCTTGCGCAGCGCCGGGAAGGCCTTGGGCGCCCGGGCGATCACCGGTTCGAGGCCTTCGAAGAAACCCTTCGCCTGCGGGGCGAGCTTGGAGAGGCTGACGAGGGTCGGCGAGAGCTGTTCGGCGACCGGGACGAGCTGCTGCATGACCGGGGTGGCGTCGACCGAGAAGGTCTTGAGGCGTTCGAGGGTGAGGCGGGACTCGTCCTCGAAGGTGGGGAAGGCGCGGAAGGCGGCTTCGATGTCGCGGGCGCGGGCGGCGGTGGTGGAGAAGACGGCGTTCGAGTTGCGGATCAGGCTGGCGAGCTCACCCTGGCGGCCGCGCAGGGCGGTCAGCGCCGTGGCGCCGTTGTGGAAGACCTGCTTGACGGCGAGGCGCTGGCTGTCGAGGACGCGGAAGAGGCGGTCGAACTGGACGAAGGCGGGTTCGAGCTGGGAGAAGCCGTAGGAGAGGTTGGCGCCCTGCCCGGCGACGCTGGCGGCGGCTTCCTGCTGCCAGGACTGGAAGGCGGCGCGGGTTTCGGGATCGAAGGTGCGGAAGATCTCGTCGAGCTGGACCGATTCGGCGATCTGGGCGGCGGGCAGGGTGCCGCCGTCGGGCAGCACGGGCGAGTCCTTCGCGCCGGGGGTGAGTTCGATGTAGGTCTCGCCGAGCAGGGTCTTGGTGCGGAGGATGGCGCGGGTGCCGTGCGGGATCGGCCCGTACTTGTCTTCGATGTCGACCTTGGCCAGGGCCTGCTTGCCGTTCGGGGCGAGAACGATGTCCTGGACCTTGCCGACGGAGACGCCGGAGATGCGCACGTCGGACTGCTGGGCGAGCTGGGTCGCCTCGTTGAAGGGGATCTCGATCTCGTACGGCTTGGCCTTGAACGGCGTGGGGCCGCCGAAGGTGATCCAGAGGAAGAGCAGGATGCCGAAGCAGGACAGGGCGAAGCCGGCGATGACGAGGAGCTGGGTTGTGCTGGGGGCGCGCTTGCTCATTCTTCGGAGTTGGGGCCGCAACCGCCTTGAGGCGCTTCGGGGTCCGGCGGAATCGTCGGGAGTTCGGTCTTGCGGGGAACGTTTGCCCCCCTGAGGAGCATTTCGATGTAAGGCTCGGTCCTGCCGAACCCATATCCAAGGTCGGTGCCGTTGCAAGAGATCAAGACCAGGCCGCGCTGGATCGGCCCAGCTGGATCGGAGAGGCTGTAGGTCGAGTTGAAGTCGTGGTTGATCCAGGGCAGGTAGAAGAGGTAGCTCTGCTTCGAGCCCTTGGGCTTGTAGGCGAGCATGTTGAGGAAGTTGTTGAAGGCGCCGAGCGAGTTGCCGAAGCCGCGCACGCTCTTGGCGAACGGAGCCGAGGCTTCGTTGGCGTGGACGAGGACGGGGCGGACTTCGCGGGTGAAGGGGCGGACCTGGTCGCGGATCGGCGCCACGGTCTGTTCGAAGAAGCGGGCGTTGGCCTGCAGGGCGGGCTTCAGCGCCTGCGCCTGCGGGATCAAGCCGAGCAGGGCCGGGCGGGCGACGAGCGAGAAGTCGTTGGCGCTGGCGAAGGCCGAGTGGGCGGCGGAGAGGGCCGAGGGGAACTCGACCAGCGTCTGTTCGATCGATTCCTGCTGATTGGCGAAGTTGCCGAGGGCCGCCTTCGAGGAGGTGACGAAGCGTTCGAGCTGGGAGTCGTGGCGGCCGAGTTCGGTGGTCAAGAGGCTGAAGTCGTGGATCGCGCGGGCGACGGCGAGTCGGCGTTTGGCCACCGCGCGGTTGAGGTCGGCCGTGTAGTGGGCGAAGGGTTGGATGCGGCGCAGGGCGCCGGAGAGCTGGCGGCCGCGGCCCCCGATCCCTTGGGCGCCGCCGGCGACGAGCAGCTGGATGTACTGGCGGGTGTCGGCGTCGAGGGTGGCGAGGAAGGCGTCGAGATTGACGTTCGGTTCGGTTCGGGAGAGGGGGAAGTTGTGGCCGTCTTCGATGTGGCCCCTGCCGCTGCCGGGGTCGACCTCGACGACCATGTCGTTGAGGTTGGTTTTCGGCCGCAGCAGGAGGGTGGCGTCGGGGTGGATCAGTTCGAGGTACTTGGGCTCGATGTCCATGCCGACGACGGCGTGGCCGTCTTCGAGGTCGACCGAGGTGACCTTGCCGATCTGGATGCCGGCGACGTCGACGGCCTGGCCCTGCCCCGGGGTGACCGCCTGGGCGGTGGTGAAGTCGCCGGTGATGTGGACGAATTCTTCGCCGACGAGGGGGACCCAGGAGGGCAGCGAGGCTTTCTGCTGGGTGAAGATCCAGAGCGTCATCACGATCCCGACCAGAGTGAGGACGGCGATCGCGATCGTGTCCTTGCTGCGCCCGCGGGCCTGGCGCGAGAGCGCGGAGCGGAAGTGGGACCAGCGGCTCATGGTTCGATCACCTGCGGGCTCGGCGCGCCGACCTGGCCGAGGCCGGCGTTGATGTCGGGGACCGGGTTGGAGTCGCAGCGCACTTCCGGCTTCTTCGGCGGCATGCCGCCGAGCTGCGGCTGGGTACCGAGGGGGGGCGCAGCCGTGTGGGCAAAGAGCTGCTTATCGGTGGAAAGATTCCCTGTGGGATCCGGCTCTTCGACCAGCAGGTTGCCGCCGCCGGGCTGCAGGCGGACGAAGGGGCCGTTGCCGTCGAAGTTGGAGCCCCAGCCGGAGAAGTCGGCGAGCGAGTAGAGGAATTCGCGGTAGTTGGGCTGGCCGGTCGAGAACTGGTCTTCGATCACCTGGTTGCCGGTGGGGACGATGACCTTGGTCGTGCAGAGGCTGATCCGGTTGAGCTGCGGCAGGGCGATCGCCTTGCCGGCCTGGGCCGCTTCGGCGAAGCCGGGCGTCGATTCGCGCAGCAGTTTCGCCAGGCCGCCGCCCTCCTTGCCGGAGAGCAGCGGCTTCGCCTGTTCGATCCAGGGCTTGCCGGCGGCGACCCAGGCGGGCAGCTGTTCGACCGCCGGCTTCATCTCGATCGCCCAGGCGCGCAGCGGCGGCAGCGTGCTGTTGAGGCTGACCAGCGAGCTGTGCGCCGCCTGCAGCGCGGGGGCGAGCTGGTTGATGGTCGCCGAGAGATTCGAGGACTGGGCGGCGAGGGCGCCGGTGAAGACGTCGAAGTTGACGATCAGGCCCTTGAGGTCCTCCTCGTGGCGAGCGAGGGCGCCGAAGGCGCGGCCGGCGCCGGCGACGAGACGGGAGAGGTCGTGCGGCTTGGTGCCGAGCAGGGCGTTGGTCACCTGGGCGCTGTACTTGCCGGCGTCGCCGCCGTATTTGAGCGCGCCGTTGATCGCTTCCGCGCCGGTCTTGCCCTTCACCTCCGGCAGCTGAGTGCGGTCTTCGGCGGCGCTCGGCTGGTGGGTGAGGGCGGTGCCGTAGCTCTCGAGCAGGCGGCTGAGGTCGGCGCGGACCGGCGCCTGCAGGGCGGTGAGCACCTGGTCGATCTGGACCCAGGTCGAGGTGTGGCTGACCGGGATCGTGTCGTCACTGCCCAGTTCCGGTGCGCTGGGGCTGCCGGGCGAGAGGTCGACGAAGAAGTTGCCCTCGAGGAAGATCCGCGGGCGGATCGCGGCAAAGGCGTCGTCGTGGATCGGCCGGCCCTTGCCTTCGACGGTGAAGGTGACGGTGGTGGCGTCGCCGTCGCGCTGGACCTTGACGACTTTGCCGACGTCGACGCCGGCGATCCGCACGGGCGAGTTGGCCGAGATGTTGACGCCGTTGGAGAAGGTCGCCTTCAGCTCGTAGCCGTAGCTGGTGAAGGGCACGTGGCCGGTGAAGGCGAGGTAGGGGCCGATCGTGAAGACGAGCAGGAAGATGACCGCGATCGTCGCGTTGCTCGGCCGCCAGCGGAAGCGGCCGCCGCGGCTCTCCGCCGCCCTGATGTCGCGCTCCGGCAGGCGCCCCATTACTTGCCTTCCTGCTTTTTGGTTTGTTCCGAGGTCCTGGTGCTGGTCTTGCCTGGTGTGGTGCCAATCGTCGTCACACCCGGCTTGTAGTGCTCGTTTCCGGCTTCGCACTCCTTCGGCTGACCGGGCGCGGCCGTGTTCGGGTAGGGGTTGGAGTGGAGGTGGTTGGCCTTGCCTTCGGCGCTGAGCAGATATTTCTCTTCTTCGGCCGGTTCGGGGCTGTTGGCGGGCGCCGATGCCGGCATGGCCTCAGAGTTCGGGCCGCTCGGCGCCTGGAAGGAGATCGCGTTGATCCAGTTGCCGAGCGGATTGCCCTGGCTAGAGGCGCTGGCGAGATTGCGGAAGGCGATCGTCAGGTAGTTGCAGGTGGTCTGTGCCGGCCCGATGAACTTGATCGCCGGCTGCAGCAGGTCGTTGGTTTCGGTCAGCAGGTCGAGGCCGTTGAAGACGCCGGGCGATTCCTGGAAGGCGAGCAGGGCGTTGGCGGTCGGCGGCAGCTGGGCGTAGAGGGTCGGCGAGGAGTTGAGCGCGGGGATGCCGGCGCGCAGGGCGGCGGCGATCGTCGGCGAGGTTTCGGCGAGGGCGTGGGCGCCGGGCTGCAGCGCCGCGAAGAAGCGTTCGGAACTGTGGAAGAAGGGGCGCAGGGCGGGCAGGTCTTCGGTCGCGGCGTCGAGCGTTTCCGGGCCCTTGGAGATCGTTTCCTGGATGAAGGGGCGAGAGACGGCCGCGAAGGCGGCGAAGGTGCGGTCGAGAGCGGCGAACATGCTCGCCTGCTGCTCGGCGACCGGCGCGACCGTCGCCGAGAGCGCCTCCAGCGCGCGCCAGAAGCCGCCGAAGTTGGTGCTCGGCGAGACCAGGTTGGCGAGCGCCGGCGTGCCGCTTTCGAGCGCCTGGGGGAGGACGGCGAAGAAGGCGTTGAGCTGCGGGCCGCGTCCGGCGAAGGCGTTGCCGTAGCCGGCCAGGTTGCGCTGGATCGCTTCGCGCGTCTTCTGGTCGAACATGTCGAAGAACTGGTCGATGTCGACCGGTTCGGGGTGGGCCGAGGAGACGGGGATGGTTTCGCCGGGCTTGAAGCCGCGCGACGAGGTGCCGGGGGTGATCTGCAGGTACTTGAGGCCGAGCGGCGACTTGGGGCGGATGATCATCGTCGAGTCGACCGGCAGCGGCTCGACGTTCTTGTCGAGGCTGAGGTTGAGTTCGGCGACGAAGGTGCCGCTGTCCTGCGGGTCTTCGACCGGCTTCACCGACTTGACGATGCCGACCCGCGCCCCGCCGATCCGCACCTCGTTGCCCTTGACCAGGGCGTTCGCGTTGGGGACGCGGGCATGCAGGTTGTAGGTGGAGACGAAGGGCAGGCCGTTGTTGGCGTTGTAGGCGAGGAAGACGGCGACGATCACGACCAGGACGGTGACCGCGCCGACGATCACCGGGCTGCTCGCGACTCCCTGTATGCCGCCGCGGTTCCTCATCGGCCGACGCTCCGGCTTTCGCCCAGTTCGGGGGCTCCGGGGGTAGCGGGGGACAAGGGGGCGAGCTGCGGCAGGCTGGCGGAGAGGTGGGCAATGGTGCCGCCGGTTTCTGCCGAGGCACGGCTTTCTTCTCGTTCGACGAGGCGCCGCAGAGCTTCCTCGTCAACGCTCGAGTTGCCAGCTTCTGAGACGCCGAACCTGGCTGAACATCCAGGTTCTTCCGGCACGCGATATTCGACACAGGCCGTCAGCGTGACCAGGCTGCGCAGAAAATGGCCGTACTTGTCGAAGCCGTTGGTGCTGGCGGCGCCGTTGTAAATCAGGTCGAGGAGGAACTTCCAGCCGCGCGATTCGCGCACGCTGCCGAGGAAGGCGGCGAGCTTCGTCGTCGGACTGGCGCCGGACTGGGCGAGGTCGCGCGTCTTGATCGTTACCGGGTCGGCTTCGCGCAGGACCGGGCCGGCGATTTCGCCGGCTGCGCCGAGCGCCTTCAGCGACTTGGTCGAGGCGGTCGAGAAGGGGGCGAGCGCGCGTGTCGCCGCGGTGAAGGAGGGCGCCGCCTTGCCGAGCTCGGCGAAGACCGGCGTGCCCGCTTCGGAGAAGCCCTGCAGGCTGTGCATCGTGGCGCGGAACTCACGCAGGAAGGCGGGGAACTTGCGCAGCGAGGCTTCGAGGTCGGCGCCGCGTTCGGAGCTGGCTTCCGCTGCGGCGCCGGCGTTGGCGAAGAAGCCGGCGACGTGAGCGCGTTCGCGGGAGAGCGGCCGCAGGATCTGCTCGGAGTCGACCGCGAGCTGGGTCAGCTGGTCGCGCTGGCGGTCGAGGATGCCGATCAGGCGGTCGACGTCGCGCAGCGCCGGGTTGGCGCGCTTGACCGCGGCTTCGAGGTCCTTGCCGCGGCCGGCGAGGCCGGCGCCGAGTTCGTTGAAGATGAGGCGGAAGCGCTGCGCGTAGGGCAGTTTCTGGATGTCGTTGATCAGGTCGGGGTCGACGCTGGTGCTGTTGTTCTCGAGCGGCAGCAAATACTGGCCGGCGCCCGGTTTGCCGGCTTCGACTTTGTGCAGCGGCGGCGCCGGGGGCGAACCGGGGGCGCGCGGCAGGGTCGGCTGGCAGTCGACGAACTTCTCGCCGATCAGCGACTGCGGCCGGATCAGGCAGGAGGCATCGCTGCGGAAGTCCTGGAAGCCGGGGTCGGTGATCTTCATCGTGATCACGGCCTTGCCGGAGACCGCTTTCGGCTCGCCTTCTTCGTAGCTGTCGACTTCGCCCGGCAGGGTGACGCCGACCGACTCGATTTCGCCGACGTTGGCGCCGGCGACGCGCACCTGCTCGCCCTTGACCATGAAGCCGCCGTTGTCGAAGATCGCGCGCACGACGTAGCCGCCGCCCCCACCGCTGCCGCCGGCGATCAGCAGGACGATCACGACGACGACGGCCGCGACGATCGAGCCTATGACGAGCGTTTTCCTGCTCATGGGCCGGGAGGCGCATCGGTCGGGTTGCAGTCGGCGGCGGTCACTTTGGCGCCGGTCCAGGGCGGTTCGACGAAGGGGCTGGAGCCGTCGGCTGCCGGCTGGCTGCCGCCGCCCGGGCAGCGCAGCTTGGCCGAGGCCGACGGGCCGAAGACGTCGTACTGTTCGCTGGGCGCGATCGGTTCCAGTTCTTTCGTGGCTTCGATGTATTTGAAGAGGTCGAGGTCTTGGAAGCTGACGCGGGTGTAGTGCCCGTCGGCGTCGTAGGGCGCCGTGACCTGGCCGAGCTTGGCGAAGCCGTTGAGCAGGTCGGGCGCGTAGGCGCGGAAGAATTCGAGGTTCGGCAGGAAGGCCGCGATCGCCGCTTCGGAATGGGGAAAGGCCTTGGCGGCGCGCTGCTGCACGGTCGGCAGGTCGGCGAGCAGTTCGGCGGCGTCGTTTTCGGGGCCGGGCCGGCTGACCGTGAGGCGCAGGTTCTTGAAGACCGGCACGGCGCGCGAGAGCACGGGCCGGAATTCTTCGAGGAACGGGGCGAGGCCCTTGGTCGCCGTGCCCGAGGCGTCGATCAGCGGTTCGACGTCGTCGAGCGCGGCGCGCAGGTTGACGAAGGTGGTGTTGGCCTGGCGGAAGGTGGGCGGCAGCAGCTGCAGGCTGCGGTCGAGGGCGGCGTTCTGGCTGGCGATCGCGCCGAAGGCGTCGCTGGCGTTGGAGATCGCGCTGGCCAGCTCTTCGCCGCGTTCGGAGACCGTCGTGCTGAGCCGGCTGGAGGCGACGAGGAAGCGGGCGAAGAGATGTTCGTCGGAGTTGAGCTCATGGACGAAGGCACCGACCCGGTTGAAGCCGACGCCGAAGTATTTGTAGGCGCGGGAGGCGCTGCCGTCCTGGCCGCGGCCGGCATACCATTCGGCGTTGCCTTTGACGAACTGGCCGAGAGCGCGGCGGACCGGCGGTGGGAAGGTGTTGAAGAACTGGTCGATGTCTACCGGGGTCGTCGTCGAGGAGAGCCCCAGCGTCGCGCCTTCCCGCAGCGAGGGGTTGCTGTTGGGGCCGGGGCTGATCGAGACGTAGTGGTTGGCGACGCCGGAGAGCGAGGTGGCGCGGATCGTCGCCGTCGAACCCTCGTGCAGCTCCTGTTCGACGCTGACGACGACCTCGGCGAGGTTGTCGTCGGTCAGCGTGATTTCGTCGACCGAGCCGACCGGCTGGCCGCCGATCAGCACCTGGTTGTCGGGGACGAGCTGGCTCGCGTTCTGGAAGAGGAGGTTGTACTTGTGCCCGCTGCCGCCGCCGAAGATGACGATCCCGAGGGCGATTACGACCGCGCCGAGGGCGACAATCGCCGCCACCCGCGCCGGGGTGTATCGCCGGCCTTGAGCCGAGCTCTTGTCCTCGCCTGAGGGATTGGCAGCCACGTCGTCGTCGCGTGCGGTTCCCCGGCCTTCCGTACCCGGCGGAACGGCCGCAGAATCGTAACCCAGCGGCCAGCCGCCAAGATCGCGCCACGCAGGGACTTAACTGGAAATCAACGCGCTACTCTGGGGATGCGGCGTGGTTGTACCGGGTACCGGGAGGCGCAAGGCCGAACAACGAGATAGGAGCTGAGCCAATGCGCAAACGTCTGACCTTCGCCGTTGCCATGGCGCTGGCTGTAGCCACGGCGGTCGCCGGCTACGCCGCCGCCTACCAGTCCCCGACCCTGACCGGCGCCGACGGCAACACGCAGAGCATCGCGATGAACATCAAGCCGAGCAAGCGCTCGAAGACGAAGGCGCAGCCGGTGACGCTGGAAGTCAAAACCGCGACCTCCTCGACGACGAACCCCAGCGGCACGCCCTCGCCGGCGACGCGGGCGATCATCGACTTCCCCAAAGGGCTCTCGATCTTCAGCAAGGGCTACCCGACCTGCGACGCGAGCAAGCTGCAGAACACCTCGACCGAAGCGGCCGAAGAAGCCTGCAAAAAGGCAAAGATCGGCACCGGCGAAGGTACCGCGAACCTGGTCGTCGGCACCAAAGTCTTCCCGGTGAAAACGGCGATCATCGCCTTCAACGGCGTGCCCCAGGGCGGTAAGCCGGTCGTGCTGCTGCACAACTACAGCCAGACGCCGGTGCAGACCACGCTGGTATTGGTCGGCACGGTGAAGAAGTTCAACAAGGAAGGCTTCGGCGCGCGGCTCGACGTCAGCATCCCGCTGATCGCCGGCGGCCAGGGCGCGATCACCAGCTTCGGCGCGAAGATCTCGAAGACCTTCAAGTACAAGGGCGTCAAGCACGGCTACGTCAACGCCAGCTGCCCGAGCAAGAAGTGGAAGGCGCGCGGCGAGTTCGACTTCCTCGACGGCGAAGCGCTGACCCCAGTCGTGAAGGGCAAGTGCACGCCGAAGAAATAGGCGCCTAAAGGGCTCGCGCGCGAGGCGGGGCTCGGCGCAAGACGCTCAGCCCAGACGTTGAACCCCGGTGACGGCCGGCTTCGGGCCGGCCGTCGCTTCTCTCCGATCGCCGGTCGTAACGCATCTCGCTTTTATGCGGTCGCAACGAGATCGGGCGGGGCCTGAATAATATCAATATTGATATATTTCCCTGGTGCTTTCGGTCCCAGAGATGATTCGCCAAGCGCGTCTGGACGCGAGCCTCACACAGGTGGAGCTGGCCGCTCGCGCTGGCACCTCTCAGTCGGCGTTGGCTCGCTACGAGACGGGAGCGGCACTCCCAACCTTGCCGACGCTGGAGAGGCTTCTGGCGGCTTGCGGCAGGCGCGTGGAGATCCGGACGCCCCTCGCACGATCATCCGCTGCCGCCAGCTCGACCCGAGGCCGACTCGGCCTGCAAGCAGACAGGTTGCGTCGACGTCGCCGGCGGCTGCTCGACGCTGCCGACCGGCACGGCATCGGCCGCCTGCGCACCTTCGGGTCGCTTGCCCGTGGCGAGGCAGAGCCCGAAAGCGACGTCGACCTGCTCGTCGATCTTAAACCGGGCCATACGCTCCTTGACCTTGCGGCGTTTCGCCGCGAGGCGGCCGAGATCCTCGACCTGCCGGTGGACGTCGCCACCGCCGACATGCTCAAAGAACGCGTCCGCGACACGGTCCTCAGCGAGGCGCTGCCCTTGTGAGCCGCGACGAGCAGCACAGGCTTCGCGACATCCAGGATGCGATCGCATCGATTCGCGAACACCTCGAGCGGACCGGCGAGACGACCGCCGCCAAAGAAGACCCGCCTCTCCGCGATGCCCTTCTCTTCCAATTCGTCGTGATCGGCGAGGCCGTCAAGCACCTAACGAGCGAGACGCGCGACTCAACTCCCGAGATTCGCTGGGCGGACATTGCCGGGCTCCGGGATCTGATCGCCCATGAGTACTTCCGGATCGACATCCACCGCGTGCTCGAGATCGTGGAGCGCGACCTTCCCCCACTCGAAGCGGCAATCAGCCGCCTTCTGGACGAGCCCGCCTAGATGGTTGATTCACGGCCGCGTGTGCCCGAGGACGCTGAGACGCGAAGCGCCGCGCGCGTCATCCAGGTGTGCGGGGCCGCGGAATCGACCATCTAGACGTTCAGTCGCGGCAGGGCTCGTTGAAGCGGCCGCGGCAGCCACCAGACGCGCTCGCCGATCAGGAGCATCAGGGCCGGCAGGAGGACGATGCGGACGACCGTGGCGTCGAGCAGGACGGCGACGGTGAGGCCGACGCCGAGCTGGCTGACAGTCGCGATCGGCGCGCCGGCGAAGGCGATGAAGACGGCCATCATGATCGCGGCGGCGCCGGTGATCACCCGGGCCGTCTTTTCGAGGCCGAAGTGGATCGCCTCGGCGTTGTCGCTGTGGCGGTCGTAGTGCTCGCGCATGCGCACGAGCAGGAAGACCGCGTAGTCGATCGAGAGGCCGAAGACGACGCCAAAGATCATCGTCGCGCCGACCGCGTCGACGTAGGTGCGGCCGCCCAGCGGCCAGCCCTCGGGAACGTGGTTGAGGATCGTCAGCACGCCGAAGGCAACTCCGACGGTGGCGAGGTTGAGGCCGACCGCGATCGCGGCCAGCGGCAGCGCCCGCAGGACGAGGAGCAGGACGAGGAAGGTGGCGAGGGTGATCGCCGCGATCACGAAGGGGATCCGGTCCCTGGTCACTCGGCTGTAGGTGTTGAGCGTCGGCGGGCCGCCGGCGATCCCGGTTTCGAGGCCGGTTTCCTTGTGAAGTCGCTTGGCGTATTCGTCGAGCGTCCTGTTGAGGGCGATCGAGCCGTCGGAGTTGAACGGATAGCGCGAGAAGATCAGCGTGCTGGCTGCCTGGCCGCCGTTTTCGAGGTCGACCGCTTCGCCGGCGCTTTCGCGCAGGCGGCCTTTGGTGCCGTCGAGTGCGGCGAGTACGAAGTAACCCGAGTCGAAGATGCCGGGTGAGGTGCGGCGCAAGCGGGTCACCCGACGGTTGAGCCTGGCGCTCTGCGAGAGCACCCTGACCGTGGCGCGACTGAGGCCGGTCTGCAGGGGCTGGGAGCGCGAGTAGGCTTCGCCGAGGCCGTGTTCGAGTTCGGAGCTGCCGCCGACCAGGCGGGTGAGGCCGTTGGCTAGCAGGGTTGCGCCCGAGCCGAGCCGTTCGAGTTCTTCGGGCGCCTTCTGCACTTCGCGGTTGAGCCTGGCGGCGCCGTGGGCGAGCGTGTTGTTGGCCTTTTTCAGTTCCGTCTCGCCTTCCTTGAGCTTCCTGGCGGCGTTCCGCAGTTCTTTGAGGTTGTGAATTTCGCTGCGGAGGAAGGCTGTGACTTCCTTCGCTTCGTGGGCTTCGCGGGCGAGCAGCTGCTGCAGCGCTGCAAGTTCGCCGGCGAGGGCGTTCGAGTCGCTCGCCGCCTGCTGCACGGAGCTCAGCGTCGGTCCGTAGTTGGGGTCGGATTTGCCGATCGTCATGCCTTCGAGAAGCTGCTGGGCGGTGGCGAGCTGTTCGCTGCTGGCCTGCGCGGCTGCCTGCAGCCGCGGCAGCGTGCCTTCCGAGACTTCCGCCAAGGTTCTTTCGACTTTGATCGCACGCGGCAGGGCGCTGATGCGAAGATTCGCTTCGATGTTCTCGACGCCGAGCTGAACGCCCAGCGCGCCCACTTCGGCGCGTTCCTGCCCCTTGGCGATGCGCCTCGAGCCGACCGCGGCTTCTTCGACCGCCGCGACCAGTTCGTTCGTCGCGGCGACCGCCTGCCCAAGGCCCTGAGCGATTGCGAAGGCGCCTTCTTCGGCCCGACCCGAGCCTTCGGCGAGAAGCCCAGCGCCGAACGTCGCCTTCGAGACGCCGTCCCGCAGCCTCGCCACCCCGCCCGCGGCGCGGCCGAGGTTGCGCCCGAGGCGCTTGAGGTTGGCCAGCGGCCCGACTCTGCCGTTCGAGTTGAGCGCGGTGGAGAGCCCTTTCTGCAGCGGCCGCACCGCATCGGTGACCTGGGCCGGCCCGATCACGCTTTCGACTCCCTCGGTATGGGCGATCCGTCGCTGCCAGCGGCCCAGCGCGCCGAGCAGCGCCGGTTCGGTGATCGGTCCGTTCCTGCTCGCCGCGATCAGCACGAAGGGCGCTTCGAAACCGCCCCCGAACGATTTCTGGATCAGTTCGGCGTCCTTGCGGGCCGGGTTGTCGTGAGGCAGCTGGCTGAGGCTGAAGGGGCCGAGTTTGAGCGCGACCGCCGGTGAGGCGAGGACGAGGACGATGGCGCCGATCAGGGCCGCGACTGCCGCCGGGCGGCGCAGGGCCGCTGCGACCAGGGTCATCAGGCGCGAGCGCTCGCCATTGGGTGCGGCGCCGATCCGCCAGCGGTCGATGTTCGTCCCGACCAGCATCAGGATCGGCGGCCCGGCGATCGCCGCGATCAGCACCGTGAGCGAGACCACCAGGGCGAGCGTCGCCGCCAGCGAGGCGAGCAGGGCGCCGGGAACGACCAGCAGGGCGACCAGCATCGAGAGGACCAGCGTGCTGCCGGCAAACATCGTCGTGCGACCAGCGGTGCGGCGCGTGGCCCAGGCGGCGTCGATCGGCGCGGCGCCGTCGGCCAGCTCTTCGCGGAAGCGCGAGACCATCAGCAGCGCGTAGTCGACGCCGAGCGCCAATCCCATCATCGTGCAGACGGTCAGCGCCAGCGCGTCGACGCCGATCCAGTGGGTGACGATCGAAAGCAGGCCCCGCGAGGAGAGGACCGCGGCGGCGCCGAAGCCGAGCGGGATCGCGGCGGCAATCGGCGAGCGGAAGACGAGCAGGAGGACGATAAGCAGGATCGGCAGAGCAATCAGCTCGCTGCGCTCGGCCGACGAGATGGCTTCGTCCTGAATCGTGCGGGTGAGCGTCGCGAAGCTGCTCTGCGTCGCCCGTACCGGCGGATGGATCGTTTCTTCGAGCGTGTCTTCCAGCTGCGGCACCTTGTCCCGTACCGCTTCGTGGATGCCGACGTGGAAGTCGACGATGACGAGCGCACGGTGCGGGCTCGGACGCAGTCGTTCGACCTGGCCGCGGTCCCAGGGCGAGAGCGTGGTCACCTTGGGGTCGCGGCGCAGGGCGCGGACCAGCTCGGGCCCCTGGCGGTCGATCGCGGCGGGCAGACCGCGGAGGAGGACCACGAAGGGCGCCGAGGCGCCGAAGTTCTCGCTCAGCAGGTTGCTGGCCCGCTGGGCTTCGGTGCCGTTGATGTCGAGGCTGCTCGGCTGCAGCCTGTCCTCGAGGCTGAAGCTGAAGGCGACGAGCGCGGCGACGAGCGCGGCTACGACTGCGAGCGTGCGCCGTGGATGGCGCAGCATCAGCGGCGGGCGGGGCTCCCCGTTGCCATGAGCGTTCTCGCTCCGCCCCCTGCTCCTCCTCACGAGCACACGCGTAGTTTGGCGGTCGGACCGACGGAGAGGAACGAATCGATCTCGAAGACTCTGTTAAGAAACAAATCGGTCTGTCATTCCCCTCCCACGCGAGCTTTGGGGCATCGACGATCTAGCCTGTGTGTTGGAGGGGATGTGAAGCGCCTGCTGACAGTCACCGCGGTGCTCGCCTGCGTGGTGGGCGCCGCCATGGCCCAAGGCGCCATGCTGCAGGTGGACAACCTGATCCTCACCGCCGACGGCGCCTTCACCCCGCGCACGCTGCCACGCAGGGCCCACGCGCCGATCGAGTTCAAGGGATGGGCAAACATCAAAGCGGTCGACGGCGGCATCCCCCCCGCGCTGAAGCAGGTCGTGCTCGACTTCGACCACGACGGGCGGCTGAGCACGCGCGGCCTGCCGACCTGCGATCCGGCGATGCTCGAAGAAGTCTCGCCCGAAGAAGCGCGCGCCCGCTGCCGGGGCGCGATCGTCGGCACCGGCCACATCGAAGCGCTGGTCGCTCCGATCGGCGGCGGGGCGCCGGTCCGCGCCGCCTCGCTGCTGACGCTCTTCAACGGGCCGCCGGCCGAAGGCCATCCGACCGTGATCCTGCAAGCCCGGACGACCGTCCCGGCGGTACAGAGCTACGTGCTGACAATCCCGATCACCCGCCGGCGGGGGGAATTCCGCTATCGGGCGGCGCTCGACGTGCCGCCGATCCTCGGCGGCCGCGGCGCGATCACCCACATCGACGTCGACGTCGGTCGCCGCTATCGCTCCGGCGGCAAGGCGCGCAGCTATGTCTCGGCCCGCTGCGGCGACGGCATCCTCTCCACCCACGGCCGCTTCACCTTCACCGATAGCGAAGGCGGCGAGCTGCTCGTCGACGCCAGCGTCGAAAAAGCCTGCAGGGCACGGTAGGCCGGCGGCGTTCGCCCCCTCGCCCAGAGGCCGCTCTTCCTATACTTGCCGGTCCCCGGGCCGTTAGCTCAGTTGGTAGAGCAGGAGACTCTTAATCTCAAGGTCGCTGGTTCGAGCCCAGCACGGCCCATCCGCGCTCAGCCGCCGAGGCCGGAGGCGCTGCCGCCGAGTTCACCGAACGGGTTCTTCAGAGCTTCTTTGCCCTGTTCGCGTTCGGTCGCGGCGAATTCCTTCTTCGATTTTTCGAATTCCTTGCCGCGCTGGCGGAACGCGGCCATCTGTTTTTTGACTTCCGGCCGCTGTTCCTTGGGGGCGACTTCCTTGGCCTTGTCCGCGGCGGCGTCGCCGGCGGCGAAGTTGCCCGCGTAGTACTGGTAGATCGCGAGCGTGGTGAGCGTGTTCACCGTCGGCTGGCCTTCCGCCGCCAGGTTCTGCGTGTCCGCGGACTTTTCGACGAATTCGACCGATTCATCGAGGTTGCCGGAGGTTTCCGCAAGGGTGAAGTAGCCGCGCGCCATCAGCGACGCGATGCTCGGGTTGACCGACTCCGTCTGCTTCAGGTACCGGCGCCAGTTCGCGCTCGCCGCTTCGAGTTCGCTGTGGCCTTCGCGGGTGACGACGGTGATGCCGGTCGACGGGTCTTTTTCGTTCAAGGCGTTGGCGGTGGCGAGATGCGTCCGGACCAGGGAAGCGAGCAGCGCTTCGTTTTCCGGGTCGCGAAGCAGCTTGGCTTCCATCCGCTGCACCTGTTCCTGGAGAACGGTGGCGGCGCTGGTCGAGCTGCTGTTGTTGATCAGATTGCCGACGCTGAACGGGCCGACGACGAGGAAGAGGCTCGCTCCCATCAGCAGCGCGAGAATCGCGTAGACGACCCGGACGACGTGCTTTCGCCGTCCCCGGATGTCGAAGAGCATCCGCCTTTCGCCGCCTTGCGCCACCTGGTCACCGCTCCTGAGTCGAGGGCCTCGCCATTCCTCCCGTCGCCCTCGGCGAGCCGAAGGCGCGAGCGATCAAGATACTCAACTCGAAGAGAACGAGGAGCGGCACCATCTCGATCAGCATCGAGATCGGGTCGACGCCGGGCAGCGCCGCGGCCACGATCGCGATGATCAGATAGGCGTAGCGACGGTTCCCGGAAAGCTGCTCGACCCTGACGATGCCGAGCCGCGTGACCGCCACGATCGCCAGCGGCAGCTCGAAGACGAGCCCGCAACCGAGCATCGTGGTCGAGAAGAAGCTGTAGTAGTCGCGGGCGCGAACCTGAATGTTGAACTGGCTGTCGTTGAAGCCGAGCAGGAAGCTCACCGCGGCCGGCATCACGACGAAATAGGCGAAGGCGACGCCGACGAGGAAGAGCGCCGGCGCCAGGACCAGGATCGGCAGGATGACGCGGCGCTCGTGCTGGCTGAAGGCGGGCAGCACGAAGGCGTAGGCCTGGTAGAGCAGGATCGGCAGGGAGAGGACGAGGGCGCCGTAGACGGCAACGGTGAGCGTGATCGTGAACGGCTCGGCGACGCCGAACGTGAGCAGCTTTTCGTGGCCGGCCGGCAGCGGCGAGGCGGCGATTTCGAGCAGCAGGTCGTTCTGCCAGAAACAGAGCGCCAAGGCGACGCCGAAGACCACGAGGCAGACGACTAGCCGCGTGCGCAGCTCGTCCAGGTGCTCGACGAGGGTCAGCCTGTCCTCGTGGGCGACCGGCCTCATCCGGGCCATCGCTGCTCCTCAGCGGCGCTCGTGAGCGACGGGCTCGTCCTCGCTGCCCTTCTCGGCCGGGCGCTGCTCCGCCGGCTCGATCGCCTCCGGGCGATCGTCGGCGCGGTGCTCGCCGCTGACCGATCCGCGGAACTCGCGGATCCCGCGGCCAAGCGAGCGGCCGAGCTCGGGCAGGCGTTTCGGGCCGAAGACGATGAGGGCGAGGATCAGGACTATCGCTAGCTCGAAGGGCCCAACGTTTGGCATACGACCATGGTAACGAGCGAAGGACGGCATCGAATCGCGGCGAAATGGGTATCTGGCATACCTGAAAGTTGGGTTTTGTCGAAAACGTCGCGGAAAAGTGCGGATTGACTCGCGATCAGATGGGTTCGATAAGAACAGATATGCGAAACGCGAGCGCCAACCAGACCAGGAGCGAGACCGCAAGCGGGCTGCACGTTTGCCCGCGCTGCGATTCGGTCCTGGTCCAGCCCACCTGCTGGGAGCAGGCCGAGGACCGCGGTCATTGGCGGCTCTGGCGTCGCTGCCCCGAGTGCGAGTGGCAGTGCGACGCAGTCCACGGCGAAGCCGAGATCGATGCCTTCGACGAGGAGCTCGACCTCGGCACCCAGACGCTCGCCGAGGAGCTCAGGGGAATCGAGCGCGAGAACATGGAGTACGTGGCGGACACGATCAGCGCCGCGCTCGAGGCGGACCTGATAACCGCCGACGACTTCCGCTAGCTGTAGCGCTGGACGACGCCGTCGGCGACGAGCTCGAGGAGCTTGCGCCGCTCGGAGTCGATGGGCGACTGCACCAGGCGGCGCTTGGCCGAGGCGACCATCTCGAGGGCGCGCGAGCGGACCCGCTCCAGCGCCCCCGTGGCGGCGATGCGGTCGCACAGCTCCTCGGCTGCCGCGGAATCGAGCTTTCGCAGGTCGGTCGCGACGATCGAGGCATCGACCTCGGCGGCGAGGATCAGCGGCAGGGTCACGGTGCCGTCGAGGAGGTCGGTCCCGCGGGCCTTTCCGGTGCGCTCCGGGGGACCTGAGACGTCGAGCACGTCGTCGAGGAGCTGGAAGGCGAGGCCGATCTGGGAGCCGTATTCCGCCATCTCCTCCCCATCGGCGCCGATCGAGCAGGCGCAGCTGAAGAGCGCCGCCGTCTTCAGGCGGCAGCGCTGCAGGTAACGCTCCTCGGCGATATCGGCGTCGTAGGCGTCCTGGCGCTGGGCCAGCTCACCCCGGGCGAGCGCGACCGATGCCTCGGCGAGAAGCGAGACCGCGCTGGTATCGCCGTGCTCGGCGAGCAGCGCGAAGGCGCGCGAGAAAAGCAGGTCGCCGACGGCGGCGGCTCGCTCTCGCCCGGACGTGGCCGCCACCGTCGGCCGTCCGCGGCGCAGTGGCGCGTCGTCGAGTACGTCGTCGTGGACGAGCGTCGCCATGTGGACCAGCTCGATCGCCGCCGCGGCGCGGACGGCGCGCTCGCCGCCCTCGGGACCGGCGCAGAGCAGGACCAGCAGCGGCCGCAGCCGCTTGCCGCCCGCCGACAGGGTCGCCTCTGCGCCGGCGCCGAGCAGCTCCCCGTAGCCGCGGCTCTGCTCGCGCAGCAGGTCCTCGACCCTGCCGAGGCTCGCCGGCAGCCAGCGGCTCGACGCATCGAGGACCGCGGTCACCGGCGGCGGCACTGCGGAGGGGCGGCTCATAAGGACTATGCCTCGCGCTTCGCTCTAGCGGAGGACGCCGCTGTGGATGGCGATGATGCCGCCGGCGAGGATGGTCCAGCGGATCCGCTCGAGGCCGGCGGCGTCCATCATCCCTGCCAGCCCCGCCGGGGGCGGGAAGCTGCGCACCGATTCGGGCAGGTAGGAGTAGGCCTCGGAGTCCTCGGAGAGGGAGCCGAGCAGGGGCACGACGCGGTCGAACCAGAGCGAGAAGAAGGTGGAGAGCGGCGGCCGGGTCGGCTGCGTGATCTCGAGGATGACGAGCCGTCCGCCCGGGCGCAGGACCCGGGCTATCTCGTGCAGGCCGCGATCGAGGTCGGCGAGGTTGCGGACGCCGAAGCCGACTGTCACTGCGTCGAAGCGGCCGGCGTCGTAGGGCAGGTTGAGCGCGTCGGCCCACTCGAAGCGCAGGCCGTCTACAGCCCGGCTGCGGGCCTTCTCGCGGGCAAGGTCGAGCATCGGCTCGGAGAAATCGCAACCGACCACGCTGCCCCCCGGCGCAACGCGGTCGGCAAGCTCGAGCGCAAGGTCGCCGGTGCCGCAGCAGACGTCCAGCGCCGAATCCCCGGGCGAGAGCTCGGCGCGGTCGCCGGCACGCTCGCGCCAGCGGTGGTGGAGGCCGGCGGTCATCACCGAGTTGAGCGCGTCGTAGCGACTCGCGACCCGGTCGAACATCGTTTGAACCTGCTCGGCGAACTGGGCTGATTCCCGCGAAGGCTGAGGCCGGGTGTCAGGATTCATGTGCGTGGCTGGCGCGCGCCGGACCAAGCGGGGCGAGGACGCAGGGAGGTCGAATAGCAGCGCTATTCGACCGACCGAGGACGCTGCACCGCGCAGTGTCCGCCGCCGTCAGGCGCGTGCAGGAATCCTGACACACGCCTTAGTCAAGCGACGAGAGGAAATTGGCGAGCTCGTTGAGCTTCTTCGGCGGCAGTTCGCGGAAGGAGGGCATGATGCCCGGGCCGATTTCCACCGAGCGGACGATCGCCGCGCGCGGGATGCGCTGGGCGATATGCGTCAGTTCGGGACCAGGCCCGTTGTTGCCGTTCTCGCCCAGCTTGTGGCAGGCCAGGCAGCCCGAGCCGGCGACGACCTCCTTGCCCGCTTCGTACCGCGGCGCGACTTTCATGTCGATCTCGGTCGGCGAGCCGCCGGTGGCGCCCAGGTAGGTGAGGTAGGCCATCGCGACGATCGTAAGGCAGCCCGCGGTGGTGGCGATCGGCCGGCGGATCGGGTTGCGCGCGGGGCCGCGATCGTAGAACGGCAGCAGGAGCAGCAGCACCATGCAGACCGTCGGGATCCCGATCGTCGCGATCGGAACCAGCTCCGGCGGCTTGATCACGCGCAGGAGCTCGAAGAGGAAGAAGAAGTACCACTCGGGGCGCGGCACGTAGGTCGTCGAAGTCGGGTCCGCCTTCGGCCCCTGCTCGGCGCCGAAGATGACCGACATCGCGATGATCACGCCGACGACGATCAGCATCATCGCCGAGTCCTTGAGCACCGCGTAGGGGAAGAAGGGCTTGCCCTTCTTCTTCAGCAGCTCGTACTCCTCGAGGTACGCCTGCTTGTCGGCCGGCTTCATGAGGTCGGCGACGCTCCATTGCCGTCGACGCCGGCGTCGAGCCGGGCGACGGGCGCGGCGACCTTCGGCTTCTCGGCTTTCAGCCACGGCGGCGCCGTGGTGCCGAGCTTGACGACGAGGTAGAGGTGGGCGCCGATCAGGGCGATGATCGCGCCGGGTATGAGCAGCATGTGGATCGCGTAGAAGCGCGAGAGCGTCGTCGCCCCGAGCTCGGGCCCGGCGCGCAGGAAGTCGCTCAGGTAGGGGCCGATGACGGGGCCGGTGCCGTTGATGTTGATGCCGACGACCGAGGCCCAGAACGAGCGCTGGTCGAAGGGCAGCAGGTAGCCGGTGAAGGCCATCGTCATCGTCAGGATCAACAGCACGACGCCGATCACCCAGTTGAGCTCACGCGGGTACTTGTAGGCGCCGAAGAAGAAGGTCCGCCCCATGTGGAGGAAGATCAGGATCACCATCACGCTCGAGCCCCACTTGTGCATGCCGTGGACGAGCTGGCCGAGGAAGACGTCGTTGTTGATGTGGGCGATCGAGGCGTAGGCCTGGGTCGTCGAGGGCGTGTAGAACATCGCCAGGAAGACGCCCGTGATCGCCTGCGAGACGAAGGCGATCAGGGTCGCGGAGCCGAGCGTGTAGAACCAGTTGGTCCCCTTCGGCACCTTGCGGTAGAGCATCCCGGTGAGGAAGCCCGAGGCCGCGGTGCGCTGGTCGACCCAGGCGAGGACGTCGACGGGCGCCTCGACGGCGCGGTCGGCCAGCTTCTTCGCGTCCGAGGGCCGCTCGGGCGGCGAGGTCTTGAGGTCGGCGGGGGCCGGACCGTCGGCGCCGTTGCCCTGACCCGGCTTGGCCGGCTTGCGGAGCGGCGCGGGTATCAACGAGTCGAGCTTCATCGCCGGCTAAGCCTCAGCTGCTCGGGGGTGGGAAGGTGGACGGACGCGGCGGATATAGATATTCCCAGATGCCGCCGGTGAACTCGCCGGGGTCGCGGGCGCGGACCGGCTCGAGCTGCGAGGTCACGCTGTAGCGCGGACCGAGCTCGACCTGACCGTTGCGGACGCGGGTCTGGAAATGGTCGAGCGGGCGTACCGGCGGGCCGCCGATCCGTTTGCCCTGGAAGTCGTAGACGCCGCCGTGGCAGGGGCAGATGAAGTTGCCGGCGGCCTCGACGAAGCGGACCGGACAGCCGAGGTGCGCGCAGCGGTTGGAGACGGCGACGAACTGGCCCGGTTCTTCGCCCAGCTGCTTCGAGCTGCGGCGCACGTAGGCGGTCGTCTTGCCGGCGTCGCCGATGCCCTCGGTTTCGGTGAAGACGACCTGGCGATAGGTGTCTTCGACGAAGTCGCCGACCGGGCCGACGGCCTCCCAGCGCTCCTTGCCGCGGTGGAAGATCGGCGCCACGGCGAAGCCGACGGCCGGCAGGACGATCGCTGCGCCGGCGAGGCCGCCGATGCCCTGCACCGCGACCGTGAAGGCGCGGCGACGGGTCATCGACTCACCCTCGAAGTAGCCGGGGGGATCCGGCTGCAGGCGCTCTGGCCGGCCGCTTGCCTCGGCCCCGTTCCTCTTGTCCGCTTCGTCGCTCAACAGCTCAACCTCAGGAAGTCCAAAGTCTATTGACTCGCGCCGACTCGGCGTCGCCATGGCCAGTGCCGCCGACGGCGATGGCGGCCTCGTGCCAGAGCGCCGGGACCTCCTCCTCCCGCCCCTCGGCGTGGAGCTGGGCGCAGCGGCCGATCAGCTCGGCGAGAACCGCAACGGCCTCGGCGTCGCCGAGAGCGGCGAGTCGCTCGATCCCCAGTGCGTAGAGGTAGTCGCCGGCGAGCAGGGCGAGGTCGTCGTCATGGCCGTGCAGCAGCCGCGGCTCGCCGTAGTGGAGGAGGTATCCCTCGCGGACCGACTCGACCACCAGCGCATACTCGGCAGGCGGCGACGCTTTCGGGCCGGCGGCGGCGAGCAGGCCATGGTCGGGCTCGGCGTCGCTCTCGATGACATGCGCGGCGATCGGCGTG
>Ga0207648_10000238_pt1 | contig 59053 bp, 63 predicted proteins | sample KBSMisM32_FD_184310 | JGI IMG/M metagenome (GOLD analysis project Ga0207648, IMG submission 184310) | Miscanthus rhizosphere microbial communities from Kellogg Biological Station, Michigan, USA - KBS Miscanthus M3-2 (SPAdes) (version 2) | ecosystem: Host-associated > Plants > Roots >...
CCTCGACGAAAAGCGCTTTCGGGAGCTGCGCGCGCTGGCGGCGAAGCTGGTGGCGTGCGGCGATCGCGCGGTGGCGCTCACCGAGGTGCTGCGCCACGAAGCGGAGGCCGCATGACCGTTTCCTACTTCGTCCGTTACGACATCAGCGTGGCCGATTTGCCGGCATTCATCGAGCGCTACCGGCAGGTTCACGTTCCATTGGTCGCCACCTGGCCTGGCTTGCAACGCATGGTGATCCACACGCCGCTCGAGTGGAAGGACCCGTTCCCCGTCAACAGAGGCAGGGCGGTGCTGATGGCGCAGCTCGAATTCGACAGCGAGCGGGCGATGAACGAGGCCTTCGCTTCGCGCGAGCGAGCGGCGGCGCGCGAGGATTTCAAGAGCTTCATGACGTTCGAGGGAACCGTGATCCACCAGGCGATGCGCGCCGAGGAGGTGTGGCGCTCGCCCTGGCTGGATTCCAACGAGGAGCAGGCCTGATGAAGCCGAAACAGCACCTGGAGTTCGTGAACGTCGACCTGAAGAGCGGCTGGGAAGTGCCGCCGGGCTATCCGCCGGGGTTCTATCAGAAGATTCTGGCTTCGGACCTCGACGAAAAAAACAAGCGCGGCAGCCGCACCCGCTTGCTGAAGATCGAGCCGGGCGCATTCTCGACCGAGCCATTCGTGCACGACCACTGGGAAGAGGTCTACGTGGTGCAGGGCGATCTGGTGGTCGGCAACGACAAGCAGGGCAAGGGCGGGCAGCAATGCTTCGCCCCGACTTATGCCTGCCGGCCTCCGGGCGTGCACCACGGCCCGTTCACTTCGCGCGGCGGCTGCATCCTGCACGAGATTCACTACTATGCTCAAGACCGGAGCTGAGCACCTCGAGTCGCTGCGCGACGGCCGGGTCGTGTACATCGGCTCGGAGAAGGTGGACGACGTCACCACCCATCCCGCGTTCCGCAACGCCGCGCGCTCGATGGCGGCGATCTACGACATAAAGCGCGCCGATCCGCGTTTCAGTTTCGAGGAGGGCGGCGAACGCTTCAGCAGTTACTTCTTGAGAAGTAAGTCAAAAGAGGATCTCCAGAAGCGGACCGATCTGCACCGCGCGATCGCGGCGATGAGCCACGGCCTGCTCGGGCGCTCGCCCGACCACGTGTCGAGCTTCGTCACCGGGATGTCGATGAACCCGGAGGTGTTCAAGGGCTTCGCGAAGAACCTGCTCAAGTACTACGAGGAGATGCGCGCCCGGGACCTTTACGGCGTGTACGCCGTGCTGCCCCCGCAGGCGGCGCGCAACCCGGAGTTCTACGTCAAGCAGAACATTCCGGTGCCGTCGTTGCGCGTGGTGCGCGAGGACGACGACGGCGTGGTGATCACCGGCATGAAGATGCTGGCCACCGGCGCGGTGTTCGCCAACGAGATCTGGATCGGCAACCTGCTGCCGCTCGCGCCGAACCAGCTCGCCGAGTCGGTCACCTGCGCGGTGCCGGTGAACGCGCCCGGCGTGACGCTCTGGTCGCGCAAGCCCTTCGAGCGCCACGTCGCGCACGAGTTCGAGAACCCGCTCACCTGGCGCTTCGACGAGACCGACTCGATGGTGATGTGCGAGAACGTGAAGGTGCCGTGGGAGCGCGTGTTCGTGCACATGGACGCGATTCTCGCGCGCGAGATCTACATCAAGACCCCGGGCCACTGCTACGGCAACCACCAGTCGAACGTGCGCTTCCACGCCAAGATGCAGCTCATCGTCGGGCTCGCGAGCAAGATCGCGCAGGCCTCCGGCGCGAACGAAGTGCCGGCGGTGCGCGAGGTGCTGGGGCGCTTCGCCGCGCTCGAGGCGGCGCTCGGCGGCATGATCGCCGGGCAGCTGCACGACGCCGAGGACTGGCCGGCGGGATTCAAGACCTTCAACCGCCGCTACATGTACGCGGCGCTCAACTGGTGCACCGAGAGCCACTCGGCGATCATCGACGCGCTGCGCGAGCTGATCGGCGGCGGCATCTTCCAGATGCCCGCGGACATCACGGTGATGCACGACGCGAAGCTCAGGAAGATGTTCGAGACCTACTGGCAGACGCCGCAGCTCGGCGCGGTCGAGCGCATGAAGCTCTACAAGCTCGCCTGGGACCTGATCGGCTCGGAGTTCGCCGGCCGCCACCTGCAGTACGAGAAGTTCTACGCCGGCGCGTCGTTCATCGTGCGCAACCATTCGTTCCGCGAAGCGCCCTGGGAGGGCTTTCACAAGGTGGTCGATGACCTGATGGGGAGCTACGATGTTCCAACCCGTTGAATTGGTAATCGCCGGCCGGACCGGGCGCGACCAGGCCGCGAGGTGTTCCGCATGGAGCTGGAACCCGGTCCTGAAGCGCAGGCTGAAACACGAGTACAGGGTCAAGGTCTTGCCGGTGGAGGGGTAGAACAGTCCTTTCGGGGGACGGCTGACCGGCGTGTTTTAACAGTCCTCCGCGTACAAAGAGCGGCGTGGGTGCCGCCCTTCCGTTGCCGCAAGCCGACAGGCTGACTGCCGCGCCGACGGTCGCCGTCCTGCGCGGCGCGCAGGCGAGCGCCGAGATCGTCGCCGCCTGGGATGACCTGGCCGCGAACGCGCTCGAGCCGAACCCGTTCTACGAGTCGTGGATGCTGCGGCCGGCGCTCGAATGGCTCGCTGCCGGGCGCGACATCCAGCTGGTCACCGTGTGGGCCGACGGCAAGCTTGGCGCGCTGCTCCCGCTGGAGCGCCAGGCGCGCTACAAGGGCCTGCCGGTCGGCAGTTTGCGCTCCTGGCGCCATCGTCACTGCATGCTTTGCACGCCGCTGGTGCGCACCGAGGGCGCCGAGACCTATCTCGCCGCCATGATCGAGTGGCTCCGCCGCGCCGCCTCGGTGGTCGAGCTCGACTACATGCCCTCCGACGGGCCGGTCTATCGCCTCCTGGCCAAGATGCTTCCCGCCGCGCAGGTGTGGGAGGGCTACGAGCGCGCGCTTTTCCGCCGCGCCAAGGATGCGGATACCTACATAGCGACCGCGGTGTCGCGCCAGGACCGGCAGGAAGTTCGCCGCCGCGAGCGCCGCCTGGCCGAGCGCGGCGCCGTGGCGCACGTCACGCTGCGCCCCGGCGACTCGATCGAGCGCTGGCTGGACGAATTGATGCAGATCGAGGCGAGCGGCTGGAAAGGCAAGCAGGGCAGCGCGCTCGCCAGCAACGAAGCCAACCGCCGCTTCGCGGCCGAGATTTTCAGCGCCGCTTTCAGCCGCGGGCGCCTGCACATGGTCGGGCTGGACCTGGACGGCAAGCCGCTTTCGCGCTGCTCGACCATCCTTGCCGGCGACGGCGGCTACGCGTTCAAGACGGCGTACGACGAGGCCTTCTCTCGTTTCTCGCCCGGAATCATCGCGGAGGTGGACCGCATTCGCGCGCTGCACGAGCTTCCGGAACTGCAATGGATGGATTCGTTCACCGCCGACGGCAACGTCGTCCTGAACCGCCTGTGGAACCAGCGCGTGAAAATCCAGGGCTTGACGCTCGCAACCGGGCCTTTGGGCAAGCTCGCGCTGGGCGTGCGCGAGGCGCTGCGCCGCGCCAAGCGCTGGCTTCAGCGCCGCAGGACCAAGGCGAGCGCGGCCAGCACCAGCGCCATGCCGGCAAGCATGGTCAAGGTCACCGCCTCGCCGAGCAGCAGCCAGCCCCAGAGCACGCCCAGCACCGGAACCGCCAAGCCGACGGTGAGCGTGCGCGAGGGCCCGATGTCGCGGATCAAGGTAAAGAACGGCAAGTAGGCGATCCCGCTGCACACCGCGCCGAGCGCGATCAGCGCCAGCGTGGCATTCGGCGTCCAGGTGGCCGGCGGCGGAACCTGGGTCCAGAGCGGCATCATCACCAGCGCGGAAAAAGCGATCGAGCCGGCGGCAAGGCCCATCGGCGGCACGCGCCCCTGTCGCTGCTTGATGAGCACGCCGGCCCAGCCCCAGAATGCGGCGCCGGCGATGCCGACGATCGAGGCAAGCGCGGTTTTCCAGGACAGCTCGACCGGGCCGAGATTGACGATCAGCGCCACCCCGGCCACGCCGAGCGCGAAGCCGGCGATGCGTTTCGCGCCGAGCGGCTCCTTCAGCACCGGCACCGCGATCAGCGCGGTCCACAGCGGCACCATGCCGTTGATGATCGCGAGGTAGCCGGCGGGCAGCTGGGTCGCGGCCCACGCGAAGCAGACGAACGGCATGACGTTGTTCACCAGCGCGACCGACAGGTGGTCGCGCCAGTGCGCGCGCAGGCCGATGCGCTCGCGCGCGACCCAGGTCACCCAGGGCAGCAGGAACAGAGCCGCGCACAGCGCGCGTCCCTCGGCCGTGACGGCGATGCCGAACACCGGCACCGCCAAGCGCATGAAGATGTACTGCAGCGACCACATGGTGGCCAGCGCTAGCCACCGGGCGCCTGCGGAGCCTGTCAGAGGTACACGCGTTTCATCCCGTCGGCGGGATACCTCGTACCTGCACCCGCGCCCACGGGCGCGGCGTCCGAGATGCGCTTCACGTCATCTGCGCTCAGCTTGATGTCGAGCGCCTTCAGGTTCTCGTCGACGCGCTCTTTGCGCTTGGTGCCCGGGATCGGCACGATGTCCTTGCCCTGCGCCAGCACCCAGGCCAGCGCGAGCTGCGGGACCGTGCAATGCTTCTCGCGCGCAATGGATTCCAGTTTGGAAACCAGCTGCACGTTCTTGTCCAGTGCGTCGCCCTGAAACCTCGGATGCGCGAGGCGCCGATCGCCCTCGGGCAGGTCCGCTTTGCCGCGCACCGTGCCGGTGAGCATGCTGCGGCCGAGCGGGGCGTAGGGAACGAGCGAGATGCCGAGCTCGCGGCACGCCTTGAGGGTTTCCTCGCCTTCCTTGCGGTAAAGCAGCGAGTACTCGTTCTGCACCGCCGCGATGGGATGCACCTTGTGCGCGCGGCGGATGGTCTGCGGGTTGGCTTCCGACAGGCCGAGCGCGCGCACCTTGCCCTGCTCGACGAGACGCTTCATCGCGCCCACGGTGTCCTCGATCGGCGTGTTCGGATCGACGCGATGCTGGTAGTAGAGGTCGATCACCTCGATGCCCAGGCGCTTGAGGCTCGCCTCACACGCCTTCATTACGTAGCCGGGCGTGCCGTCGACGCCCTGCTTGCCGTCGGGCAGCTTCACCTGGCCGAACTTGGTGGCGACGATCGCCTTCGCGCGCCAGCCGTCCTTGAGCGCTTTTCCGAGCAGCGTCTCGTTGTGGCCCCAGCCGTACATGTCGGCCGAGTCGAGAAAAGTGATGCCCTTGTCGATCGCGTGTCGGATCACGCCGATCGACTCGTCGTCGTTCGCATTGCCGTAGATGCCCGACATCGACATCAGGCCGAGGCCCAGCGCCGGGACCTGCAATGGACTGCCACCGAGCTTGCGTCGTTCCATTGATGACTTCCTCAGAAAGAGAATTGGACTGCGGGTGTGCCGGGCGGCGGCGTCTTCAGCCTGACATCGTAGAGCATCACGTCGCGGCGAACTTCCCGTCCCCGGATGGGCTCGACGCCGTGGAATGAATTGGTGGTCTTCATGAAGGCGAACAGCGTGTTCGGCAGGTACGGCATGGTCTGCATGCGCCGGAATTTCCGGAAATCGTGCTCGGGGCCGCCTTCGCAGCGGAACTGCGGCTCGTTGGGCAGGTAGATCGAGGTGCCGAGCTCGACCTGCGAGTCGTCGGCCGGCAGGTAGAACAGAAAGGAGAGCACCTTGTCGCGCGCGTCGGTATGCGGCCCGAGCGCGTAGCTGGTGCCGTCGCGCACGATCAGCACCTCGTCGCTGAACGCGTGCTTGTTCAGGTCGCCGAGCCTCTGCTTGAGCCATGGCTCGAACTTCGTGAGCATCATCTCGCCGAACTTGCCGGCAAGGATCCAGTTCCCCATGCGCTCCCAGAACGCGCGCTGCGCGTCGGGAAGCGGGGCGATGCTTTCGCGCGTGAGCGGCATCACCAGCCGCGCCGGATAGTCGCCGCCTTTGACGCGCCCCAGCGCGCCCAGCGTCTTGAGCGCGCCCCGCTCCGGCAGGTTGGCGCGCAGCTCGCGGTAGAAGTCGGACGGAAAGACGTCGTGCACCAGGATGTGCGGGAAAGGGTAATCGCGAACCGGCGCGTTCGCGATCTGGTACAGGACGTGCAGGTCAACGGCGGAAGACATATTCGGCGCATCCCTTGAACGGGCCTTCCTTGCGTTCGGCGCGCGCGACTTGCGCCGGATCGTGCTTGAACCCCAGGCGGTTCAGCGCAGCGACCATCTCGCGGTGCTGCGGCAGGTTGTGGTTCACCTCGACCAGGATCGATTGCAGCCGGGCATCGCGCAGCACCTGCGAGGCGCCGGCCATGACCCTGGGCTCGAGGCCGTCGACGTCCACCTTGAGGTGGTCCGGCTGCGGCACGATGCCATCGCGCACCAGGTCGTCCAGCCGCGCCGACACGCAGCCCTGCGAGAACTTCGGCTGCAACGGCGCGCCGTCGAAGCCGACCCGCTCGCCGTAGGAATGCAGCGAGCCGCCTGCCTCCAGCGTCGCGAGGTGGAGCTCGCCGAAGCCCGCGGTATCGGAGAGCGCCAGGCAATACGCCTTGACCTTGGCGCCGAGCTGGTTGCGCACCAGGTTGCGGTTGAGCAGCGCGTAGTTCTGCGCTTCAGGCTCGAACGCGTACACGCGCACGCCGCGCGTCTTCGCCGCCCATACGGTGTACATGCCGACATTCGCCCCGACGTCGACCAGCGTTTCATCCTGCTGGAACTGTGCGATCCAGTCGATGGTGCACGGCTCCTTGGTGAACAGCGTGTCGACGCGCCACTTCAGGATCGAGGTGGGCGTGAGGTAGTCCACCTCGACGCCGTTGTGCGAAACGTGGCAGGACGGAAGAAGCTTCTCGTACTCCTCGAGCGTGAGCACGCGGCTAGTCTAGAACAAGTCGAAGTATTCGCGGTGCTCCCAGTCGCTCACTTCCAGGTTGAAGCGGGCGATCTCGGCTTCCTTGATGCGGCAGTAGTAGTCGATGAAGCCGTTGCCGAATCCGTCGCGCAGCGCCTTGTTGACCTTGAGGTGCTGCAGCGCCTCTTCCAGCGTGCGCGGCAGGAAGTCGGCCTTCGCTTCGTACGGGGTGTCGGCCGAGCGCGTCATCGGCATGCGCCGCTCGATGCCGTCGAGGCCGCTGTAGACCTGCGAAGCGAAGTAGAGATACGGATTCGCCGCCGGCTCGCCGATGCGGTTCTCGATCCGGGTGTCGGGATCGCGCGGCCCGCCGACCACGCGCAGCATCGCGCCGCGGTTCTCCTTGCCCCAGATCACGCGGTCGGGCGCGAGCGAGTAGGGGCGATAGCGCTTGTAGCCGTTGATGGTCGGCGTGGCGAACGCGGTCGCCGCGCGCGCGTGGGCCAGCAGCCCGGAGAGGTAGTACTTGCCGGTCTCCGAGAGATCTTCCTTGTCGGAAGTGAACGCGTTCAGCCCGTTTCGCGTCAGCGACTGGTGCAGGTGCCAGCCGCTCGACATCACGTTCGGCAGCTTCGGGCGGCACATGAAGGTCGCGTGATAGCCGTGGCGCCGCGTGATCTGTTTGATCGCGCTGCGCAGCAGGATCATCGCGTCCGCCGCCGCCATGCCGGCGCGCGGTCCGAGAGTGAACTCGAGCTGGCTCGGGCCGAATTCGATCTCGAACGAGCGCAGCGGCAGCTGCAACTCGTCCAAATCTTTTCTTAGTATTTGAACTACATGATCGAGCTGGTCGTACTTGTGCTCGGTGAGGAGCTGATAGCCGGTGGTGAGCAGCTCGACGTCGGGCGGGTTTCCCGGCTGCCCGGCGTCTTCCGGCTGCAGGCGCGGATCCTTGATCTTGAAGACGTGGAACTCCACTTCCAGGCCGGCGACGAATTCGTAGCCCACGCTCTCCAGCCGCTCCAGCGCCTTGCGCAGCTGGCGCCGCGTGCTGAACGGCACCTCGCGCCCGTCGGGAAACTTCAGGTCGCACAGGAACCAGCCGGTCTCCGGCGACCAGGGCAGCACCCGGAAGGTGGAGGGATCCGGCACCATCAGGATGTCCGCCGCCCCCTGCATTTCCGGCATGCCGATGCCGCCGCCAGGCGTGAAGGCGGGAAACACGGTGCGGTGCGAGGTGTCCTTGAGGAGCAGCGTGCTGGTCACGGTGACCCCGCGCTCCATCGCCGCTTCCGCCGCGGTCGCCGACAGCGTCTTGCCGCGCAGCACGCCGTGCTGATCGGCAAAAGAAAAGCGTACTGCCTTGATGCCCTTCGGAAGATTCATGCGGCCCAGGCCGAGCGCCTACGCCGCGTCTCGTCGGATTCCTTCCAGTACTGGTCGATGCTGGCGGTCGGGCCGATGCCGTCGATCGCCGGCGGGCCGGATGCCTTCTCCATGTCGATCACCAGCTGCCCGGCCTCGTTCTTCCTGATCGCATCCATCAGCAACCGCCGGTAGAGCACGATGCCCTTGTCGGTGGTGCCGAGGTTCTCCTTGGTGCGGTCGGCGATCACGCCCGGGGACTCGCACGCGAACTGGTCGTGGATGTTGATATCGAAACCCATGCCGGTGAAGGTCTTGGTCTGCTGTTCTCTGGCGTCGAAGCCCCAGCCGTCATGACGGCCATGGATCGGCTTGTACTCCGGGGCCGGATAGGTCTTCAATCGCTGTGCGCGCATCGTGTCCTTGTCCACCGGCGCGCCGAAGCTGGTGAAGATCGAATACCAGTAGCAGCCGGTGTCGTCGACCGGCACGTGGAACTGGGTGATCGTCATCTCGGCGTTCATCGGGATCACGAACGCCTGCGGGAAGAGGATGTTGGTGACGCGGATGTGGGTCTGCGCGTCGCTGATCCGCCGCAGTGTGTGCAGGCGCATGCCGTACTCGGTGCGCTCGACGCGGATCTCGGGACGGTCGTATTCGCGCAGCACCTTGCTGATCGGCAGGTCCGAATCCGCCGGCACGCCGCGGAACTGCTTGCCATAGCTCCCGGCGGTGTCCTCGTCCTCGAAATACTTGTGCAGCCACGAGGCGTGCGCCGGATCGATGCCGACCTCGAGCGCCTGCAGCCAGTTGCAGTCCCAGTAGCCCTTGAACGCAAAGGTATAGGCGTCGGGGGCGACGAAGCAGTCGAAGTGCGGGAACGCCGGCGCCGCGCCTTCGCCGAGATACGCGAACAGGATGCCGCTCTTCTCGACCACCGGATACGCCACGGTCTTGATGTGCTCGCACAAGCGGCTGCCTTCCGGTTCGGCCGGGGTTTCGATGCACTTGCCGGCGGCGTCGTATTTCCAGCCGTGAAACGAGCAGCGCAGCCCGTCGGGCTCGATCCGCCCGTAGGCCAGGTCCGCGCCGCGATGGGGGCAATGCCGCTGCATGAGGCCGTAGCCGCTTGCGGTCTTGTAGAGAACCAGGTTCTCGGAGAACAGGCGCACCGCCTTGACCGGCCGCTCGCCTTTCATCTCGTCCACGAGGGCCACCGGCTGCCAGTAGCGTCGCAGCAGCTTGCCGGCCGGGGTGCCCGGCCCGATGCGCGTCATCAGCTCGTTCTGCTCGGCGCTGATCATTCGCAGCTATGCCTCTTCCCTATATAGGGCGAGCGCCTTCATGGCCGGAATGTCGTTGAAGCAGAACAGCACCGCTTCGCCGTGCGCGCCGTGGCGGTATTGCGTCCACGACGGCACGCAGAAGATGTCCTTCTCTTCCCACTCGAAGCGCTTGCCGCCGATCTCGGAAAAGCCGCGGCCGCTGGCGACCTGGTAGATCAGGCTGCCGGTGTGCCGCTTCGGCTTGGTTTCCTTGATGAGCTCGAGCCTCGCGCCCATGGTGGGCATGACCGGGCCGTTGGTCAGGGGATTGGTGTATTCGAAGTGGCCGTTCTTCTTCAGGGACTTGTAGCTGTCGTCCCATTTGTAGAGAAAGACCGGCGAGTAGGGCTTCTTCCAGTTTTCCCGCGACAGCGGGGCCGGTGTCTGCACGACCTTTGGATGCACCTCGTAGAAATTCGCGTCGAGCGAATTCATCAGCGGAATGTCGAGGCCGTCCTGCCAGGTGCATTGCGTGCCGCTTTCCTCGACGCCGTGGTCGTGCCAGGTGCCGTTCGGCGTCAGCACGAAGTCGCGCGCGCCCAGCGTCATGCGCTCGCCATCGACCACCGTGTAGGCGCCTTTGCCGTCCATCACGAAGCGCAGCGCTGAGGCCTGGTGGCGATGCGCGGAGGTGAACTCGCCGGGGTTCATCACCTGCACACCGGTATAGAGCAGGCCCGCCGCCGCGCTCCATTCCTTGCGCCCGGGATTGACCAGCATCACCACGCGCCGAGCGGCCTTTTCGGCGCTCACCAGCTCCGCGGCGCGGCGCACGAAGGGTTCGACCTTCTTCCACTTCCACAGCGTCGGCACCGACTTGGGCTGCGGATACCACGGCTCGATCTCGTTGGCGACGTTCCACAGCGCGCCCAGCTCCTCGCCCTCGAGCGCGCGGTAGTACGCCTCGAGCTCCGGCGTGTCCTCGACGTTCGCCCGGCCGACGACGTTCTCGCGCTTCATGTGCATAGTTTAGTACCATGTTTCATGTTGTCGATTCCGGGGTTCAGCGATCCGGTCAGTTCGCTGACCCACCTCGCGGGAGCAGTGGTCTTTGCCATCCTGAGCGCCTTTCTCATCGCCCGCGGCCGCGGCGACGCGCGACGGGTGATGTCGCTCGTGGTATTCGCCTTCTCGTGCGTGCTACTGCTGTCGTTCAGCGGGGTCTACCACCTGCTGTCGCCGGGCACGACGGCGCGCGGCGTGCTGATGCGCCTCGACCACGCCGCGATCTTCGTGCTGATCGCCGGCAGCTTCACCCCGGTCCATGTGATCCTGCTGCGCGATCTGTGGCATTGGCACCTGCTGGCGTGGATCTGGGCGCTGGCGATCGTCGGGCTCGTGCTCAAGACGGTGTACTTCGACGCCACGCCAGAATGGATCGGTCTGCTGATGTACCTGGGACTGGGCTGGCAGGGGGTGATTTCCACCGTCGCGCTCGCGCGCCGTTCCGGTGTGCGCTTCGTCCTGCCGCTGGTGTGGGGAGCGCTGGCCTACACGATCGGAGCCGTCGTGGACTTTCAGGGCTGGCCGGTACTGATCGCCGGCATCGTCGGCCCCCACGAGGTATTCCATCTGGCGGTGCTCGCCGGCATCTCGTTCCATTGGGCGTTCATTCTCGGAATTGCCGGCGACGACCGCGCCCGCGTGCTAGACGCCGAGGTAGCGGTGCTGGGTGTCGGGGCTGGCTGAAAGCTCGCTGCTGGTTCCGCTCCACACCACGCGCCCCTTCTCGAGTACGTAGTGCCGGTCGGCCACGCGGGTTAGCGCCCGGACGTCCTTGTCGATCACCAGGATCGAAAGCCCTTCGGCCTTGAGGCGCTCGATCGAGCGGTAGATCTCGGCGCGGATCAGCGGCGCGAGGCCCTCGGTGGCTTCATCGAGGATCAGCAGGCGCGGGTTGGTCATCAGCGCGCGCCCAATGGCGAGCATCTGTTGTTCGCCACCCGAGAGCTGGTTGCCGTAGTTGCCCTTGCGCGCCTCGAGGTGCGGAAAGAGCTGCAGGACTCGTTCCTCGTTCCAGGCGCCCTTGCGCGCGGTGGCAACCAGGTTCTCGTGCACCGTCAGGTTGGGGAAAACCTGACGGCCCTCGGGCACGAGGCCCAGCCCGGCCTTGGCGATGCGGTATGAAGGCAGTCCATCCAGGCTTTTCTTCTCGAACGTGATGCTCCCCGCTCGCGGCCGCGTGATGCCCATGATCGAACGCACGGTGGTGGTCTTGCCCATGCCGTTGCGGCCGAGGAGGCTCACCACCGTCGACGAAGGGACTTGCAAGGAAACTCCAAAGAGCACCTGGCTGCGCCCGTACGCCGTCTGCAGGTCGCGTACCTCGAGCATCAGACTTCCTCGCCCAGATAGGCTCTTCTGACTTCTTCATTCATTTTTATTTTTTCCGGCGTGCCGGTGGCGATCACGCGCCCGTAGACCAGCACCGAGATACGGTCGGCGAGGCGGAACACGGCGTCCATGTCGTGCTCGACCAGGATGATGGTCTTCTTCTGCTTGAGCTTCGACAGCAGGTCGATCATGCGCTGCGATTCCTCGGTGCCCATGCCGGCCATCGGCTCGTCGAGCAGCAGCAGGCGAGGGTTGGTGGCGAGCGCCATGGCCACTTCGAGCTGGCGCTGCTCGCCATGCGCGAGGTTTGCCGCCAGGATGTTCTTCCTTTGAAGAAGTCCCACTTCCGCCAGCACGCGCTCGGCAGGCTCGAGCAGCGTGACGTCTCCCTGGGCCTTGCGCCAGAAACGGAAGCTGTGGCCCGAGCGCGCCTGCACCGCGAGCGCGACGTTGTCGAGCGCGCTGAACTCGGGATAGACGCTGGTGATCTGGAACGAGCGCGCGAGTCCCATGCGCGCGCGGCGCGAAGCGGACAGGACAGTGACGTCGGTGCCGGCGAAGCGCACCGTGCCGGCGTCGGGGCGGAGGTTGCCGGCGAGCTGGCTGATGAAGGTGGTCTTGCCGGCGCCGTTCGGGCCGATCACGGCGTGCGTTTCGCCCTCGGCGACGTCGAAATCGATGCCGTCGCTCGCCTTCAGCGCGCCGAAATTCTTGACCAGGTTTCTGACCTCAAGCATCGGGCTTGTAGAAGATGCCGGCGAGACCGCGGCGGAAGAAGATCACCGAGAGCACGAGCAAGGGTCCGAGGATCACCTGCCAGTGCTGGGTCCACCCGGAGAGCAGGTCCTCGAGCAGCAGCAGCGCGAACGCCCCGATCACCGGACCCGAGGTGGTCGCCATGCCGCCGAGGATCACCATGAACATGATGTCGCCCGATTGCTGCCAGTGCATCAGCCCCGGCGTGATGTAGTTGGTGTGGTTGGCGTAGAGCGCGCCGGCGAGGCCGCACATGGCGCCGGCGATGACGAACGCGGCGAGGCGATACGGATAGGGCGAGAAGCCGATGGCGCGCGTACGTGCGTCGTTGGACTTGCTGGCGCGCAGCACCATGCCGAATCTGGAATTGACAAGTCTAAAAACCAAATAGACAGCGATCAGCATTAGCGCCAAACACAGGTAATAGAACGCCACCGGGTCGCGCAGGTCGATCAACCCGCTGAACTGGCTCTTCGCCTTCAGGCGCATGCCGTCGTCGCCGCCGAACTCCGCGATCGAGATGCCGAGGTAATACAGCATCTGGGTGAAGGCGAGCGTGATCATGATGAAGTAGACGCCGCTGGTGCGGATCGACACCGCGCCGATGGCGAGCGCAACGATGGCCGAGGCCACGATCGCAACCGGCCACTGCAGCCAGCCGCTGGTGAGGCCGTAGAACCCCATGATGCCCACGGTGTAGGCGCCGATGCCGATGTAGGCCGCGTGGCCGAACGACACCAGGCCGCCGTAGCCGAGAATCAGGTTGAGGCTGATCGCGGCGATGGCGAGGATCAGGATGCGGCGCGTCAGGTCGAGATAGAACGGCTGGCCGATCGCCTGCACGAACGGCGGAATGGCGATCAGCACCAGCACCGCGATTGCCCAGAGAATGAGGCGCTTGTTCATCCGCGGGCGGGGAACAGGCCCTGCGGGCGGAAGGCGAGCACCGCCGCCATCAGCAGGTAGATGAGCATCGAGGCGAGCGCCGGCCCGGCGGACTCCGCGGCCGGCGGCGAGATCAGCGTGCCGAGCAGCGGCTTGAGGAAGGCGCGGCCGAGCGTGTCGACCACGCCGACGATGATCGCGCCGACCAGCGCGCCGCGGATCGAGCCGATGCCGCCGATCACGATCACCACGAACACCTGGATCAGGACCAGCTCGCCCATCCCGGGCTGCACGTTGTAGATCGGTCCCGAGAGCAGGCCGGCGAGGCCGGCGAGCGCGGCGCCGAAGCCGAACACCACGGTGTAGAGCAGGCGGATGTTCACGCCGAGCGCGGCGACCATGGTGCGATTGGTGGCGCCGGCGCGGATCAGCATGCCGAGGCGCGTTCGAGTCACCACGTACCAAAGAATGATTGCGGTTACCAGACCGACAACAATGATTGCCGCGCGGTACAAGGGGTAGCTCGAGCCGGTGAAGAGCTCGATGTGACCCGAGAGCCAGCTCGGCGCCGAAGCGAACAGCGCCGCGCGCCCCCACACGATCGCCACCAGCTCGTTGAAGAACAGGATCAGGCCGAAGGTGGCGAGCACCTGGTCGAGATGGTCGCGGTCGTAGAGCGTGCGCAGCGCGATGATCTCGACCAGCATGCCGACCACCAGCGTGCCGCCGAGGCCGAGCACCACGCCGAGCAGGTAGCTGCCGGTCCATTTCGCGGCGGCGAGCGCGAGGTAGGCGCCCACCATGAAGAGCGAGCCATGCGCCAGGTTGACGAAGTTCATGATGCCGAGCACCAGCGTCAGCCCGGCGGCCATCAGGAACAGGGTCACGCCGAACTGCAGCCCGTTCAGCAGTTGCTCGAAAAGCAGCGCGAAATTCATAAAAAAAGGGCGCTGGCGCGCCCCTTTCCGTGGTGGTCCTAGATGCTCACCACTTCATCTTGCAGTCTTGGTAGTACGAGTCCTTGTGCTTCTCGAAGATCGTCTTCTGGATGTGCATCTCGATGTCGCCGCTCTTCACCTTCTCGGCCTTGAGCAGGTAGAAGTTCTGGATCGGATGGTGGTTCACGTTGTACTGGAACGGCCCGCGCAACGAGGGGAAGTCGGCCTTGCGCATCGCCTGCACCAGCGCCTTGGTGTCCTTGAGGTTGCCCTTGGTCGCCTTCACCGCCGAGTCGATCAGCATGATCGAGTCGTAGCTCTGCGCGCCGTAGAACACCGGCAGCTTGCCGTACTTCTTCTTGTAGTCGTTGACGAACTTCTGGTTCGGCGCGTTCTTCAGGTCCGGGCTCCAGTAGCGCGTCTCGTAGATGCCGACCGCCGCATCCTTCACTGCCGGGATCGAGATCTCGTCCACCGTGTAGACGGTGTAGAGCGGCAGCTTGCCGCGCAGGCCGGCCTGGTCGTACTGGCGCAGGAACTGGATGCCCATGCCGCCCGGGTAGAACGCGAACACCGCCTTCGGGTTCTTCGAGCGCAGCTGGGTGATCTCCGCCTGGTAGTCCTGCTGGCCGAGCTTGGTGTAGATCTCCTCGACGATACGGCCTTTGTAGTAGCGCTTCAGGCCCGCGACCATGTCCTTGCCGGCCTGGTAGTTCGGCGCCAGCACGTAGATGTCGTTCACGCCGGTGTCCTGCAGGAACTTGCCCATCGCCTCGGGCGTCTGGTCGTTGTTCCACGAGGTGGAGAAATACAGCTCGTTGCACTGGCTGCCCGCCAGAGGGCTGGCGCCGGCGTTCGAGCCGACCATGATCTTGTTCGCGCCGGTGACGACCGGCACCACCGCCATCATCACGTTCGACCAGATGATCCCGGAGACGAAGTCGACCTGGTGCTTCTTCAGCATTTCCTCGGCGACCTGGACGCCGACGTCGGGCTTGACCTGGTCGTCGCCATAGAACATCTCGACGTCGAGGCCGCCGACCTTGCGGCCGAGGTGGTCGAGCGCGAGCTCGACCGATTCCTTCATGAACTCGCCCATCACGCCTTGCGGGCCGGAGAAGGTGCTGATGAAGCCGATCTTGATTTTTTGCTGCGCCATCGCCGGCGTGGCCGCGGTCAAAGATGCGGCGAGAGCGGCGGCGAGCGCGATAATTGTGGGTTTACGCACGACTTTTCCTCCTCAGGAAAACACTAGGATAACGCAAGAACCTTCTCGCGGTTACGCCCGATGAAGGGCAGCGGCACCACCTTCGCGCGGATCAGCGCAACCGGCTCATCGGAAAACCCGCCCCACCGCACCTGCACTTTAGCGCCGTCGGGGACGGCGCGGTCCACCCGCGCGAGCGAGATCATGCGGCGCAGCGTCGGGCTGTAAGCGTAGCCCGAAGCCCAGCCGCCTTCCACGATCTTCAGGAACTGCACCCGGAACTGGCCGTAGGGCAGGTCGGGCGGCGGCGCCACGGGCGCCGATGTCGATCCTCCATCGAACTGCGCGGCATAGAGCTGCGCCATGTCCTCGCTCGACCATTCGAGGCCGACGAGGCGGCGCTTCGCACCGCCCTGGTCGGCTTCCCGCGCGAGCGCATCGCGCCCATGGAAATCCTTCTGCAGGCTGATGGTGTGGGCCCAGCCGAGCTCGGCCGGAGAGCAGAGGTGCTCGCTGACGTCCCAGTCGATCGCGCCGTGCTCCTCGGCCGACATCCAGTGGCGCAGCATGCGCTTCAGCGCCTCGGGCGAGCCGCGCGCCGGGATGAAGTCGCGGATCACGGTGGCGATGCCGGTCTCGGTGTGGCCGACGAGCTGGGCCTTGAAGCCGAGCTCGCGCAGGCCGAAGTCGCGACCCACGTCGCGGATCTTCCGCCAGAGCTCGTGCGCGCGGCCGCTCTCGGTGCGCATCAGGAATTCGTAGCCGATTTCCCCGGTGACACCTTGCCTTGCGACCAGCACATCGGTGTCGAACAACCTGATTCTTCGAAAACATGAAAACCGCAAATCCTTCCAACCTTCTCCGCTCAGCGCTTCCAGCACTTCGGTCGCGCGCGGACCCTGCAGCGCATAGCAGGTGTAGTCGGGCGTGACGTCCTGCAGCTCGACCTTCATGCCGGTCTTCTGCCGCAGGAATTCGAGCCACTTGAGTCCCGCCGACTGGGTGAAGAGATACTCATCCTCGGCGAGCTTCAGCGTCAGGCCCTCGATCGCGACCTTGCCGTCGGCGTCCGTCATCGGCGTGTACACGATCTGGCCGACGCTCTGCTTCGACAGGTCCTTGACTGCAACATAATTCATGAAGCGCGCGGCTTCGGCGCCGCGCACGCGCGTCTTGTTGAGCCAGCTCCAGTCGCCGAGCACCGCGGCGTTGCGCAGCGCGAGCGATTCCTTCCACCAGCGCGTGTACTCGTAGGCGATCAGGTAGCCGGCGTTGATGTGGCCCCAGATCTGGCTCGCGTTGGTCTCGGCCTGCGCCGGCGCGCCGGGCGATCCGAAATAAGGGCGCTCGATGAAGGCGAGTTTGCCAAGGTCCTGCGCCTTCTCGTATTGTTCGCGCAAACTAGACATACAGAGCTCCAGTGACTCCCAAGCGCAGCATTATCGATTACCTCGCCGAGAACGCGAGCCGATTCCCCGAGCGGGTCGCGATCCGCCACAAAGATCGGCAGATCACGTACCGCGAGGTCGACGAGGCTGCCGCGCGCTGCCGCGGCGCGCTCGCCGCGCAGGGCATCAAGGCGGGCGACCGGGTTTCGCTGGTGATGAGCGACTCGCCGGAGATGATCTTCGCGTTCCTCGGCATCATGGGCTCGGGCGCGATCGCGGTGCCGTGCAGCACGCTGCTGCCGCCCGAAGGTCTCTCCTACGCGTTCAAGGACAGCGAGGCCAAGCTCGTCATCGTCTCGCCGGAGCACGAGCAGAACGCCCGGGCAGCGGGAGCTCCGCGCGTTTTCATGGGTTCTGACCTGGAAAAATCAGACCCGGGGCCGCTGGGAAATTTCGATCGCGACACGCCGTGCCTGGTGCTCTACACCTCGGGCAGCACCGGCCAGCCGAAAGGCGCCGTGCACCGCCACGGCCACATGCCGTGCACCGTGGAGAGCGTGGCGCGCAAGGTGTACGACCTCGAGCCCGACGACCGGCTGTTTTCGGTGCCGCGCCTGTTCTTCGCCTACGGACTGGGCAACAGCCTGTCGATCCCGCTCGGCGGCGGCGCGTCCACCATCCTGCTCTCCGAGCGGCCGACGCCGGCGGCGATCGCGGAGGTGTTCGCGAAGTATCGCCCGACCATCTTCTTCGGCGTGCCGACGATCTTCCGCATGCTGCTCGAGCACGTGCGCCAGGGGAACAAGATCGACACCGGCTCGCTGCGCTTCTCGGTTTCCGCGGGTGAAGTGCTGCCGGTCGCGACCTGGAACGAGTGGAAGGCGCTGACCGGCACGGAGATCCTCGAGACCATCGGCACCACCGAGCTGCTGCACGCCTTCATCCACAACTACCGCGACAACAACCGGCCGGGCAGCTCGGGCGAGGTGCTCGAAGGCTACGAGTGCAAGCTGATCGACGAGAGCGGCAAGGTGGTCGAAGGGGCGGGGCGCGGCAATCTCCACGTGCGCGGCGGCTCGGCGATTCCGCATTACCTGAACAAGCCCGAGAAGACCGCGGAGACGATCCGCGACGGCTGGGTGCGCACCGGCGACGTCTACCGGCGCGACACGGACGGCTTCTTCTGGTTCGAGGGACGCAGCGACGATCTGTTCAAGTGCTCCGGCATGTGGGTATCTCCCGGCGAAGTCGAGGACGCGGTGGCGCGGCACCCGGCGGTGCTCGAGGCCGCGGTCATCGCCGAGGCGGACGCGACCGGGGCGACCATTCCTGCCGCCTACGTGATGCTTCGTCCCGGAAATTCCGCCGGCGCAGATCTCGAGAAGCGGATCCTGGAAGAAGCGGCTAGGACACTGCCGCGCTTCAAGCAACCCAAGCGCATCCATTTCATGGACCAGCTGCCGCGCACGCCGACCGGCAAGGTGCAGCGATTCAAGCTCCGGCAGATGGCTGGAATTCGGGGACGGAGCTCGAATTAGTTAGAGCTCCGTCCCCGAATTCATGCTGAACCTAGAACACGTCACCAAGCGCTTCGGCGAGCGCGTCGTCCTGAACGGCGTGTCGCTCGAGGTGGGCGCCGGGGAGTACGTCGCCATCGTGGGCGATTCCGGCATCGGCAAGTCGACGCTGCTGAACGTCATCGCCGGCCTGGAACCGGTGGATCAGGGCACCGTCGTGTTCGAGGGTAAGGATCTGACAACCCTGGATGACGACGCGCTTACGCTGCTCCGGCGGGACCATTTCGGCTTCGTGTTCCAGGCGTTCCACGTGCTGCCGCAGCTCACGGTGGAGCAGAACGTCGCGTTGCCTCTGCTTCTCCGGGGAACGAGCTCCCCGGAAAAGGCGAGGGCAGCCATCGCTTCGGTCGGCCTTGCCGGGCGCGAGGCGAGCCCGCCGCGCGAGCTCTCCGGCGGCGAGCTGCAGCGGGTGGCGATCGCGCGCGCACTGGTGGGCGAGCCGATGCTGGTGCTGGCGGACGAGCCGACCGGCAACCTGGACCCGGACAACGCGCGCCAGGTGCTGGGGCTGTTCCGGACCTTGGTGAAAGCGAGGGGCGCGGCCGCGATCCTTGCCACCCACTCGGAGCAGGTGGCCGCGGCCTGCGACCGGCGTTATCGCCTCAGTGCTGCGGGGCTGAAGCCAATTCCTTAGGTTCGTTCCTGCCGATATCGGTGACGATGCAGCTCAACTGTCCGTGGCCGAGCGGGGCGAACGTGAGCAAGGCTTGCATCGGGCCGGCGCCGTTGCTACGCGGCAGGACGAGGCGGCACTGGGCCGCGGTGTCGCGGGCGCTCTCCAGGGTGGACGCCAGCGCCTCGCGCTCGGGCTCGGCGACCAGCTCGACCAGGGGCTTGCCGATGAGCTGGGCGCGATTCACGCCCAGCATCGAAGCCAGGCGCTGGTTGGCGTAGGTGAGTTGCCCCTCGGGCGACAGGGTGCCGGCGCCCTGGCTGACGCGGTCGAGAAGGACTTCGATGACGGCTCGCGAGACCCCTTGAGGCATCGCGAAAGTTTGTAGTGCGGATTGCGAGGCCGTCTACCGGCCCTTTGTTACGCCGACCCCTTCCGCTCGGCCGCGCCCTCGACGTCGATCATTTCGTCGATCATGCGCGCCAGGCCATTGATTTCCTCGCTGATGGCGTGCAGCGCGTCGCGCCCGGGGGCGTCGCCGGCCACGCCCTGGTTCAGCTTCTCGAGCGCGGCGCGGATCGAATCCAGCGCATCGACCGCCATCGAGGGCCACTGCAGCGGCCGCAGGTCGGTGACCAGCAGCGATGCATAGCCGTCGGCGAACGAGGCTAGCGACAGCCGCGCCGGGATGTTCGCGCCGTCGCGCCGGTTGAGCTCGACCTCGATTTGCGAGTCGCGCGCGCTGACCATCAGGAAGGCGCCCAGGCGTGCCCGGTCGCCCACGCTGACGTAGCTTTCGAGCGGTGCGGTATAGAGCTGCGCCAGCGGCACGCCCAGCATCTCGGAGAAGCGCTGGTTGGCGAACAGGATGTGGCCGTTGGCGGTGGCCGTCACCGCGCCCTGGCTCATCCGCTCGACCAGCTGGCGGTAGCGCTGGTAGGCATTGGCGAGCAGCAGCACTCGTCCGCTGCCACCGGGTCCGACCACGAATGCGTCCACTTCGCCGCGCGTGATGGCGCGGCGCACATCCTCGGCTTCCTCCAGCTTGTCGCGCAGCGCGGCAAGCTCTTTTTCGAAATCGGCGGAGATCGGTTCCATGGTGTCCTCTCGCGGCATTACTTGATCTGCCTCAGCTGCAGCCCGACCAGCGTGCGCTCGGTATCGGAAAGATCGCCGACGATGCGGCGCAGCGGCTCGGGCAGCTTGCGCACCAGCGTGGGGATGGCGACGATCTGGTCGTCCTTGGCGAGGCGCGGGTTCTTCAGCAGGTCGATCACCTCGATCGAGTAGCGCCCGGGGAGATGCTGCTCGCAGACGCGCTTGAGGTTGTCGAGCGCGGCGAGCGATTTCGGGCTCTGGCCGGCGGTGTAGAGCCGCAGGTTCCACTTCTCGCTGGCGCTACCGTTTTCGGGTGTCATCGTTTCTTCATGCCTTTGCCGGCTTTGCCGGCGACTTTTTTGAGCTCAATTCCCTTGGGGGTGACGACGAATTCGCGGACCTCGCGCGAATGGGGCATGCCGCGCGATTTGAGGACGTAGAGGGCCTTGATGCGGCTAGTGCCGACCTCGATGTCGCGCAGCAGCAGCCAGGTGTCGATCAGCGACGAGATGCCGATGTCGGTGGCCTCGAGCGCGGCCGATCCGCTGGTGAGGTGCGTGAACAGGGCGGTGATCTGCTTCGCCTTGAGGAAGTCGACCAGGCGCAGGAGCATCGCCTGCGCCTCGATCGCGGTCGAGTTGTCGATGAAATTGCTGATCGGGTCGATGACCACGGCCGCCGGATTGAACTCCGAGACCATCTTGTGCACCTGCACCAGGTGCATCTCCAGGCCGTGCAGCGTCGGGCGCGACGAGTGCAGCCTGAGGGTGCCCTTCTTGACGTGCGGCTCGAGGTCGACGCCGATGGTGCGCATATTGCGCATCAGCTGCTTCGGCGACTCTTCGAACGCGAGGTAAAGGCAGCGCTCGCCGCGCCGCGCCGACTCCTGCGCGAAGTGCGCCGCCAGGCTGGTCTTCCCCGTGCCGGCCGTGCCGCTGACCAATACCGAGGAGCCGCGGTAGTAGCCCTTGCCGTCGAGCATGGTGTCGAGCGCCGGCACGCCGCTCGACACGCGCTCGTCACTGACCGGATGGTCGAGCTGCAGGCCGCTGAGCGGCAGGACCGAGAAGCCGTCGGCGTCGATGAGGAAGGGGTACTCGTTGGTGCCGTGCGTGGTGCCGCGGTACTTGACGATGCGCATGCGCCGCGTCGAGGTCTGCTCGGTGACGCGGTGGTCGAGCAGGATCACGCAGTCGGAGACGTATTCTTCCAGGCCTTGCCGCGTGAGCGAGCCGTCGCCGCGCTCGCCGGTGATCACCGCGGTGACGCCCCGGTCCTTGAGGAAGCGGAACAGGCGCCGCAGCTCCGAGCGCAGCACCGCCTGGTTCTCGAAGCCGGCGAACAGCGACTCGATGGTGTCGAGCACGATGCGCTTGGCGCCGACCGAGTCGATGGCGAAGCCGAGGCGAAGGAAAAGCCCCTCGAGGTCGTACTCGCCGGTCTCGGCGATCTCCGAGCGCTCGACGCGCACGTAGTCGATCGCGATTTTCTTCTCCTCCACCAGCGCGTCGAGGTCGAAGCCGAGCGAGCGCACGTTCTGCGCCAGCTCGTCGCTGGTTTCCTCGAACGTGATCAGCGCGCCGGGCTCGTCGAACTCGGTCGCGCCGCGGATCAGGAACTCGGCGGCGAGCAAGGTCTTGCCGCAACCCGGTCCGCCGCAGATGAGCGTCGGTCGGCCCCGTGGCAGGCCGCCTTCGGTGATTTCATCGAGACCGGGGATGCCGGTCGGCGCCTTGGGAAGAGAGCGCGCCTGCACCGGGCGTTCCATCTTCATTGGATGTGCATTTATTGGCGAATCGAGGGAGCGCTGATTCTATCTGACGACAGAGAAACCCTGACAACTATGTCGACGTCGCCGGAACACAACAGTCACTGTTTCAGCTACACGATTGACAAGTCACTTGAACAGCTTGCGCGCGGGGAAGGGCAATGCCTTGGCGCCGAGCGCCTCCTCGATGCGCAGCGCCTCGTTCCACTTCGCCATGCGCTCGGAGCGCGAGAAGCTGCCGACCTTGAGCTGCGGCACGCCCCAGCCGACCGCCAGGTGCACGATCGACACGTCCTCGGTCTCGCCGGAGCGCGCCGAGACGATGGCACGGTAGCCGGCGGCGCGAGCAGCGTCCCAGCACGCGAGGGTCTCGGTGACGGTGCCGACCTGATTCGGCTTCAGCAGCACGGTGTTACAGGCGCCATCGGCAGTCTTGACCTTCTCCGCATCTGTTACGAAGTAGTCGTCCCCGACGACCTGGATACCCGCAGCCTTGGTAAAAGCCTTCATCGCCGCATGGTCGGTCTCGGCGAACGGATCCTCGATCGAAACAATCGGATAGCGCTCGATCCAGCGCAGCAGCATGGCGTGCATCTGCTCGGCCGACAGCGCGCGGTTCTCGAGCGCGAGCTGATAGCTGCCGCCGCGGTAGAGCTGGCTGGCGGCGATGTCGAGCGCGATCGCCACGTCGGCGCCCGGCTCGAGGCCGGCGTCCGAGATCGCGCCGACCAGCTCGGCGAGGCCTTCCTCGTTCGACTTGAACGACGGCCAGTAGCCGCCTTCGTCGGCCACGCCGTGCAGCGCGTTGCGCTTGGCGAGGCGCTTCCCGGCCGCGGCGTAGACCTGCGAGGTCCATTCCAGCGCCTCGGCGAAGCTGCCCGCGCCGATGCAGATGATCATGAAGTCCTGCACGTCGCAGCGGCCGCGCGCGTGCGCCCCGCCGCCGAAGATCTGGATTTGCGGCACCGGGAGCGCGACGCGCTTTTCTCCGGAGAATTTCTTCCACAAAGGCACCTTCTCGGCAGCCGCATCCGCCTGAGCGCAAGCCAGCGACACGGCCACCATGGCATTGGCGCCGAGGCGGCTCCTGTCCGAGGTGCCGTCGAGCTCGATCAGGCGCTGGTCGACCTTCGCCTGGTCGGAGACGCTGAGCGCGCGCAGGCCGTCACGGATGCGCGTCTGGATGTTGTGCACCGCCTTGCGCGGCTCCACCGTCATCGCCTCGCCCGCGCCGGTGGACGCGCCCGCGGGCGCGATGGCGCGCCCGGTCGCGAGCGGCGTGGTGCCGCGCCCGACGATCACCTCGGCCTCGACCGTCGGCCGGCCGCGCGAGTCCCAGACCTGGCGGCCCTTTACGTCGAGGATCTTTGCCACAGCTGTCTTAGTTCGGCGAGGGACGAGATGCGGCCCACGAGGGGATGAGCGAATTCACGGACCGCTTGGCGCTGCGGTTCCGTCAGATATTCGACTGGCGATTTGCCGTCGACGCGCGCAAGCAGGAGGGCGGGCAGAAGCGACGCTGTCCGCTTTTCGACATCCTTGAATGGCACGCCGCGGAGATAGGCGGTAGACAGCGAGTCGAAGCAGTCCAGGAACGCGGCGCGCGCCGACGGCGTCCACAGACATTTCAAAAGCAGATGGTTCAGGCAGAAGGCGAGGTCAAACGCAGGGTCGCCGTACCAAGCGCATTCCGCATCGAGAAATACCGGTCCGTGATCTGCGACGAGGATGTTCTTCGGGCTGACGTCGCCGTGCACCAAACACACCTTGGTATTAGCCGTGCGATCGACGAGGGATTGAAATATTTGCTGAAGATCGCGATGCGCGATCCCCGTCGCCACGAGGTAAGGCTCGAGGCGGATCGAATGGAAGATGGCATCGGTCGCGAAACGCTCGGCGACCTCGGCGCGCCCGGCGGTCGCCGAATGGATCGCGGCGAGCGTGGCGCCGACCTGCGCAGCGAAGGCGGGGCGTGCGTCGCCCTGTCGCAGGCGCTCCTTCCATACCGGCAGCGGCAGGTACTGCATGGCGAATGCGCCTGCCGCATCGTCGGCCGCGAGGACGCGCGGCGCGGCGCCGGGCGCAGCTTCGCCCGCGGCCTCGAGCCAGAGCCGCTCGTAACGGTTGCGCTCGACCGGCGCTTCCCAGACCTGCGCGACACGCAGGCGCGGGAGCGCGCGCTTCACGCACACGTTGCCGACCTTCCAGATTTCCGAGGACACGCCGCCGCTGAGCGCTTCGACGGGACCGGTCTCGAGCCCGGCGTTCCGCAGAAGACGCAGCACCGGCTCAGGGAGAGAGGCGCTCAATGGCCCAGTTGTCGCCTTTACGCAGGTAGAGCAGCCGATCATGCAATCGGTCGGCGCGGCCCTGCCAGAACTCGATTTCCTGTGGGATCACGCGGTAGCCGCCCCAGTGCGGCGGGCGGGGCGGCGATTCGCCGTAACGGCGCTTCGCGTCCGCCATGGCGGTCTCCAGGACCTTGCGGCTATCCACTTTTTCGCTCTGGGAAGACGCCCATGCGGAGAGCCGCGCGCCGAGCGGGCGCGTCGCGTAATAGGCGTCCGAGTCCGCGGGAGTGACTTTTTCCACAGCGCCGTCGATGCGCACCTGGCGCTCGAGATCCGACCACAGCAGCAAGAGACAGGCCTTCGTGTTCCTCTCGAGCTCTCGACCTTTGCGGCTGAGGTAGTTGGTATAAAAGACGAATCCGCCTCGCTCGACGCCCTTCAGCAGCACGATGCGCGCCGACGGAGCGCCCGAAGATGTCACGGTGGCGAGGGTCATCGCGTTCGCCAATGGCAGCTTGGCGCGCAGCGCGTCTTCAAACCAGCGTTCGAATTGCCGCAGCGGATCGGCGTCGGCCTGCGCTTCCGACAGCCCGGCGCGCATGTATTCCTGGCGCAGATCCGCGATATTCATTCGGAGATTCTACCGTCGAGGGCGTGGCCGAAAGCCGACTGCCGAGGGAAACGATGCCGATCTCCCTCTGAAAATCGTTGACATGCGAGTGCTTCTTCGGCATCTTCACGTCACCGCTGCGTCGCGGCGGGGGAACCGGGACAAGATTTCGACAGTTTCCAACCTATCCACTTCACGCAGTTTCCAGAGCACGTCAGAGGAGAAACCGAGATGGCGAAAAAGAAAGCGAAGAAGGCAGGCAAGAAGCGTAAGCCAAATGCCGCCTTCATGAAGGCGATGACCCCGAGCGGCCCGCTCGCGGCCGTGGTCGGTTCGAGCGCGATGCCGCGCACCGAAGTGACCAAGAAGATCTGGGGTTACATCAAGCGCAACGGCCTTCAGGACAAGAAGAACCGCCGCATGATCAACGCCGACGACAAGCTCAAGGCGGTGTTCAGCGGCAAGGGTCAGGTGTCGATGTTCGAGATGACCAAGCTGGTCAGCAAGCACCTGAAGTAAAGGTTTCGGAGGAGAACGGAAGGGCCCCGCGAGGGGCCTTTTCTATTTCTGCTGGTGGTATCTGGCGACGCGCTCGACTTCGTTCTTCGAGCCGAGCACCACCGGGCAGCGCTGGTGCAGCCCTTTCGGCTGGATGTCGAGAATGCGGTTGCGGCCGTCGGTGGCGGCGCCGCCCGCCTGCTCGACGATGAACGCCATCGGGTTGGCCTCGTACATCAGGCGCAGGCGCCCGTCCTTGTTCTTGGCGTCGCGCGGATACATGAAGATCCCGCCTCTGGATAACACGCGGAACACGTCCGCCACCATGGACGCCACCCAGCGCATGTTGTAGTCCTTGCCGAGCGGCCCGTCCTTGCCCTGGAGGCACTCGTCGATGTAGCGCTTCACCGGGGGTTCCCAGCGCCGCATGTTGGACGAGTTGATGGCGAACTCCTGCGTGTCCTCGGGGATGCGGATGCCCGGGTGCGTCTGCACGAAGGTGTAGGTCTCGCGGTCGAGGGTAAAGCCGTGGACGCCTTCGCCCACGGTGAGAACGAACACCGTAGTGGGGCCGTAGACCGCGAAGCCGGCGGCGACCTGGCTGGTTCCGGGCTGGAGGAAGGCCTTCTCGTTCGGCTCGCAATACGCGCCGCTTTCGACCTTGGGACAGCGCAGGATGGAGAAGATGGTGCCGACCGAGATGTTGACGTCGATGTTGGACGAGCCGTCGAGCGGGTCGAACAGTAATAGGTATTCGCCGCGCGGATAGTGCGTCGGGATCGGGCTCGGTTCCTCCATCTCCTCGGAAGCGAGCGCGGCGAGGTTGCCGCCCCATTCGTTCGCTTCCAGCAGGATCTCGTTCGACAGCACGTCGAGGGTCTTTTGCGCCTCGCCATGCACGTTGCTCTTGCCTGCGGAACCCAGGCCGTCGGCGAGCGCGCCCTTGTTGACCCGTGTGCTGATCGCCTTGCAGGCGCGCGCGATGGTCTCGATCAGCAGCCGCAGGTCGGCGTCGATCAGCTTTTTGTCTCGTTGGCTTGCAACCAGGTACTGCGAAAGCGTGACTCTTCTCATGGTGGCGGGATTCTACTTGCCTGCATCTGTTTGCGAGCGAACCACGCGCCGCCCAGCAGGAACGCCGCGAGGACCCAGAACACCGGCGCCATCCCCACCGCCGTCGAAGCAGCGCCCGAAGCGAGCGGCACGATCGTGTGGCTGCCGTTGAGCAGCGAGGTGCGCAAGCCCACCGCCTCGCCCTGTCGCCCCGGCGGCGACGCGGCGTAGAGCAGCGACATGATCACCGGCTGCGCGCTGCCCAGGCCCAGGCCGAGGACGAAGGAGAGCAGCAGGAGCGGCGGCACGCTCTGTGCCAGCGGGAAAGCCAGATAGCAGGTGCCGGAAATGCAGAGTGCGCAGAAGATCACCGTCCACTGCTTCAGCTTCTTGATCAGCAGCGGCATGGCGGTGCGCACCGTGAGGGTGGCGACGGCGAAGGTCGAGAGGATGACGCCGATCGAGGCGGGCGAGAGGCCGATGCGCGCGCCATAGAGCGGGATCAGGAACGTATAGAGGTCCCAGCCGGTGGCGAGCAGCAGGCTGACCCAGAAGGTCTGCTGCAGCCCGGGGATGCGCAGCAGATCGAGCACATGCGCGTGCTTCGACAGCGGCACGTGCTCGGGCCGCGGCAGGGGGCGCCTGCGCAGCCACAGCAGGATGAGGGCGATCACCGGGAACACGGCGAGCACGGCGAATGCCCGCGAATGCCCGAGCCATTCGATGGCATAGCCGGCGACCAGCGGGCCGATCGAGTTGGAGATCGAGAAGCCGAGCGCCAGCCAGGAGAAGTTGAGCGCGCGCTGCTCGGGAGAGCCGTGCGCGCCGAACACGCTGTTCATGGCGATGTGCACGTACATGAACGACACGCCGAGCAGCGAGGTCGACAGGTACAGGATCTCGAGGAACGGAAACGCGAACGGCAGCGCCGCGGCCACCGCCAGCGCGGCGAACGAGAGGGCGAGCGGCCGGCGCGGGCCGGCGCGGTCGATCAGGCGGCCCGCGCTCACCGAGAGCAGCGCGGGCAGCAGCGCGAACAGGGACATCAGCACGCCGGTGTCGAACTCCGAGGCGCCGAGCTTGAGCGCGAACAGCGTGGTGGTCATGCGCGCGCCGACGAACGCGAGGTGGCCGAGCGCGTTCAGCACGACGAAATAGACGATTTCCAGCGCGGCCCCTCCCAGGCCGGCATTCTAGAGGAGGTGGGACCTCAGCAATCCGTAAAGCACATCCGGCTCCACCGGCTTGTGGAGGAGCGCGCGGATGCCGGCCGCTTCCACGTCGCGCTGCGTGATGCGGTCGCCGTGGCCGGTGTACAGGATCACCGGCAGCCCCGGGCGGCGCGCGATCAGCTCGCGCGCCAGCTCGAAGCCGGTGGTGCCGGGCATGGTCTGGTCGGTGATCACCAGGTCGTAGCCGGCGAACGCTTCCTTGGCGAGCGCGGGGCTGGTCACGGCGACCGCTTCCAGTCCCCAGCTCTCGAGCAGCTCGCGCATGAAGCCGCCGACCGCGGACTCGTCGTCCACCACCAGCACGCGGCCGCGCAGGGCGCTTTTCACGATCCTGGCTTTGGGCTGCTCGCGCGCGGGCTCGGGCGCGCCCGCGGCGATCGGCCACAGCAGCCGGAAGCGCGTGCCGCTGCGCGCAGCGGTCTCCACCAGAATGTGACCGCCGTTTTCGTGGACGATGCCGTGCACCGTCGCGAGGCCCATGCCGGCGCCGCGCCCGACTTCCTTGGTGGTGAAGAACGGCTCGAACATGCGCTCCAGCACGGCCGGCGGAATTCCGGGGCCGCTGTCCCCGACCGAAAGCTCCACGTACTCGCCGGCGAACCCTTTGCGGCAGCTCGAGCACACCGCCGCCTGCATCGACTGCGAGCCCACGGCGATCGCCACCCGGCCGCTGCCGTTCATCGCGTCGCGCGCGTTGATCGACAGATTCAGCAGTACCTGGTCGAGCTGGACCGGATCGAGCATCACGGGTGGAACATCGGTGAGGGCGCTGGAAAGCTCGAGCGAAGAAGGCAGCGACGATCTCAGGAGCTTCAGCGACTCGCCGACGGCGTGACGCAGGGCGAGCGCGCGCGGCGCACCGCGCTGGCCGCGGCTGAACGTGAGCATCTGCTGGATCAGGTCGCGCGCGCGGCGCGACGAGCCGAGCGCCTGGTCCAGGTAACTCATGAGCTTGGCGTCGCGCGTGGCGGTCTCGCGCTCCGAGGCGAGCACCACGTAGCCCATGATGCTCGCCAGCAGGTTGTTGAAATCGTGCGCGATGCCGCCGGTCAGATGGCCGATCGCCTCCATGCGCTGCGCCTGGCGCAGCTGGGCCTCGAGCTGGGCACGATCCGCTTCCGCCCGTTTTCGCTCGGTGATGTCGCGCGCCATGCCGAGGGCGTGCGGCCGGCCGCGGTAGAGGATCGGCACCGCGCGCATCTCGACCTGCAGCACCGCGCCGTCCTTGCGGTAGCCCTGCACCTCGAAGTCGACCGACTCGCCGGCGATTACGCGGCTGTGCATCTGCTTGGCGAGCACCGCCTGTTCCGGCCCGGCGAAGAACCAGCGCTGGCCGGAGATCACTTCCTCTCGCGTGAAGCCGCTCATCTCGAGGAACGCCGGGTTGACGTCGACCACGCGCGCCTGGTCGTCGCGCAGCACCAGCGCGTCGGTCGCGGCGTTGAAGATCGAGCGGTACTGCTCCTCGCTCGCGCGCAGGCGGTCCTCGGCACGCTTGCGCTCGCTGATGTCGCGGCCGATGTAGAGCACGTGCGGCGCGCCGCGGTAGTGGATGGGCACCCCGCGCAGCTCGATGTCGAGGGGTGTGCCGCCTTTGGGCACGCGCTGCGTCTCCAGCACCACCGGCTCGCCCGCCAGCGCCTTGTCGTGCAGCGCGCGGATGCGCGCTTCGGTCTCGGGCGGATTGGCGACCACGTGCTGCTTGCCGATGACCTCCTCGCGCGAGAAGCCGCTCAGCGCAACGTAGGCCGGGTTGACGTCGACGATGCGGAACTCGGCATCGCGCAGCACCAGCGCGTCGGCCGCGGCGTTGAAGATGGCGCGGTACTGCTCCTCGCTCGCGCGCAGCGCCTTCTCGTCGGATTTGCGCGCGGTGATGTCGCGACCGATGTAAAGCACGTGGGGCCGGCCCTGGCGCAGGATCGGCACGCCGCGCGTTTCGATGTCGAAGCGCTCGCCGTTCTTGCGCCGCGCGTGCGCCTCGAACACCACCTTCTCGCCCGCCAGCGCGCGCTGGTGCAGGCCGCGCACGTGCTCCTGGAGCGAGAGCGGGCTCATCGTGAGCTTGTCGGTGCCGATGGCTTCCTCGCGCTTGCGGCCGCTCATCGCCTCGTAGGCGGGATTCACGTCCACCACGCGGAAGTCGGCGTCGCGCAGCACCATCGAGTCGGCGGCGGCGTTGAAGATGGCGCGGTACTGCTCTTCGCTGCGCTCGATCTCGGCTACCGCGCGCATGCCGAAGATCTTGAGGATCGACTCGCACAGCGCGACGTGGTCGAGGCGCCCGCGGTGCATGGCGCCGATCAGCCCGAGCGGCTGGCCGGCGGCGTTGTTGAGCGGATGCGCGGCGTAGCTGTCGATCTCGAGCTTGCGGAACAGGTCGCTGTCGGGGAACTCGCGCCGCGCGCCTTCCGGCAGGCAATGGAACTGGTTGCCGACCACCTCGGCGCACGGGGTGCCGGGCAGCCGATAGTTGAACGGCGCGCGCATCTGCCCGTCGAGGCAGAAGGCGAGCATGCGCATCTCGGCGCGCGCCTCGTCGGCGAATACCGCGATGAAGCCGACGTCCACGCGCAGGATGTCGGCCAGCTCGCTCGACAGGCGCTCGAACACCCCCGCGCCCTCGGCGCTGGAGATGGCGAGCGCGGCGCGGCTGAGCGCGTCCTGCTCCGGAAGCTGGGTGCCCATGGGCGCGCAGTGTAATTCGTCACGCGCCGGGGGCGGGCGCTGTTACACGACTGAAACGATTGAAACCGCCGAATTACTTCTCGGGGGGGATGTACATGTACCCTGCACCGCGCACCGTGCGGATGGCGCGCGGATGCGCCGGGTCTTCTTCCAGCTTGCGCCGCAGGCGCGTGATGCGGATGTCGATCGAGCGGTCGAACGGCTCCCACTCGCGGTTGCGCGTCATGGTGAGCAGCTGGTCGCGCGACAGCACCTGGTTCGGGTGCTCGATCAGCGCCTTCAGCAGGTCGAACTCCATCGAGGTGATGGGGATCTCGCGTCCCTTGGCGTCGCACAGGGTGCGCGACTTGAGGTCCAGGAAGCAGCGGCCGATCGAGACGCGCAGCCGGCTTTCCGTTCTTGGAGAATCCTTTTTCTCGATCCTGCGGAGAACGCTCTTCAGCCGCGCGCGCAGCTCGCGCGGGTCGAAGGGCTTGGCGATGTAGTCGTCGGCGCCGACTTCGAGGCCCGCCACGCGATCCACCACGTCGCCCGCGCCGGTGACCATGATGATGCCGAGGTGGTGGCGCTCGCGCAGGTAGCGCGCGAGCGTCAGGCCGTCCTCGCCCGGCAGGCCGATGTCGAGCAGCACCACCGCCGGCGCCGCGCGCTCGAGCTCCGCGCGCATCGCCGCGCCGCTCGAGGCGAGCGCGACCTCGTAGCCATGCTGGCCGAGATACTCCGCCAGCATCTGCCGGATCGCCGGGTCGTCGTCGACCACCAGAACGCGCGTCGCTGCCATGGGCGCCAGTATACAAGCCGGAAACAAACTGTTTCCCCGCGGAAATCACCTCGATACGCGCGCCGCCTACGCTGCTCTCATCGCAATGCAATCAAGGGAGCAAGCGTCATGATCAAGATCCTCAACCTGGTGTTCGACGCCTTCGCCGCCGCGCAAAAGAAGCGCGCGCAGGCGCGCATGCTGAACCAGCTCGACGAGCGCACGCTGCGCGACATCGGCCTGGAGTTCGAGGCCAACAGCGCGCGCGAGCGCACCCGGCGCCTCGACATGCGCTTCGGTACGTACTGAGGCGGCCATGGAACGGCACGAATACGTGGCGCAGGGCAGCCTCGAGCTGGTGCGCGGCAACCTGGTGCGCATCGAGGACGCCCGCGGCATGCTGGTGCACGTCACCAGCGGCAGCGTGTGGATCACGGAAGAGGGCGACGCGCGCGACCGTTTCGTCAGCACCGGCGGCAAGTTCCGCGTGGCGTCGAGCGGCGTGACGCTGATCTCGGCGTTCAGCCGCAGCACGATCGCGCTCAGCTCGCCGTACGAGCACCGCGCCAGCTGGCTGATGCGCCTGCGAGCGCGCCTGATGAAAGCCTGGAGAGGCCTGTACGTCGCGGGCGCGCGCCCGACGACGGCCGCGCTGTGACGCCATGATCGTGCAGGCCGCCGCATCCGGGGAGACCGTATGACCACCTTGTACCGCAACGCGCTGCCGCAGCTCGGCGACGCCCTGTTCGTCACCGACGGCGGCATCGAGACCGCGCTGATTTTCAACGAGGGATTCACGCTGCCGGACTTCGCGGCGTTCGACCTGTTCCGGCGCACGGGCGGCGAAGCCGCGCTGCGCAGGTATTACGGCGCTTACGTGCGCATCGCCGCGCAGTTTCGCGCCGGCATGGTGCTGGAGAGCGCGACCTGGCGCGCGAGCACGGACTGGGGCCGCAGGCTCGGCTACAACGCGGTGCAGCTCGCCGACGTGAATCGCAAGGCGATCCACCTGCTCGAGGACATCCGCCGCGAGCATCGCGAGCTTTCGACCGTGATCAGCGGCTGCGTCGGCCCGCGCGGCGACGGCTACAACCCGACGCACGTCATGTCGACCGACGAGGCGCAGGCCTACCACCGCGAGCAGATCTCGGTGTTCAGCCACACCGCGGCCGACATGGTCAGCGCGATCACCATGAACTACGTCGAGGAAGCCATCGGCATCGCGCGCGCTGCGGAGGAAGCCGGCATGCCGGCGGCGATTTCCTTCACGGTCGAGACCGACGGCCGCCTGCCGACCGGCCAGCCGCTGCAGGAAGCGATCGAGCAGGTGGACGGCGCGACCGCGATGTACCCGGTCTACTACATGCTGAACTGCGCGCACCCCGAGCACTTCCAGCGGGTGCTGGAAAAGCCCTGGGCGCGGCGCATTCGCGGGCTGCGCGCCAACGCTTCGCGCAAGAGCCACGCGGAGCTGAACGAATCGGTCGAGCTCGATACCGGCGATCCCGCCGAGCTCGGCGAGCAGTACTCGATGCTGAAGCGCACGCTATTGCCGGGCCTCAACGTGGTCGGCGGCTGCTGCGGCACCGATCACCGCCACGTGCAGCGCATTGCCGCCGCCTGCGCTCCGCTGTTTCGCGTCGCTGCCTAGATCAACCAGAAGGGAGGGAAGTCATGAAACGCATCAGCATCGTGTTGTCGCTTGCCGCAGTAGGCTGCGCGAGTACCGTACAAGTTCCGGAAAACCTCAAACCCGAAGCGAAAGAATCGCTGGCGCTCATCGTGCCGGCGAAGGGCGTGCAGATCTACGAATGCCGCGAAGCCAAGTGGGTGTTCGTGGCGCCGGAGGCCGAGCTGTTCGATCGCGCCGGAAACAAGGTCGGCACGCACTACGCAGGCCCGCACTGGGAAGCCGCGGACGGCAGCAAGGTGATCGGCGCGGTCAAGCAGCGCGCCGACGCCCCGGGTACAGGAAATATCCCCTGGCTGCTGCTCGGCACGAAGTCGGTCGGCAACGAGGGCTCGTTCAGCAAGGTCACCAGCATCCAGCGCGTCGCCACCATCGGCGGCGTCGCACCGGCGGGCGCGTGCGCCCAGGCCGGCGAACGGGCGCGCGTGCCATACAGCGCCGACTACTACTTTTTTACGGCCAAATGATCGTGAACCCGGGACAGCAGTCCCGGAAGTCGAAGGTTGTCCCGCAGCGGACCGGGACCGTGGTCTCGTGCGCGGCGGTCGCGATGCGCCGACAGTAATGCCGTGAACGCCGCCTGGCTCATGGTCGCGGTCTGCACCGCCATGGTGGCGATGGCGTTCGGCGCCGTCGGCACGGTTGCCGTGTTCCTGCAGCCGATCGCCGCCGAGTTCGCCTGGCCGCGCGCCGACGTCGCCGCGGCATACTCGGTGGCCACGGTGGCGACCGGCCTCGGCGGGATCGCCCTGGGACATTTCGCCGACCGGCTGCCGGTGCGGCGCGTGGCGCTGCTCGGCGCGCTGGTCCCCGGCGTCGCGTTCATGCTGCTGTCCGGACTCCAGAGCACGCCCGCGCTCTACGCGCTGCACGCGGTAATGGGCCTGGCCGGCATCGGCGCGATCATGGCGCCGCTCAACCGCCTCGCCAGCCTGTGGCTTGCGCGCAATCCTGGTCTTGCGATCGGCATCGTTTCCGCCGGCGGCGCCGCGGGGCAGGGTCTGGTGCCGTACTTCGCGCGCTATCTCATCGTGACCGAAGGCTGGCGGCAGGCGTATTGGATGCTCGGGCTGCTTTTCATCGTGGTCATGGTCCCGCTTGCGCTCCTGTTGCGCGATGCGCCGGCCGCACCCACCCCACGCCCCGCAATCCACGGCGGACCATCGGCGATCCGGCTGCTGGGGCTGCTCTCGCTAGCGGCATTGCTCTGCTGCGTCTGCATGGGTACGCCGCTCGTGCACGTCGTCACGCTCGGCTCCGACCGGGGCCTCGGCGGCCGCGAGGCAGCCGGCCTGCTGGCGGTGCTGATGGTGGCGGGTATGGTGGGACGCGTCGCCTTCGGCCGGCTCGCCGACCGGGTCGGCAGCCTGCAGACCTACATCGCGGCTTCCGCCGGGCAGACCGCGCTGGCGTTCCTCTTTCCCTACGCGGCGAGCGGTGCGCAGCTCTACGTTCTGTCCGCGCTGTTCGGCCTGGTGTTCAGCGGCACCATGACGTCGTTCCTCTCCTGCGCACGCGAATATTCTCCGGCCGGCAAGACCGGGTTATCGCTCGGCGTGGTGATGTTCTTCGGCTGGACCGGCATGGCGCTCGGCGCGTGGCAGGGCGGCCTGTTCTACGACCTGTGCGGCGACTACTTCGTCTCTTTCGCGAACGCCTCGGCCGCCGGCGTGATCAACCTGCTGATCCTCGCGTTTCTGTTCTTCGAGATTACGCGCGTCCCTGCAGCGCCGCGATACGCCGCTCGATAGGCGGGTGGCTGGCGAGCAGGGCGCCGACGCCGCCGGCGATGCCGAAGCTCTTGAGCTGCGGCGGCAGCTCCGCGGTTTGCAGCCCGCCCAGCCGCGACAGCGCGGCGATCATCGAATTCGGCGAGCCGAGCAGGTTGGCCGAGCCGCGGTCGGCGCGGAACTCGCGCCAGCGCGAGAACCAGGCGACGATCATCGCCGCCGCGATGCCGAACACGAACTGCAGCACCATCACGGTGATCCAGTAGCCGGGCCCGGTGCCCCGCTCGCTGCGGAACACCGCCTTGTCGATGATGGAGCCGACCACGCGCGACAGGAAGAAGACGAAGGTGTTGAGCACGCCCTGAATCAGGGTGAGGGTCACCATGTCGCCGTTGGCGACGTGCGCCATCTCGTGGCCGAGCACCGCTTCGACCTCTTCCTTGCTCATGCTCTGCAGCAGGCCGCTCGATACCGCGACCAGGGCCGAATCCTTGAACGCGCCGGTGGCGAAGGCGTTCGGCGCGCCCTCGAAGATGCCGACCTCGGGCATGCCGACGCCGGCCTTCCCGGCGAGTCTCTTGACCGTGTCGACCAGCCAGTATTCGGTGCTGCCTTCCGCGCCGGTGATGATGTGGACGCCGGCCGTCCACTTGGCGATGGTCTTCGACAGCAGCAGCGAGATGAAGGCGCCGCCGAAGCCGAAGATGGCCGACATCACGAGCAGGGTGGTGTAGTCGATGCCCTCGGCGGTCATCCAGCGGTCGAGGCCGAGGATGCTGACCACGATCGACAGCACGATCATCACCGCGACGTTGGTGGCTACCAGCAGCAGGACGCGTTTCATATTTTCCTTTTCGGCCCTTTAGATGAGGGGCGATTCTAAGAGTTCAAGATGGCGCGCGCGCCTTTTTCTGCGATCACGTAGGTCGGCGCGTTGGTGTTGCCGGACGTGATGCGCGGGAAGACCGAAGCGTCGATCACGCGCAGGCGCTGCACACCATGCACGCGCAGCTCGTCGTCCACCACCGCCAAGGCGTCTTTGCCCATCTTGCACGTGCCGACCGGGTGGAAGATGGTAGTGCCAAGCTCGCCCGCCGCGCGCGCCAATTCATTGTCATTTGCAATGGATGCGCCGGGGCGGTATTCCTCCGGGGCGTATTTCGCCAACGCGTTGGCGGCCATGATGCGACGCGTGAACCGCATCGCATCGACCGCAACCTTTCGATCCTGTTCTTCTTTCAAATAGTTGAGCCTTATCTCGGGGTAGTCGGCTGCATTCGGCGACTTGATGCGCACCCAGCCGCGCGACGCCGGCCGCAGGTTGCACACACTGGGCGTGATCGCCGGGAAGCTGTGCAGCGGGTCGCCGAACTTGTCGAGCGACAGCGGCTGCACGTGCCACTCGATGTTCGGCGTGGGCTGCGACGGGTCGCTCTTCGCGAACGCGCCGGCCTGCGACGGCGGCATGGTGAGCGGCCCGGTGCGGAACGCGAAGTACTCGAGCGCCATCGCGGCCTTGCCCCACACGCTGTTGGCGATGCCGTTCAGCGTCTTCACGTTCTTCACCTTGTACTGCAGGCGGATCTGCAGGTGGTCCTGCAGGTTTTCTCCGACGCCGGCGAGCTCGTGAACCACGGCAACGCCGTGCTTCTGGAGCAGCGGGCCGGGCCCGATGCCCGACAGTTGAAGCAGCTGGGGCGAGCCGATGGCGCCGGCGGCCAGAATTGTTTCCTTCGTGGCCTCTACGGCGAACTTCTCCTTTCGATGGACAAAGTCGACACCTTGGGCAGTGCGTCCGTCCATCCGTATCTTCAAAACCTCTGCGCCCGTCATCACCGTCAAATTCGCCCGATGCGCCACCGGCCGCAGGAAGGCGTTGGTCGCGCTCCAGCGCCGGCCGCGCTTCTGGTTCATCTGGAAATACGCGCAGCCGAAGTTGCTGCCGGTGTTGAACACCTTCACCGGCGGGATGCCGCACTCGGCCGCGGCGTCGCGCCAGGCGTCGATGATGTCCCAGCGCACGCGCGGATCCTCGATGCGCACCTCGCCGCCGGCCCCGTAGGTGTCAACGGCGCCTCGCTCATAGTCTTCAAGGCTTTTGAACAGAGGTAATACCTCGTCCCAGGACCATCCCCGATTTCCCAGCGAAGCCCAGTGATCCCAGTCCTCCTTCTGGCCGCGCATGTAGATCATGGCGTTGATGGAGGAGCAGCCGCCGAGCACGCGCCCGCGGGCGTAGTGGATCGAGCGGCCGGCGAGGTGCTCGTCGGGCTCGGTCTTGTAGCACCAGTCGGTGCGCGGGTTGGCGATGGTGTAGAGGTAGCCGACCGGGATATCGATCCAGAACCAGTCGTCCTTGCCCCCGGCCTCGAGCAGCAGGACCTTGTTTTCAGGGTTCCGGCTCAGCCGGTTGGCAAGCAGGCAGCCGGCGCTGCCCGCGCCGACGATCACATAGTCGAATGCGCCAAATTTCTGCAGGATCGCTTCTCCCGGGCGGTATTGTATGAGCGTATGGACGAGCAGCTTCCGGAGGCGCTCGAGGCGGTGAGAGCGGCGCATTTCGACGCCGGCGGGAAGGCGTGCGACTACGCTGCGCTTGCCGCGTCGCCCGAGCGCGCGCGGCTCGCCGAGCGTCTGGCCGGGCTGGAAGGCTACAACCTCGCGCGTGAACGCGTCCCGGCGCAGATGGCGTTCTGGATCAACGTGTTCAACGCCGGCGTGCTGCGCGACGCGCAAGAATTAGCGGGCGCGAAGAGCCTGCGCCAGGTGCAGGCGTTCTTCGAGCGGCCGCGGCTGCGCATCGGCCCGCACGACTACTCGCTGGACGAGATCGAGCACGGCCTGCTGCGCGGCAACGTCGCCAAGCCGGGGCGCTCGCGGCCGCCGATGCAGCGCGGCGACCCGCGCCTGGAGTCGATGCCGATCGTGTTCGACGAGCGTATTCACTTCGCGCTGTACTCGGCGTGCCGCTCGTCGCCGCCGCTGCGCATCTACGGCTACGGCTGGCTCGACCGGCAGCTGGAAGAGGCGACCGCCGCGTATGTCCACCAAGGCATTCGCGTCGAGAAGCAGGGGGCGCTGATCGTGGTGCCGCGGCTGTTCCAGTGGTTCGCGCAGGACTTCGGCGGCGACAGCGGCATCGTGGACTTCGTGGTGGCGCGGATCGAGGACGAAGCGGTGGTGGAGATGATCGACCGCCGCCTCGGCAGGGTTAAGCTCCAGTACACGGAATTCGACTGGGCGCTGAACCAAAGATGAAGCAGCAGATCCGGTTTTGCAGGAGCTTCGACGGCACCCGCATCGCGTTTGCCGTGACCGGAAATGGTCCCCCGCTGGTGCGCGCGCCGCACTGGCTGACGCACCTGGAATACGAGTGGCAAAGCCCGATCTGGCGCCCGTGGCTGACGGCGCTTTCCGGCGGCCGCTCGCTCGTGCGCATGGACGAGCGCGGCTGCGGTCTGTCCGACCGCGGGGTGGAAACGGTCTCCTTCGACGCGTTCGTGCGCGACCTGGAGGCGATGGTCGACGCGGCGGGGCTCCAGCAATTCACCCTTTTCGGCCATTCTCAGGGCGGCTCCATCGCCATAGAGTACGCGGCGAAGCACCCGGAGCGCGTCACCCATCTCGTGCTGCTGGGCACCTATACGCGCGGCCGCTTCAAGCGCTCGCCGGAGAGCCGCAGCGAAGCCGAGGCGCAGCTCAAGCTGGTCGAGTTCGGCTGGGGCGGCGACGATCCGTCGTACCGCCAGTTCTTCGCCAGCCAGTTCATGCCGGGTGCGACGCTCGAGGAGCTGCGGCTGATGAGCGAGCTGCAGCGCGTGTCGTCCTCGGCGTCGGACGCGGTGCGCATCCTGCGCGCGTTCTACGACATCGACGTCTCCGAATGGGTGCCGCGCATTTCCTGCCCGACGCTGGTGCTGCACGCGCGCGGCGACCTGCGCGTGCCGTTCGAGGAGGGGCGCAAGCTGGCGGCGATGATTCCCAACGCGCGCTTCGTGCCGCTCGAGTCGGACAACCACATCCTGCGCGAGCAGGAGCCCGCGTTCGGCCGGCTGTTCGAGGAGCTGCAGGGCTTTCTCGGCGGCGCGCAGAGCTTCGGCGGGCTCACGGCGCGCGAGGCGCAGATCCTGGAGCACATCGCGCAGGGGCTCGACAACGCGCAGATCGCCGCCCGTCTCGGCCTCTCCGAGAAGACCGTGCGCAACCACATCACCAGCATCTTCGACAAGATCGGCGTCGAGAGCCGCGCGCAGGCCATCGTCAAGGCGCGCGAGCGGGGGCTGGGACAGGGGTCCCGCCCTTTGTAGCCCTTTGCCTCCGACCCGGGACCGGCGCCCCATGCGGGATCGAGGCGCCCGGCTCACGATGGGACGCTAACGGAGGCTACTTCATGGGCGCAATGGCATTTCTCTACGGCGCGATCAGCTACCTGATCTTTCTTGCCGTCTTCCTGTACGCGATCGCATTCGTCGGCGGCTTCGGGGTGCCCAAGACCGTGGATTCCGGCGCGGCCGGCTCGCTCGCCGAAGCGCTCATCATCGACGTGGTGCTGCTCGGCCTGTTCGCGGTCCAGCACAGCGTGATGGCGCGCCCGGCCTTCAAGCGCTGGTGGACGCAGATCGTGCCGAAATCGGTCGAACGCAGCACCTACGTGCTGTTCGCCAGCCTGATCCTCGCGCTGCTCTTCTGGCAGTGGCAGCCGATAGCAGGTGTTCTTTGGGATGTTCAGAATTCCACGGGACGGATGTCTCTGTATGCCCTGTTCGGGCTCGGCTGGACCGTCGTCCTGCTGTCGACCTTCATGATCAACCACTTCGACCTGTTCGGGCTGCGCCAGGTCTGGCTGCGCGTGCGCGGCGCCGACTACACCGAGGTGCCGTTCGTCACGCGCGGGTTCTACAACTTCGTGCGCCATCCGATCATGCTCGGCTTCCTGATCGCCTTCTGGGCGACGCCCACCATGACCATGGGCCACCTGCTGTTCTCGATCGCGACCACGGGATACATCTTCATCGGCATCTTCTTCGAGGAGCGCGACCTCGCCGCCGCGCACGGCCGCAGCTTCCAGCAGTACCGGCGCGAGGTGCCGATGATCCTGCCGCTGTCCAAATCGAAACCGGGACCTGAACGCGCGGTGAGCCCGCGCTAGAACAGGCCGGAGAGTCATATACGCATCCGGCGCAAAGCCGGATGCGCTTTGTTTTGCCTGTCCTTCCGGGCGAATCCGCACTTCCGGTCGCGCCGTATCTGGGCGCATGCGCACTTGCGCATATGCCAACCAAGGAGCGGAAATGAATAAAGTCATCGTCCCCGGCCGACGCGGTTTTCTGAACGGCACGGCCAAGCTGTCCGCCGTCGCCATTGCCATGCTCGCCGGAAGGGAAACGCTTGCCGCCAGCCACGCCGGCGCGCCGATGGATTCGAAGGACGTGGACATCCTCAATGTCGCGCTCGGCCTCGAGTGGGAAGGCATCAACGCCTACACCCTCGGCGCGAAGAGCGGCCTGCTGGAAAAGCCGGTGCTCGACGTCGCCGTGCGCTTCCAGACCGACCACAAGGAGCACGCCGACACGCTCGCCGGCGCGATCCGCAAGATGGGCGGCAAGCCGGTCGAGCCGAAATCGCTCAACGACTACGCCAAGGCGCTGAAAGCGGACACGTTGAAGACCCAGGCCGACGTCCTCAACCTTGCCGCGCGCCTCGAGCTCGGCGCCACCAACGCCTATCTGGGTGTGATTCCCGCGTTCAAGGCCCCGGCGCTCGCGCAGGTCGCGGCGCGCCTGGCCGCCGACGAGGTGATGCACTGGACCATCCTCAACAACGCCCTCGGCCGCCCGCTGCCTGCCGGCGGAATGCCGTTCGGCGCGTAAGTGTTAGCGAATAAGCAGCTCCTCCCCTGGGCTTGCGCGGTCCTCCTCGCCGCGCAGGCCTCTTTTTGCTTCGGCGCGGACGCCGCGCGCGGCAGGCAGCTCTACGAGAGCCGCTGCATCGGCTGCCATTCCATCGAGGACAACCGCGCCGGCCCCGCGCACAAGGGCGTGTTCGGGCGCAAGGCCGGCCTGGCGAAGGGCTTCGACTATTCGCCGGCGGTGAAGTCGTCCAGGATCATCTGGAACGAGCGCACGCTGGATCGCTGGCTGAGCAATCCCGAGGCGACCATTCCCGGTAACAAGATGGGCTTTGCCGTGCCCGATCCGAAGGACCGCGCGGACATCATCGAATACCTGCGCACCGCGAAGTGATGATCACGGGCGGCCCTTGAGCAGCATGAGAATCGGCTCGCAGCGCTTGCCGATCTCGCGCGCATCGAGCCGCACGTCGGGCCCCTCGATCAGCCACGGATACTGCCCGCCGCGAATGACGAGGGCCGCGCCGTGCAGCGCGTCGCCTTCGGTGCTGAAGTGCACCGGCATCAGCCGCTCGAGCTGCTCCTGCGTGACCGCCTTGGGCGCGGGCGCATTGCTGAAATAGAGCGTGTATTTCATGCCGCGGATGTTCGCCGCAGCCTCTCCGCCCATCTTGGCGTGCAGGACAACGCGCGTAGCCCGCGCGAACTAATGCGTGCGGAATCGCACGCAGGCTTCCGACGAACGGCGGAATTTCTACCCCAGCTGGTTGAGCAGCTTCAGCAGGTCGGCCGGCGCGCAGGGCTTCACCAGGTAGTGGTTGAAGCCGAGGATCTGCGACAGGACGCGGTCGGCGCCTTCGCGATACTCGCCGCTGATGCCGATCAGGGTCGGGCGCTCGCTGCCGCAGCGCCGGCGGATTTCGCGTGCGACTTCCCAGCCGCTCAGCCCCGGCAAGGCGATGTCGAGCAGGACGACGTCGGGATCGAAATCGATCACGCTGCCCATGACGAGGCGGCCGGAGTAGACCTCGCGCACCTGATGCCCTTCATCCTGCAGCAGCATCGACAGGGTCAGCACCATGTCGGGGTCGTCGTCCGCGATCACGATGCGCAGAGGGCGCGCCGCCTGGTAGGAATCTTCAGGGGCAGCCGAGCTCGCCGCGCTGTAAGCCGCGCGCGCGCCGCTGCTGAATAGAATGCCTGCTGTGCTCACTGCGTTCTTTCCCCCTGCAAGACGACCGCTGATTCTACTGGCGAGCGCGCTGACGTTTGCCGCGATTCGCTGTAGTCGGCAGTGCTACAACCGCGCGCCATGAGCGTGCGCATCGGCATCGACCTCGGCGGCACCAAGATCGAAGCGCTCGCGCTCGATGCCGCGGGCCGTGAAATTTTCCGCAAACGAGTGGCGACCCCGCGCGGCGATTACGCCGCAACCGTTTCCTGCGTAAAAGCGTTGGTGAGCGAAATCGGGGAGGGCACCGTCGGCATCGGCATACCGGGAGCCGAGTCCCGCGGGCTTATCAAGAACGCGAACTCGACCTGGCTGATCGGCAGGCCGCTCGCGAAGGATCTCGAAGCGGCATTGGGAAGGCCGGTGCGCCTCGAGAACGATGCCAATTGCTTCGCGCTCTCCGAGGCGTCGGACGGCGCGGGGAAGGGCGCGTCGGTCGTCTTCGGCGTCATCCTCGGCACCGGCGTCGGCGGCGGCGTCGTGGTGGACGGAAAGGTCATTCGCGGCGCGAACGCAATTGCCGGGGAATGGGGACATAACCCCATCCCGGCTCCGACCGCGGACGACTTGCCGCATCCGGATTGCTACTGCGGCCGTAAAGGCTGTATCGAGACCTATCTGTCAGGTCCCGGGCTGTCGAACGACCATGAACGGGCGACCGGCGAGCGCCTGGCGACCGAGCAGGTGGTTTTGCATGAGAAAACAATGCGCCGTTACGAGGAGAGGCTGGCGCGGTCGCTGGCGGGCGTGATCAACGTGCTCGATCCCGACGTGATCGTGCTCGGCGGCGGAATGTCGAACGTGGCGCGGCTGTACACTGAAGTGCCGAGGCTTTGGTCGCGGCACGTGTTTTCCGACCGGGTGGCGACGAAGCTCCTGCCGCCGGTGCACGGGGACTCGAGCGGAGTGAGAGGTGCGGCGTGGTTGTGGGACGCTTACTAGAACCGGAGGGGGTATGAACAAAATCGCAATCCTGGCGGCTTTCGTGTCGACGGCGGCGTTTGCCGGGCCCGAGAAGATCAAGTTTCCATCCAATTACCTGAAGGGCGTGCTGTACCAGACGCTCGACCGGCCCGACGTCAAGCAATACCGCGAGCTCTACGCGCCGGCGGAAGCGGTCGACGCGGTGCGCAAGGGCAAGCCGATCCCCAATGGCACGGTGCTCACGCTGGTGCAATGGAGCGTCGAGCAGGACGCCAACGGCAACCCGGCCAAGGACGCCAACGGCCGCTTCATCAAGAAGGACATCATCGGCCACACGGTGATGGAGAAGCAGAAAGGCTGGGGCGCCGACTATCCGTCCGACTGGCCGCGCAACGGCGACTGGGAATATGCGGTGTTCACTGCCGACGGCCAGCCCAACGCCAAGGCGAACGCGAACAACAAGGCCTGCTTCACCTGCCACCTGCCGCACGCCCAGCAGGACTTCGTGATCTCGCTCGCCAAGCTGAACAACACCTTCCCCGGCGCGCACACGCTGGCGAAGGGGAAGAAAGCGGACGCAGCGGCGAACGTCAACATCGCCTCGTTCGCCTTCATGCCGGCGAAGATCAGCGCCACCGCCGGCAAGGCGCTCACCTTCCTCAACAGCGACGACACGCCGCATCAGATCGCGGTGTCGGGCGGGCCGCGCACCGCGGTGTTCCTGCGCGGGCAGAAGGCTTCGCTCACGATCGACAAGGCCGGCGAGTACAACTACATCTGCGGCCTGCACCCCAGCATGAAGGGCGTCATCGAGGTGAAATGAGGCAGTGAAGTGAGGTTTACTTGAAGCGCCCGATGATGATTCTGGCGTAGCGCTGGTAGGTGAGGTAGGCCCAGCCCCAGTCGATCATTACGATCACGCGGTTGCGGAAGTTGATGAGGAAATAGATGTGGGACACCAGCCATACCAGCCAGGCTGGGAAGCCCGACAGCTTGACCTTGCCCAGCATCGCCACCGCGGCGTTCCGGCCGATGGTGGCGAGCTGGCCGTAGTCGCGATAGCGGAACGGCCTGGTTTTTTCGTTTTTCAAAGACAGGATCACGTTCTTCGCCGCATGCCGCCCCATTTGCTTTGCCGCGGGCGCGATGCCCGGGACCTGATCGATCGCGGCCAGGTCGCCCACCACGTAGATCTCCGGATGGCCCGGGACCGTAAGGTCGGGCTCGACGCGTACGCGCCCGGCGCGGTCGAGCGGCACGCCGAGGCTCGCGCCTAACGGCGAGGCCGCGACGCCCGCGGCCCAGATCACGGTGCGCGAGGAAATTCTTTCGCTGCCGAGCGAGACGCCGCCGGCGTCGATGCCGGTCACCATGCGTCCCGCCCACACCGTGACCCCCAGGCGCTCGAGCTGGAGCTGCGCCCTGCGCGAGAGGTCGGGGGTGTAGGCCTGCAGCACGCGCTCGGTGCCCTCGACCAGCATCACGCGCGCACTGTGCGGGTCGATACTCCGGAACTCGCCGCGCAGGGTGTGGCGCGCGATCTCGGCGAAGGTGCCGGCGAGCTCGACCCCGGTGGCGCCGCCGCCGATCACCACGAAGGTGAGCCAGGCGGCGCGCTTGACCGGGTCGGACTCGCGCTCGGCGCGCTCGAACGCGACCAGCACCCGGCGCCGGATCTCCAGGGCGTCCTCGAGCGTCTTCAGGCCGGGCGCAAACGGCGCCCACTCGTCGTGCCCGAAGTAGCTGTGGGTGGTGCCGGTCGCCACGATCAGCTTGTCGTAGGGGAGGCGGGACCCGTCCTCGAGCGCGACCTGCTTCTCGGCGGGATGGATGCTTTGCGCCTCTCCCAGCAGCACCGTGGTATTGGCCTGGTCGGACAGGATGTGGCGGATCGGCCCGGCAATGGACGGGGCCGACAGCCCGGCGGTGGCGACCTGGTAGAGCAGGGGGGTGAAGAGGTGGTGGTTGGTGCGATCGAGCACCGTCACCTTTACCGGCGCCTTGCGCAGGCCCTGCGCCGCCCACAGGCCGCCGAAGCCGCAGCCGAGGATCAGTACAGATTCTGAACTTGTCGGCATATCGCCCGAGGGCTAGCGTACGTTCTCATGAAAACCGTCTACGGCCAGTTCTGCCCGGTCGCGGTGGCGAGCGAAATCTTCGCCGAGCGTTGGACGCCCGTCATCCTACGCGAGCTGGTGCTCGGCAGCCGGCGCTTCAACGACATCCAGCGCGGCGTGCCGAAGATCTCGCGCGCGTTGCTGGTGAAGCGCCTGCGCGAGCTGGTCGCGCACGGCGTGATCGACAGCAGCGGCGGCGAGTATCGCCTCACCGAGGCGGGCCAGGAGCTGGGCGAGGTGGTGGTGCACCTTGGCCAGTGGGGCGCGCGCTGGACCGCGCCGGTGCGGCGCGACCGCCTCGACGCCAAGCTGCTGACCTGGGACATGCGCCGGCGCATCGCGGTCGACAAGCTGCCCGAAAAGCGCGTCACCGTGCGCTTCGATTTCCGCGGCGTGCCCGCCGGCCACAAGGCGCCGAAGACCTACTGGCTGGTGATGGAGCGTCCCGACGTCGACCTCTGCATCATCGAGCCCGGATTCGATGTCGACGTCTATGTCGACGCCGACCTGGCCGCCTTCGTGAGGGTCTGGCTGGGCGAAATACCGATCCGGCAGGCGATCCGCGACGGCGCGGTCAACCTGAACGGCGAGCGCCAGTCGGTGCGCGAGTTTCCATCCTGGCTGCTGCTGAGCACGCTAGCCGCGGTTCCGCGGCCGGGAGAAGCAATCCAAAGGAGAGTGGCATGAACGCAAGGGAATCGGTTTCGGAAATGATCGCGCGCTTCGGCGCGCGCGAGGCGGAGCTCGAGCACAGCGACGATTTCGTCGCCGCGAACTACGACGAGCTGCGCGCGTCGGGCATGCTCGCCGCGGCGGTGCCGGAAGAGCTCGGCGGCAAGGGCATGCAGGTTCCCGAGCTGGCCGAGATGTTGAGGACCATGGCGCATGTCAGCCCGAGCACCGCGCTCGCCTACTCGATGCACACGCACGTGGTCGCGGTGGCGGCGTGGCGCTGGAAGAACCAGAAGGCGCCGGTGCAGCCGATGCTCGAGAAGGTGGCGAAGGAGCGCGTGGTGCTGGTCACCACCGGCGGCGGCGACTGGCTCGACAGCTCCGGCGAGGCGGTTCCGGTCGAGGGCGGTTTTCGCGTCAGCGTGCGCAAGTCGTTCTGTAGCGCTGTGCCGGCTGGAAACATCCTGGTGACCTCCGCAGTTGTGAAAGACAAAGGCGAAGTCATTCATTTCCCGGTGTCACTGAAAGCCGAAGGCGTGCGCATCGAGCCGACCTGGCAGACGATGGGCATGCGCAACACGGGCTCGCACGACGCGGTGCTCGAGAGCGTGTTCATCGCCGAAGGCGCGGTGCAGATGCGCCGGCCGGCGAGCAAATGGCACCCGCTGTTCGACCTGCTGTGCATGATCTCGCTCTCGCTCGTCTACTCGGTCTACCTGGGTGTGGCGCAGGCGGCGCGCGAGCGCGCGCTCGAGCTGGTGCGCAAGCGCAAGCCGGGCGAGCTGCTGCAACAGGAAATCGGCGAGATGGAGAACCAGCTCGCGATGGCCGAGCTCGCCCACGCCGACTGGATCGCGTGCGCCGCGGCCGGCAAGCCTGGCCGCGAGTCGACCAACCGCTCGATGAAGGACCGCACGCTGGTCGCGCGGGGCGTGCTCGGCACCGTCGAGGCCGCGATGAACGTGGCGGGCGGCGCCTCGTTCTACCGCCGCTTCGGGCTCGAGCAGCTGTTTCGCGACGCGCAGGGCGCGCGCTTCCATCCGTTGCAGGAAGGGCCGCAGAAGGCGTTCGCGGCGCGAACCGCGCTCGGCCTCGAGATCTAGCTACCTTATGATGGCCGGGTGCAAATCACACCCGGCCTCGAAGGTTCCGTAGAAATCACCGTCGGCGACCAGCACACCGCGCCGAGCATCGGCAGCGGCAAGGTGCGCGTGCTCGCCACGCCGGTGATGATCAACCTGATCGAGGCGGCGGCGCTAAAGGCGATCGAGCATCTGCTCGACCCCGGCTACCAGAGCCTGGGGACCCACCTCGATGTGCATCACGTCGCGGCCACGCCCGTGGGGATGAAGGCGAGCGCCACCGCGGTCGTTGCGAAAGTGGATGGCCGCACCGTCTACTTCAAGGTGGAAGCCAAGGACGAAAAGGACCTGATCGGCTACGGCACACACGAGCGCGTGGTGGTGAACGTCGCGAAGTTCGACGCCCGGGTGCAGAAGAAGCTAGGGATGAACTAGCAGCACGAGGAAGAACACTGCCAGCCCGGCCGCCGGCCGCAGCCAGCCGATCTCGCGCCACACGATGCGGTTGCGGCCCTGGACGATGGCGACGAACGGGAGGTTAGAAGTCAGTTGTGTAAAACGGGCGAAGTCCGGATTTCCCCGTTTGCGAAGGTCCATGAAGATCGTGCCGAGCCCGGCCACGAGCAGCAGCCCGCCGAAGAAGATCAGCGATCGCAAGTCGCCGCGCGCCGCGATGTGCGAAGCGGCCCACAGCATGAGTCCCCACATGATCGGGTGGCGCGTGACGCGGATGATGCCGCGCGCCGGGTCCTCGCTTTTCAGCAGCCGGTCGGCGCCGACCATGGTCGGGTTGCGGCCGTAGCCGCAGGCGATCAGGATGAACGCCAGCGGCATCACCAGGTACGGAAGTTCTTTGATTCCGGCCCAGATGGGCTCACGCGGGGCATTCGCGAATGCCCAGCCCATCCACACCAGCGTGACCAGCGCGACCAGCGAATAGGCGCCGCGGTAGGGCCACTCGCCGAGCGCGGCGACCAGCCGCGGGCGCAGCGGCGTGCTGGCGATGAAGTGGGTGGCGAGAAAAACGAGAGTGGCCGCGATGAGCGTCGTCACGCGGCCACTGTACCGCTACTGGGTCTATCTAACGAATTTGCCGGCCTTGCCGATGATGGTGAGGTCGATGTAGCTGGTGCCGGTGCGCAGGTTGGGCCCGTAGGTCACGTCGAGCCCGCCCAGGTCGTAGCCCTTCATGGTCTCGAGCCCGGCGATCAGCTTCTCGCGCGTCGGCTGCTTGCCGGCGCGGCGCAGGCCTTCCACCAGCACCTTGGCGGCGATGTAGCCCTCGATCGCCGAGTACGAAGGCGCCATCTCCTTCTTGCCCTTGACCAGCGCAAGGAACTCGCGCGTGACCGGCTCGGCGCCCGAGAACGGATAGGGCGATACCTGGCTTACCGCCAGGCCGAGGCCGTCGTTGCCGAGGTTCTTGATGAACGCGTTCGAGCTGTTGTTCGACAGCGTGATGAACATCGGGCTCTTGCCCGCCGCCCTCATCTGCTTCACGAACGCCACGCCGGAGTCGGCGAGCGTCACCATGATGACCGCCTGCGGGTCGGCCTTGACGACGGCAGCCACCGCCTCCTCGACCTTGATGCTGCCGCGCGCATGGCTCACCACCGCGACCGGCGTGAGCTTGGCATCCTTCATCGCCTGCTGCACGCCGGTGAGCCCGTCCTTGCCGAACGAGTCGTCGACGTAGAGCAGGGCGATGCGGTTGATGCCCATATTCACCAGCTGCGGCACGATCCGGAAGGTTTCCGACTGGTAGCTCGCGCGCACCGGGAACATGTACTTGCGCGGCGGGTCGTACATCGACATCGCGCCGGTCGAGGGTCCGATCAGCGGCACCTTCGCCGCCTCGAGCACCGGGTAGGCCGCCTCGTTGGTCGGGGTGCCGCGCGACAGGAACATCGCGAACACCTGCTTTTCCTCGATCAGCTTCTTGAAGATGTCCGGGCTCTTCTTCGGGTCGAAGCCGTCATCCATCTGCTCGAGCACGATCTTGCGCCCATGCACGCCCCCCTTCGAATTGACATGGTCGAAGTAGAGCTGCGCGCCGGCGGTCAGCTCCTTGACCGTGCCGGCGACCGAGCCGGTGAAGCCGGCGGCCTGGCCGATGACGATCTTGTCGGCAGTAATGCCGGGTTCCGCAGCGGCCGCTCCCGCGAATGTGAGCGCCAAAACGGCCATGGCCGCCTTTTGGAACGGGTTGCAGAAATGCATGTTTCTTACCCCCTGGTTGTCGGTCCCCTCTTTGTATCTTACTGACGCGGTATTGGAGTGTGACCGCCGTCAGCCCCGCCGTAAGGTTGTGTCAGCGAAACGACAGGATTGACCCAGATCACCCGATGCGCTTGACCGAGGTCAAGTCGTCACCCTGCGAGCGCCTTGCCGACGATCTCGGCGACGTCCTTCGACAGACCCTTGGTATCGCGGATGCGCTCGAGCGCGGCCTGCGCTTTATCCCGCCGTCCAGCGTCGAACTTGCGCCAGCGGTCGAAGGCGCGCGACATGCGCGCGGCGACCTGCGGGTTGAGCGCGTTCAGCGCGATCACCTGGTCGGCGAGGAAGTCGTAGCCGCCGCCGTCGGCGGCGTGGAAGCGCACGTGGTTGGCGGCGAAGGTGCGGATCAGCGCGTACACCTTGTTCGGCACCTTGAGGTCGAAGGCCGGGTGGCTCAGCAGCTCCTTCACGCGCGCGAGCGTGCCCGGAAGGCGTGAGCCCGCCTGCGCCGCGAGCCACTTGTCCACCACCAGCGGTTCCTCCTTCCACTTGTCGTAGAAGGCGTCGAGGGCGCGCTTGCGCTCGGCGGTGTCGAAGTTGGCAAGCGTCGACAGCGCCGCCATCGAGTCGGTCATGTTGTCCGCTTTGCGGAACTGCTCGTAGGCCACCTTGGAAAGGCCGAGCTCGGCGAGGTACGCGAGGCTGAGGTTGCGCAGCGCGCGCTTGCCCATCGAACGGGCGTCGGGCGAATAAGGACCCGCAGTGGTGTTGCCCTTGTAAACCTGCTGGAACTCGTCTTTCAGCGCCTCCGCCAGCGCATGCCGCAGCGTGTTGCGGGCGTCGTGCAGGGCGTCCGGGTCGACCACCTCCATCTGCTCGGCGAGGAACGACTCCGCCGGCAGCGCGAGCGCTTCGGCGACGAACGCCGGGTCGGGGTCGCGCAGCACGTTCTTCGCCGCGGCGAGGAAGGCGGCGGAAGGGATGCCGCGCTTCTGCAGGATGATGGTGCTGGCGAGCCGCTGTCCCGCTTCCCAGCGGTTGAACGGATCGTCGTCCTTCGCCATCAGCTCGATCAGCTCGCTCTCACTGTAGTCGTAGTTCAGGATCACCGGCGCGGAGAAGCCGCGCAGCAGCGAAGGCACCGCCTTCGCCGCCTTCTCGAAGGTGAAGGTCTGCTCGCGCTCCTTGAGCGACAGCACCTGCTCGTGCGCGCCGACCTTGACCGCGAACGGGATGTGGAACGGCGGGTTCATCGACTGCTTCACGTGCAGGAAGAAATTGCCGTTCTTCGATTTGCCGACGCAGTCGAGCACCGGGGTGCCGGCGACGTCGTACCAGCGCTTGAACTGCTGCAGGTTGACGCCCGAGGCGTCCTGCATCGCCAGCACGAAATCGTCGCAAGTCACCGCCTGCCCGTCGTGGCGCTTGAAGTACAGGCGCATGCCGGCCTGGAACTTCTCCTCGCCGAGCAGCGTGTGCTGCATGCGCACCACTTCCGCGCCTTTCTCGTACACCGTCATGGTGTAAAAGTTGCGGATCTCCTGGTAGGACTGTGGGCGCACCGGGTGCTTCATCGGCCCGGCGTCCTCGGGGAACTGGTTGGCGCGCAGCGCGCGCACTTCCTGGATGCGCGTGACTGCACGCGAGTAGGTGTCGGCGCCGTACTCCTGGTCGCGGAACACCGTGAGGCCTTCCTTCAGCGAAAGCTGGAACCAGTCGCGGCAGGTGACGCGGTTGCCGGTCCAGTTGTGGAAGTACTCGTGCGCCACCACGCGGTCGATGTTCAGGTAGTCGACGTCGGTCGCGGTGTCGGCGCGCGCCAGCACGTAGCGCGTGTTGAAGATGTTGAGGCCCTTGTTCTCCATCGCGCCGGAATTGAAGTCGCCGACCGCGACGATCTTGTATTCGTCGAGGTCGAGCTTCAGGCCGAAGCGCTGCTCGTCCCAGGCGATCGCGCGCTTCAGGCAGTCCATTGCCCAGCCGGCCTGGTCGAGCTTGCCCGGCTCGACGTAGATCGACAGCTTGTTTCCCCTATGTGCGTCTTTCAGCACCTCGAGATTGGCCGCGACCAGCGCGAACAGGTAGGAAGGCTTGGGAAACGGATCTTCGAAGCGCGCCCAGCCCGGGCCGGACGCGACCAGGTTGCCGTTGGAGAGCAGCACGGGATGCTTGGCGCGCACCGTGGTGGTGTAGCGCGCCATCACGTCCGGGCGGTCGATGAACCAGGTGATGCGCCGGAAGCCCTGGGCCTCGCATTGCGTGACGAAGCCGTGCTTCGTCGCGTACAGGCCTTCGAGCTTGGTGTTCTTCTGCGGGTAGATGCGGCTGACGGTCTCGAGCGTGAACGCGTCGGGAACGTCTGCGATCGTCAGCGTTTCGGCATCGACGGTGTAGCGGGTCTTTTCACCGTCCAGCAAGAGCGAGACCAGTTCCAGCTCATCGCCGTCCAAAACGAGGGGGCCCGGCGTATTGCGCCGGACCTCCAGTTTCGCCTTGACGAGCGCGTGGTCTTCGCGGATGTCGACGTCCAGGTCGATGGTCTCGACCCGGAACGCCGGCGGGGTGTAATCCTTGAGGTGGACTGCCTTGGCTTGGGGTTCTCTCACCCCCCGATTTTACTGGGCTGCCGCGCGCGAAGACCTTGTAGTCCGTGCGCGTTTGCGGCCGGTGCCGGCGCGCACCCGGCGCGGCCGGCGCTGTTGCTGCTCCTCGCGCTCGCCGCCAAAGATGTACCAAAGCACGCCGCCGACGATCGCTGCGGCGAGGATCACCCCAGCCGCCGCGGACGCACGCGGATTCTCCATCGCCACGCGGTAGGCCTGCTGCGCTCCGCGATAGGCGTTGTCGTAGGCGACTTGCGCGCCGCGGCGCGCGGTTTCGCGCGCCATTTGCAGGCGCTGCGGCACCTGATAGCGCTCGGATGCCTCGTTCAGTTGATCGGCTACTTCTCTGGTCACTTCGGCGAGTCTCATTGAATGCCTCCTGGGGTGAAAAGCACGCAGCAATGCGCGTGCCCACCATGGCCGTGCTGGTGCACTGCCGCACGCCGGTGCCCCAAAGAGGTGCCGATTTTGTGTCTGCCTTATTGATTCATAAGGGAATTACGGTGGCATAGGCCTTGCGAATCATGGGCGATGCGTGTGCTCGTGGTCGATGAATCGACTGAGCGGGCAGAGCTGCTGCGTGCAGCGTTGTTGCTCGCGGGTCATGAAGTTACGGCTGCGCTTTCCTCGCCGCTCGCGTTGCTGCACACCATCGAGCAGTTGCAGCCCGATGTCATCGTCATCAACACCGATTCGCCGAGCCGCGACGTGCTCGAGCACCTGATGATGATCAGTCAGCATACGCCGCGGCCGGTGGTGATGTTCACCAGCGACGGCTCGCCGGAAACGATCCGCGCCGTCACGCGCGCGGGCGTCGCCGCCTACGTCGTGGACGGCCTCGACGAGAGCCGCATCAAGACCATCGTGGAGGTCGCGGTGGCGCGCTTCGAAGAACGGCAGGACCTGCGCGACCAGCTCGAAGAGGCGAACACCAAACTCGCCGAGCGCAAGCTCATCGAGCGCGCGAAGGGATTGCTGATGAAGAGCCGCAACCTCGACGAGGAAGCGGCCTTCACCGCGCTGCGCAAAGCAGCGATGGACCGCAAGCTGAAGCTGGTCGAAGTCGCGCAACGCATCGTCGACGCAGCGGACCTTCTCGGTGCATGACCGAGTTCGGTGACCGAATTCGGGGTCAGGGTGCGAATACGGGCAACGAGTTGCGACCCTGACCCCGAATTCGTGCATCGCGTTGTGCGCCGCACGAGGTTGGTGCACGGCATGTTTCAAAATCCCTTGAGAATCAAAGGGGAAGCGCTGGCACAGGGCTTGCGAAGTACGTAGCACACGGGCGCAACGAAGCGCCGATCACGGACAAAGGCGTTCGGTCCCTCCGAAAGGAGAGGACCCAACGCCTTTTTTTTGCCCAAGGGGATTGCGGAATGAAGAAGCGGGAGTTTCTGAAAGCAGCGGGGGCCACGGGCCTGATGAGCATGGTGCCGGACGCGGTGCGTAGCGGCGCCTGGGCGCAGGGCTCCGACGCGCCGGAGAAGAAGGAAGTGAAGATCGGCTTCATCCCGCTCACCGACTGCTCGTCGGTGGTGATGGCGTCGGTGATGGAGTTCGACAAGAAGTACGGCATCAAGATCATCCCGTCGAAAGAAGCGTCCTGGGCCGCGGTGCGCGACAAGCTGGTCAACGGCGAGCTCGACGCCGCGCACGTGCTCTACGGCCTGATCTACGGCGTGCAGATGGGAATCGGCGGGCCGAAGAAGGACATGAACATCCTGATGAACCTGAACCACAACGGCCAGGCGTTCACGCTCTCGCGCAAGCTCCATGACAAGGGCGTCAAGGACGGCGATTCGCTGAACGCGCTCATCCGCAAGGAAAAGGGCGAGTACACGTTCGCGCAGACCTTCCCGACCGGCACGCATGCCATGTGGGTTTATTACTGGCTCGCGGCGCACGGCATCCATCCATTCCAGGACGTGAAAGCAATCGTGGTGCCGCCGCCGCAGATGGTGGCCAACATGCGCGTCGGCAACATGGACGGTTTCTGCGTCGGCGAGCCGTGGAACTACCGCGCCATCATGGACAAGATCGGCTTCACCGCGAACACCACGCAGGACCTGTGGCGGGACCATCCGGAGAAGACGCTCGGCTGCACCGCCGAATTCACCGCCAGGTATCCCAACACCGCGCGCGCCATGACCGCGGCGGTGATCGAGGCCGGACGCTGGATCGATTCCTCGATCAGCAACAAGCAGAAGACGTCCGAGGTGGTCGCCGACAAGTCGTACGTGAACGCGGACAAGGACGTGATCACCGCCCGCATGCTCGGGCGCTACGACAACGGCATCGGCAAGGTCTGGGACGACCCGAACTCGATGAAGTTCTACAACGACGGCTACGTCACCTTCCCCTTTCTCAGCGACGGGATGTGGTTCATGAGCCAGCACCGCCGCTGGGGCCTGCTCAAGGAAGACCCGGACTACCTCGAGGTGGCGAAGAAGGTGAACCGCATCGACATCTACAAGCAGGCCGCGGCGCTCACCAAGACACCCCTGCCGAAGGACATGTTCCGCACCGCGAAGCTGATGGACGGCGTGGTGTGGGATGGCAGGGACGCGAAGAAGTACGCCGGCACCTTCAAGATCAGGGTCGCTTGATGGCCGCGGTTGCTCTTCGAAAACAGATTCCGGCAGCAAAGGCGAGCGCGCCGCCGCCTCCTGCGGCGATCGAGAAGTACGACACCGGTTACCGGCGTGCGGTGGCGCCGCCATGGATGATCGAGGTCGTCGCGTGCATCGCCGGGCTGCTGGTGTTCCTCGCCGCCTGGGCGGCGATCGCCAAGTTCGGCGGGCGCATTCCCGATCCGCTCACGGTGGGCGCGGCGGCGGCGAAGATCTTCGCCGATCCGTTCTACAGCAAGGGGCCGAACGACCAGGGCATCGGCTGGAACGTGCTCTCGTCGCTGAAGCGCGTCGGCATCGGCTTCGGCCTGGCGGCGCTGGTCGGCATCCCGCTCGGCTTCATGATCGGGCGCTTCCGTTTCCTCTCGGGCATGGCGGCGCCGATCATCGCGTTGCTCAAGCCGGTGTCGCCGCTCGCCTGGCTGCCGATCGGGCTGCTGGTGTTCAAGGCCGCGAATCCCGCGGCGATCTGGGTGATCTTCATCTGCAGCCTGTGGCCGATGATCGTCAACACCGCGGTCGGCGTGCGCCAGATCCCGCAGGACTACCTGAACGTGGCGCGCGTGCTGAACCTCTCCGAATGGAAGGTGTTCACCAGGATCCTGTTCCCCGCGGTGCTGCCTTACATGATCACCGGCGTGCGCCTGTCGATCGGGGTCGCCTGGCTGGTGATCGTCGCCGCCGAGATGCTCACCGGCGGTGTCGGCATCGGCTTCTGGGTGTGGGACGAGTGGAACAACCTCAAGGTGGAGCACATCATGATCGCGATCTTCACCATCGGCATCGTCGGCCTGCTGCTCGAGCAGGGGCTGGTGCTGGTCGCCAGGCGCTTCAGCTATGGATAAGTACTTGAGCATTGAAGGCGTCGGCATCTCGTTCGGCGCCTCCGAGATCCTGACCGGGATCGACCTCACGATCCGCAAAGGCGAGTTCGTCACGCTGATCGGCCACTCGGGCTGCGGCAAGAGCACGCTGCTCAACCTGGTGGCGGGGCTGCTCAAGCCGACGCTGGGCGCGATCCTGCTCGCCGGCAAGCATGTCGACGGCCCCGGCCCCGACCGCGGCGTGGTGTTCCAGAACCATTCGCTGCTGCCGTGGCTCACCTGTTACCAGAATGTGCACCTGGCAGTGGAGAGGGTGTTCAAGGATCGGCTGAAGGAGAGAACCCATGCTGCGCTCGAGCTGGTGGGCCTGTCTCACGCCGAGCACAAGTATCCGCATCAAGTCAGCGGCGGCATGAAGCAGCGCGTCGGCATCGCGCGCGCGCTCGCCATCGAGCCGAAGGTGCTGCTGCTCGACGAGCCGTTCGGCGCGCTGGACGCGCTGACGCGCGCCACGCTGCAGGACGAGCTGATGCGCATCGTCGCCAAGACCGGCGCCACGGTGCTGATGGTCACGCACGACGTCGACGAGGCGGTGCTGCTCTCCGATCGCGTGGTGATGATGAGCAACGGGCCCGCGGCGCGCATCGGCGAAGTGCTGGAGGTGCCGCTCGACCGGCCGCGCGAGCGCCTCAAGCTCGCGCACGATGCGCGCTTCATGGACCTGCGCGCCGCGGTGCTCGAGTTCCTGTACGAGAAGCAGGCGCACAAAGCGAAGCTAAAGGTGGCCTAGCGTGGGCAAGGTCTATCTCATCGGCGCAGGCCCCGGCGACCCGCAGCTCATGACGCTGAAGGCGGCGCGCGCGCTCGGCGTGGCCGACGTGGTGCTGGTCGATGCGCTGGTGAACTGGGGCTGCCTCGCGCACGCGCGCTCGGATGCGCGCATCGTCGAAGTCGGCAAGCGCGCGGGAGCCGGCACCTCGCAGGCCTTCATCGAGAAGCTCTGTATCCAGCACGCGAAGGCGGGACAGACCGTGGCGCGCCTGAAGGGCGGCGATCCGTTCGTGTTCGGCCGCGGCGGCGAGGAGCTGCGCGCGCTGCTCGACGCCGGCATCGAGGTCGAAGTCATCCCGGGCATCACCGCCGGCATCGGCGTTCCCGCCGCGCTCGGCATTCCCCTTACGCACCGGGATCTCGCGCACGGCGTGAGCTTCGTCACCGGCCATGGGGCGGACATCAACTGGCAGGCGCTGGTGCGCTCCAGGACCACATTGGTGATCTACATGGGGCTGCGCAATCTCAAAAATATCGTTTCCGGGCTGGCAGCGGCCGGCATGGATCCTCGAACGCCGGCGTGCGTGATCGAAAACGGCACGCTCGGCACCCAGCGCCAGGTGATGACACGCCTTGGCGCGCTCTCGAGCGCCGGTTTCCGCGGGCCCGCGCTGATCGTGGTTGGCGCGGTCGTCGGCCTCGCCAGGATGCCGGTCCAGGAAAAGGCCAGGGCGGCATGACCCGGGTCGTCGTCATCGGCAACGGCATGGTCGGCCAGCGCTTCCTCGAGAAGCTGGTCGCGCAGGGAGATGACTTCGAGGTCACGGCGTTCTGCGAAGAGCCGCGCCCGGCGTATGACCGGGTGCAGCTCACCAGCTTCTTTTCGGGCAAGACGCCTTCCGACCTCAACGTGGTCCCGGACAGTTTTTTCCAGAATTCGAAAATCACCCTGCGGCTCAACGACAGCGTGCTCGGCATCGACCCGCTGGCGAAGGTGGTTCGCTCCGCACGCTACAAGTCGGTGCCGTACGACAAGCTGGTGCTCGCCACCGGCTCGAGTCCGTTCGTCCCGCACGTGCTCGGGCGCGACCGGCGCGATTGCTTCGTCTACCGCACGATCGAGGACCTCGAGGTGATCGCCGCCACCGCGGCGCGCTCGAAGGTCGGCGTGGTGATCGGCGGCGGCCTGCTCGGCCTCGAGGCGGCGAAAGCGCTCAAGGACCTCGGGCTCGAGACCCACGTGGTCGAGTTCGCCTCGCGCCTGATGACGCTGCAGCTCGACGATTCGGCCGGCCGCCTGCTGCGCCGGAAGATCGAAGCGCTCGGCGCCCGGGTCCACCTGCAGAAGAACACGAAGGAAATCGTCAACGGCGAAAAATCCAGGAATCGCCTGGTGTTTGCCGACGGTACTCACCTGGAAAGCGACATCGTGGTGTTCTCCGCCGGCATCCGGCCGCGCGACGAGCTGGCGCGGGCGGCCGGCCTGACGGTCGGCGAGCGCGGCGGCATCCGCATCAATTCGCACTGCCAGACCAGCAACCCGGACATCTACGCGGTGGGCGAATGCGCGCTCTGGGAAGGGCGCATCTTCGGCCTGGTGGCGCCGGGCTACCAGATGGCCGAGGTCGCCGCGCGGCACATGGCGGGCGAGAGCCAGGTGCATTTCCTGGGCGCCGACCTGTCCACCAAGCTGAAGCTGATGGGCGTGGACGTGGCGTCGATCGGCGATGCGCACGCAGTGACGCCGGAGTCGCTGAGCTACGTCTACACCGACGAGATCGTCTACAAGAAGCTGGTCGTGTCGGAGGATCGCAAGCAGCTGCTCGGCGCGATCCTGGTGGGCGACGCCTCCGACTACGGCTCGCTGCAGCAGCTCGTCCTCAACCACATGCCGCTGCCGGAGCATCCCGAGGATCTGATCCTGCCCTTCCGGGAGGGTTCGAAAAAGGGCGTCGGCGTGGAGATGCTTCCCGAATCGGCGCTCGTCTGCTCGTGCAACAGCGTCAGCAAGGGCCAGATCTGCTCCGCGATCGCCGCGGGCGCCGCTTCCATCGGTGCCTTGAAGAAGGCGACGAAGGCTGCCACCAGCTGCGGCGGCTGCGGGCCGCTCGCCAAGGCGATCCTCGACGCCGAGCTGAAGAAGCGCGGTCACCTGGTGAGCAACCACCTGTGCGAGCACTTTCCGCATTCGCGCCAGGAGCTGTTCCATCTCGTAAAGATCAATTCAATAAGAACATTTGAAACCCTGCTCGCAAAGCACGGTCATGGTCGCGGCTGCGACATCTGCAAGCCGGCGGTGGCCTCGATCCTGGCGTCGTGCTGGAACGAGATGATCCTCACGCCGAAGCACGCGCCGCTGCAGGACACCAACGACCACTTCCTCGCCAACCTGCAGAAGGACGGCAGCTACTCAATCGTGCCGCGCGTGCCCGGCGGCGAAATCACGCCGCAGAAGCTGGTGGTGCTCGGCCAGGTGGCGAAGAAGCACGGCCTGTATACCAAGATCACCGGCGCGCAACGCATCGACCTGTTCGGCGCGCGCGTCGAGCAGCTGCCGCTGGTGTGGCGCGAGCTGGTGGACGCCGGCTTCGAATCCGGCCACGCCTATGGCAAGGCGCTGCGCACGGTGAAGTCCTGCGTCGGCAGCACCTGGTGCCGCTACGGCGTGCAGGACTCGGTGTCGATGGCGATCCGCATCGAGAACCGCTATCGCGGACTGCGCGCGCCGCACAAGATCAAGATGGCGGTGTCGGGCTGCACGCGCGAATGCGCCGAGGCGCAGGGCAAGGACGTCGGCGTGATCGCCACCGAGAAGGGCTGGAACCTCTACGTCTGCGGCAACGGCGGCATGAAGCCGAAACATGCTTCTCTCCTGAAAACAGACTTGTCCGATGAAGAGTTGATTCGCTTCATCGATCGCTTCCTGATGTTCTACATCCGCACCGGCGACCGCCTGCAGCGCACCAGCACCTGGCTGGAGAACCTCGAGGGTGGCATCGACTATCTGAGACGCGTGGTATGCGAGGACTCGCTGGGAATCGGCGCCGAGCTCGAAGCCGACATGCAGAAGCACGTCGAGAGCTACGAGTGCGAATGGAAGAAGGCGATCGAGACGCCCGCGATCCTCAAGCGCTTCCGCCACTTCGTGAACACCGACGCGCCGGACCCGGACATCGAGTTCGTCACCGAGCGCGGGCAGCCGATCCCGGCATGAACATTTGCCGCTTCGACGACATCGTGCCCGACACGGGAGTGTGCGCGCTCGTTGCGGGCGAGCAGGTGGCCGTGTTCAGGATTCAGGATGAAATTTTTGCGATTGGGAACAAGGATCCTTTCTCGGGCGCGAACGTGCTATCGCGCGGCATTGTCGGAGACCTGAAAGGCGAGCTGGTCGTCGCCTCGCCGATCTACAA
>Ga0207648_10000242_pt1 | contig 58883 bp, 58 predicted proteins | sample KBSMisM32_FD_184310 | JGI IMG/M metagenome (GOLD analysis project Ga0207648, IMG submission 184310) | Miscanthus rhizosphere microbial communities from Kellogg Biological Station, Michigan, USA - KBS Miscanthus M3-2 (SPAdes) (version 2) | ecosystem: Host-associated > Plants > Roots >...
CGGCGCGATGGTCGAGGCGCTGAAGAATCACCTGATCGAGGGCACCATCCTCGCCGCGCTCATCGTCTGGCTGTTCCTGAAGAGCTTCCGCTCCACCGTGATCATCGCCACCTCGATCCCGGTGTCGCTGATGGGCGCGATCGCGGTGATGTATTTCTTCGGCTACACCTTCAACTCGGTGACGCTGCTCGCGCTGCTGCTGCTGGTCGGCGTGGTGGTGGACGACGCCATCGTGGTGCTGGAAAACATCTACCGCCATCGGGAGGAGGACCGCGGCACCACCGCCATGAGCGCGGCGATCACCGGCAGCCGCGAGGTGACCTTCGCGGTGATCGCGGCCAGCTTCTCGCTGGTGGCGATCTTTGCCCCGGTGGTGTTCGTGAGCGGCATCCTCGGCCAGTTCCTGCGCTCGTTCGCGGTGGTGGTAACTTTCGGCGTGCTGGTTTCGCTCTTCGTCTCGCTCACCCTCACGCCGATGCTCTGCTCGCGCTACCTCGAGGTGGAGGCCAAGCATGGGCGGGTGTATTGGGCGCTCGAGCACCTGTTCGAGCGCATCGACTCCTTCTACCGCCGCATGCTCGGCTGGTCGCTGCGCAACCGCGTGATCGTGCTGCTCGCGGCGGCGCTGTCGTTTCTCGCCGCGATCCCGATCTTCGGCACGCTGCCGCGCGAGCTCGCGCCGCAGGCCGATGAGGGCCGCTTCCTGGTCGGCATCCGCACGCCGCGAGGCTCCTCGATCGAGTACACCGAGACCAAGTTGCGCGAGGTCGAGGCGGTGGCCAAAAACTATCCGGAAATCGTCACCGAGTTCGGCATCATCGGCCTGGGCTCTGCGCAGCAGGTCAATCAGGCGACGCTGGTGGCGCGCATGAAGCCGCGCGGTGAGCGCGAGCGCTCGCAAGCCGAGGTGATCGGTGCCTTCCGGCGAGATCTGGCGCAGATTCCGGGCGCGCTCGCGTTCCCGCGCGCCTTCGGCCTGGTCCAGGGACAACGCTCCGATCCGCTGCAATTCGTGGTGAAGGGCCCGAACCTGCAGGAGATGGGACGGCTCGCCGGCGAATTGCAGCGCACGCTGCAAGCCGACCCCGAGATCGGCCGCATGGACACCGACCTGCAGCTCGACCTGCCGCAGCTCGTGCTCGAGCCCGACCGGGTGCGCGCCGCCGGCCTCAACCTTACCTCGGCCGATGTCGCGCTCGCGGTCAGCATGCTGAGCGGCGGCATCGACATCGCCAAGTACAACGACTACCCGGGTGACGGCGAGCGCTACGACATCCGCGTCAAGGCGAAGGAGGGCGAGCTCCAGCAGCAGGTCGATCTGTCGAAAATCTACCTCCGCAACCGGACCGGCCAGCTGGTGCGGCTCGACCAGGTGGCGCGCTTTCGCGAAGCGCTCGGCCCGGCGGTGATCGGCCGCTTCGACCTGCAATATTCGGCGACCTTCTTCGCCACGCCGACCATCGCGCTCGGTGCCGCGATCGAGAAGGTGCGCGCCGCGTCCGAGAACCTGCCGATCGGCTACCGCGTGGTGTTCGTCGGCGAGGCCGAGCAGCTCGAGAAGACCGCGACCGCCACCCAGTTCACCTTTGCGCTCGCGCTCGCGCTACTCTTCATGGTGCTCGCCAGCCAGTTCAACAGCTTCCTGCAGCCGTTCTACGTCATGCTGGCGGTGCCGCTCGGCATCGTCGGCGGCATCGCCGCGCTCTCGCTCTCGGGCAGCACGCTCAACATCTATTCGGGCATCGGCCTGGTGCTGCTGATCGGCCTGGTGGCAAAGAACTCGATCCTGCTGGTCGATCTGACGAACCAGCGGCGCGACCAGGGCATGAACGTGAATGAGGCGCTGAGCGATGCGTGTCCGACGCGCATGCGGCCGGTGGTCATGACCTCGCTCACCATCATCCTCGCGCTCACGCCCGCGGCGATCGGCCTCGGGGCGGGTGCCGAGACCAACGCGCCGCTATCGCTCGCGGTGATCGGCGGCATGGTGACGTCGACCCTGCTCACCCTGGTCGTGGTGCCCGCGGGCTATTCGCTGGTGGAGAACTGGCGCGAGCGTCGCCGTGCGCGGACCGCAACCAGCGCCGGCGCCGTGCAGGCGCCGCACGCGCCTCGCAAGGACCACTGATGGCCCTCGGCGCCGACGCCCGCAGCCTCGCCGTGTTCTGCGACTTCGAGAACGTCGCGCTCGGCGTGCGCGAGGCGCGCTACGCCCAGTTCGACATGGCGAAGGTGCTCGAGCGCCTGCTCGCCAAGGGCTCGATCGTGGTGAAGAAAGCCTACTGCGACTGGGAGCGCTACAAGGAATTCAAGGCGACGATGCACGCCGCGTCGTTCGAACTGATCGAGATCCCGCATGTGCGCCAGTCGGGCAAGAACTCGGCCGACATCCGCATGGTGGTGGACGCGCTCGACCTCTGCTACACCAAGGCGCACGTCGACACCTTCGTCATCGTCAGCGGCGACTCGGACTTCTCGCCGCTGGTGTCCAAGCTGCGCGAGAACGCGAAGACGGTGATCGGCGTCGGCGTGAAAAACTCGAGCTCGGACCTGCTGATCAACAATTGCGACGAGTTCATCTACTACGACGATCTGGTGCGCGCCGACGAGCAGAAGCGGCGCAGCGCCAAGAAGCGCCGCGACGCCGCTCCACCGAGCGCCGCTGGCGACAAAGCGAACGGCGACAAGAAGCAGGAGGCTTTCGATCTCATGCTCAGCACGCTCGAGGCGCTGATGTCGGAGCGCGACGCCGACGAGCGCATCTGGGGCTCGATGGTCAAGCAGGCGCTCAAGCGCCGCAACCCGGGATTCAACGAGAGCTATTACGGCTTCCGCGCGTTTTCCGACCTGCTGGAGGAGGCGGCGGAGAAAGGCCTGATCAAGCTTGAGCCGGACGAAAAATCGGGCGGCTATCTCATCCGCCCGGCCTAGCAAGAAAGAACTCGCCGCCGCCGCAAACAAAGGCCTCCGCGACGTCATCGCGCCCGGCCTGAAGGTCCTGTTCGTCGGCATCAACCCCGGCCTGTACTCCGCCGCCACGGGCCACCATTTCGCGCGCCCCGGCAACCGCTTCTGGCCGGCGCTGCATCAGGCCGGGTTCACGCCGCTCCAGCTTCATCCGTCGCAGCAGGCCGAGCTCCTGCAGGCCGGCTATGGAATCACCAATATGGTGAACCGCGGTACCGCCACGGCGGCTGAGCTGGAGGCCGACGAATTCGTGAAAGGGCGACAACGGCTGGCCACGAAGGTGCGGCGTTACCGTCCGGAGGTGGTGGCGTTCCTCGGCGTCGGGGCCTATTGCCACGCATTCCGACTGCGCGGTGCGGGGATTGGACGACAGAGCGAAACCTTCGAAGGTGCGCAAGTCTGGGTCCTGCCCAGTCCGAGCGGTCTGAACGCGAACTACCAGCTGCCCGAGCTCGTCAAACTATTTCGTGCCCTCAGGACCCCTCAGCGTCGATAAGGCGATCCGCAGCGCCATTGCGAACCGGCGGCTGGTGAGCTTCGAACTGGAGGGGCTGCCGAGGATCGGCGAGCCAGCGGCAGTTCGCAGGATCGCGCCCGGCGCCGTCGGGGCGTCACAAAAAGTGGGATAAGTTGATAGCCAGCGTTTCTTCCCGGGAGTCCGAACATGGCGACTAAGCTCGACAAGCATCTCAAGAGAGAAATCGATATCGAAGGTCAGGCGTTCATGCTGACCATCAGTCCGGAAGGATTGAAGCTGGTGCCGAAAGGCAAGCGCAACGGCCTGGAGATTGCATGGAAGGCCCTGGTGAGCGGCGATGCTGCGCTCGCCACTGCCCTCAATGCCTCGCTCAAAGCCTGACGATCTGCACGGCTTTGCGCCGGACGAGTGTCCGGTGGCGCTGCTGCTGATCGACTGGATCAACGACCTCGAGTTCGACGGGGGCGATCGCCTGCTTCCGCAGGCGCTGGCGGCGGCCAAGGCCACCGCCGCGCTGCGCAAGCGCGCGCAGCAGGCCGGCGTGCCGGTGATCTACTGCAACGACAACTTCGGCAAGTGGCGTTCCGATTTTCGCTCACTGCTCGAGCACGTTCTTGGCGACGACGCGCGCGGCAAGCCGATCGCCGAGCTGCTCGAGCCCGATGACGACGATTATTTCGTCCTCAAGCCAAAGCACTCGGCCTTCCACTCGACCACCCTCGAGGTGCTGCTCGCGCACCTCGGCGCGAGCACGCTGATCCTCACCGGCATCGCCGGCAATTTCTGCGTGCTGTTCACCGCGCACGACGCCTACATGCGCGACTTCAAGCTCGTGGTGCCGCGCGATTGCCTGGCTTCGGAGGAAGAGGCGGACAACCGCCATGCACTCGAGCACATGGCGAGTACGTGCAAGGCCGATACCGGACCTTCGTCCGGTATCGACTTCGCGCGGTTACAGAAAGCGGCCTAGTTACGGCGGATTGAGCTGCTGATACGCGGCGTTGGCCACGCTGAGCAAGTCTTCCTTGCTGATGTCGGCCGAGGAAACCGCGTAGCCGAGCTTGCTGTCGACCCAGTAGAACACGCCGACCGTGCCCTCGCGCGCGTAGCGGAACGCGATCGAGCGGTTCGTGCCCATGTCGGCCCGCACGTAGAGCGTGACGCGCGTGCCGCGGTTGCACTGGTACATGAAGTGCGCCACCGGGCCGTTCTCGCCCGGCAGCAAGCGGCCGCCGACCAGGCTGTAGCCGACGGCGTCGAGCTTGGGCGCGCGCAACTGCGTGCCGAGACGCTTGGACAGCCAGGCGACGAGATGCGCTTCCTGATCGGCGCCGACCTCGACTGGATGGCGTACCTCCGGCGAGTACGTGGCGTGCGCAACGACCGCGCGATGCGCCATCGTGTCGGCTGCATCCGCGTTCGGCGCGAGGGTGGCGGGATGCGCGCCGTGCAGCTGCCAGCCGGCAATCGCGCCCAGCAGCACGCCCAGCCCGACCCAGCCCGCGACCATCGCGGCATAGCGCACGCGGCCGGAGCGAATCGCGCGCTCGAGGCGCTCGGGCACCGGCTCGTCGAGCACGCCGTCGTAGGAGTTGCGCAACTCCGCCGCAAGCTGGCGGTAGGCTTCGATGCGCTCGGCGTCCTCGGGATGCGCGGCGAGCCAGGCGGCAACTGCCGCGCGCCGCTCTTCCGGCAGCTTGCCGTCGGCGTACGCCTGCAGATCCGCTTCGCTGACCGTTTGATCGCTCATCGCTTATTTCACAACCTTCAATTTTGCCGCCGTACTCTGTCCCTGCATCATCCCGCGCAGCTTGTCGCGCGCGCGAGACAGACGCGACATCACGGTGCCGATGGGAATGCCGAGCGTGCGCGCCACTTCTTCGTAGCTCATTTCCTCCAGCGTCACCAGGAGCAAGACCGCCCGTTGTTCGGCGGGCAGCTTGCCGATGGCACGATCGAGATCCCGCACCAGCAGTGCATCGCCCTGCGGCGCGCGCTGCGCGAGCTCGGGCATCTCGTCCTCGAGCGTATCGGTGACGCGTGATGCTCGCACCCGGTTGACGTGAACATTGTGCATAACTGTAAAAAGCCAGGCGCGGAGGTCGGTCCCGCGGCGATAGAGGTGCAGCTTGGCCCAGGCGCGCTCCAGCGTGTCCTGCACCAGGTCATCGGCGGTGGCCCGGTCACCCACCAGCGCGCGGGCATAACGCCGCAGCCGCGGGATCAGTTCAACCAGGCGCTTGGCTTCGTTCATAGAGGGAACATAGCTCCTCGACCGCCTATTCCAGTCAAGATTTGTCAGTATTTGATGCTATTTACCCTCATCCGGCAATGGTGGTAGCGAGCGCAGGTACGCGATCATGGCATCCAGGTCGCCCGGCGTGAGCTGGCTCGTGGTGTTGGCGATGACCTCGCCCATTTCCTTGGCAGGGACATCGCCGTCCGCGGTCAGCCCGGTGGTGAGGAAGTTGCGCAGGTCGGCGTCGCTCGATTTCTTGAGCCGCGTCGGCGTCAAGTTGGGTGCTATGTCCTTTGCCCCGCCGAGGTACTGGTCCTTCTTCGGCCCGCCGAGGAAATTGCGCGGCGTATGGCATTCGCCGCAATGGCCGAGCGCTTGCACCAGGTATCCGCCGCGATTGAGCTGCGCGCTCTTCGACGCATCGGGCGCGAATGGTCCCGGCGTGAAGAACATCCACTTCCAGAAGTTGACCGAAAAGCGCCAGCGGTAGAAGAAACCGAGATCGTGTTCCTCGCTCTGCCGGTTGCTCTGCGGCAGCGAGCGCAGATACGCCCAGAGATCGCGCAGGTCGGCGTCGCTGATGAGCGTGAACGATGGATACGGAAACGCCGGAAAGTAATTCGCGCCGTCTGGTCGCCGGCCTTCGCGCATCGCGCGCATGAAGTCGGCTTCCGACCATTTGCCGATGCCGGCTTCCGGATGCGGCGTGATGTTCGGCCCGTAGAACGTGCCGAACGGCGTTTTCAGCGCGCGCCCGCCGGCGAATGGCACCGGTTTGTCTTGGCTTCCCTCTTTCGCCTCGACGGTATGGCAGCCGACGCAGCCGCCCGCTTTGGCGAGATATTCGCCGCGCTTCGCGTCACCTTGCGCGAGACAGCTCGCGGCGAACCAGAGAAAGAAAAGCCCCGCGAGGGCGGGGCCTTTTTTGAGCATGCTGCGAAGGCTACTTAGCCCGGAAGCCTTCGTGGCAGGCGCCGCAGACCTTGCCGACCGCCGCGTACTGCGTCTTCACGCCGGCCTCGTCCTTCTTGCGCGCCACTTCACCCAGTTTCTGCGTTTCCGTCTGCAGACGCTGCGCCAGCTCGTCGAACTTGGCCTTCTGCGACCAGATCTCCGGAAGCGCGCGGCTCTTCTCGTCCTTGGTGCTGTCGTGGAAACCGTCCCACGGCATCTGCGCGAGGTTCTCGAGGTACGTGGCGTTGCGCGAGATCACGTCCGCGTTGTAGGGCGATACCTTACCCGACGCCATGCCGGCGATCGGACCCCAGTACTTGCCGATCAAGGTCATGGCCGACTGGCGCTGCTTGACCAGGACATCAGGCTTCTGCTGCGCGGCCGCGAAGCCCGCCAGGCTACCCAGCGTTACCGCCACCGCGGCTGCCACAAGACGCTTCTTCATTTCATCCTCTCCTCTTGTCGCGGCATGGGCCGCATCGATGGGTAACACCCCTTGCGAGGGCGGTATTCCGTTAGCGCAATCCTGCAGCGTACTCCGCTACCGCGCGGATTTCGCGGTCGGTGAGGCGAGCGGCCACGCCACGCATCATGCCGTTGGCGTCGTTGGCACGACCGCCTTCCTTGAATGCCTTGAGCTGGGCGGCGATGTATTCGGCGTACTGGCCGGCGATGCGGGGATATTGCGCCGGGATGCCTGCCCCCGCAGGGCCGTGGCAACCCGCGCAGGCGGGGACGCCGCTCGCCGTGTTGCCGCCGCGCCAGAGGCGCTGACCGGCTGCGGCAAGGTCTTTGTCGCTTGCCGCCGCAGGCTTGAGCTTCTGTCCGCCGTAGTAGGCGGCAAGCCCCTTCATGTCGGCCTCGGACAGGTTGGCCACCATGCCCATCATGATCGGGCTTTCGCGCGCCGGCTTCTTGCCGCCCTGCGCCTTGAAGTCGACGAGCTGCTTGTGCAGGTATTCGGGGAACTGGCCGGCGATCTTGGGATTGGCCGGCGCGGTGCTGTTGCCGTCCGCGGCGTGGCACGCCGCGCACACCTGGTTCGCTGTGTTCTGCGCCTTGGCGACATCCTGCGCGTGGGCCTGCGCGGCAAACACGGCGACTGCAGCGCCGCATACCAATGCACGTATCATCCCCTGGATCCCCGAAATCGTCGAAAGGCGCGATTTTATTAGATTATTCCCGCAAGCAGGGTTCCTCGCGTCCGCCGCCCGGCCCGGAGACCTGCCGCCGTCCGGGCCGCCGGAACTGGCCTTCGTCGGTCGCTCCAACGTCGGCAAATCGAGCGCGATCAATGCCCTTGCCGGGCGCAAGCGGCTGGCGTTCACCAGCAAGACCCCGGGCCGGACGCAAACGATCAACTTCTATTCGCTGGGCGAAACTGCGCGTCTCGCGGACCTCCCTGGCTACGGCTACGCCAAGGTTCCGCACGCGTTGCGGCGTCAATGGCAGGAACTGATCGGCGCATACCTCAAATCTCGCTCTTCGCTCGTTGGCGTGGTGGTGATCATGGATGCGCGCCACCCGCTGACGCCGCTCGACACGCAGTTGCTCGACTGGCTCGGGGACGCCCGCAGCCTGGTGCTGCTTTCGAAGGCGGACAAGCTCTCGCGCGCCGAGCAGGCCGCGACCCTGAAGAAAGTGCGCGCCGTCGTCGGAGCCAGCGCGATGCTCTTTTCGAGCGTGACGAAGCAGGGTGTCGAGGAATGCCGCGACCTGCTCGAGTCGTGGCTCGAGCAGGCCGCTGAAATAAAAAGCCCCCGGTAAAGGGGATATAAACCGGGGGCGAAACGCCTTAATTTTGGATTAAGGCACCCGCTCAGGGAGGAGAAGCGGGAGACGATCAACTCGTCCGAAGGTAAGATTCCCCGGGGCCGGCAAAAGTTCCCATCACGAAAAACCCCCGGAAAAAGATGAACATTTACGGCAGCTTCCCCGCTCTGCGCATGCGCCGCATGCGGCGCGACGACTTTTCGCGGCGCCTCATGCGCGAGACCACACTCACGCCGGGGGATCTTATTTATCCGGTGTTCGTGCTCGAGGGAAAAGCCCGTACTGAAAAAGTGGCTTCCATGCCGGGCGTCGAGCGCATGACGATCGACAAGCTGCTGCCGGTCGCGGAGCAGTGCCTGAAGCTGCGCATCCCGGTGCTCGCGCTTTTCCCGGTGATCGAGCAGAAATTGAAGACACTGGACGGGCGCGAAGCGTTCAATCCGAAAGGGCTGGTGCCGCGCGCGACGGCAGCGCTGAAGAAGCGCTTTCCCGAGCTCGGCATCATGACCGACGTGGCGCTCGATCCCTACACCTCGCACGGCCAGGACGGCGTCGTCGACAAGAGCGGTTACATCCTCAACGACGTGACGCTCGACGTCCTTGTCAAGCAGGCGCTGGCGCAGGCGACGGCGGGCGTGGACATCGTCGCGCCCTCCGACATGATGGACGGACGCATCGGCAAAATCCGCGCCGCGCTGGAAAAAGCGGGCCACGTCCACACCAAGATCATGGCGTACTCGGCGAAGTACGCCTCGGGTTTCTACGGGCCATTTCGCGACGCCGTGGGCTCGGCCAAGGCGCTCGGCAAAGCCGACAAGCAGACCTATCAGATGGATCCTGCGAATTCCGACGAGGCACTGTGGGAAGTCGGCCTCGACCTGGCGGAAGGCGCCGACATGGTGATGGTGAAGCCGGGAATGCCCTACCTCGACGTCCTGCGGCGCGTGAAAGACGAATTCAAGGCGCCGACCTACGTGTATCAGGTGTCGGGCGAGTACGCGATGCTGCGCGCTGCGATCGCCAACAAGTGGCTGCCGGAGTCGTGCGTGATGGAGAGCCTGATCGCGTTCAAGCGCGCCGGCGCCGACGGCATCCTCACCTACTTCGCGCTGGACGCTGCTACGGAGCTGTCGCGAGCGACAGGGTCTTCAGGAAACGCTCGGGGTTCTGGTAGCCGATCACGCGCAGCCCCTTGATCTCGCGCCCCTCGGCGTCGAAGAAGATGATGCCCGGGGGGCCGAACAGCGAAAACCGTTTCAGCAGCGCCTTGTCGTGCTCGTTGTTGGCGGTCACGTCCGCCTGCAACAGCAGCATCTGGTTGAGCTGCGCGCGCACCTTCGGATCCGAGAAGGTGAACGACTCCATCTCTTTGCACGACACGCACCAGTCGGCGTAGAAGTCGAGCATCACCAGCTTGCCCGGCGCCTTGAGCTGCGTCTGCAGGTCGCCGAGCGAGGCGATGCGCGTCCAGGCAACCGGCGTCGAATGCGGCGCGCCCGCAACAAACACGGCGAGCGGGCGCAGCGGATCGCGGCTGCCGGCGAGCGCCCCGACCAGGATGGCGACGCCGAGGACCAGCGGCAGCACAGCGGCGACCCAGGAACGCCGCAGCAGGGATGCCACGCCGAAGGCAAGCAGGCTCCATGCGAGCATGCTGGCGAGCGGCGGCAGTACCGGTGAAAGAATCCAGACCGCTACCGCCAACAGCATGAAGCCGAAAAATTGCTTCACGCCGACCATCCACGCGCCGGCGCGCGGCAGCAATGCGCCTTCCGAGAGGCCCACCAGCATCAGCGGCACGCCCATGCCGAGCGCCATCGCGAACAGCGCCGTCCCGCCGAGCACCATGTCACCGGAACGCGAGATCTGGAGCAGCGTGCCGGCGAGCGGCGCCGAAACGCACGGACTGACGATCACCGCCGACAGCACGCCCATCACCGCGACCGGCGCGAGGCGACCACCCTGAAGCCGGCCGTGCGTCGCGTGCAGACGCTGCTGCAAGGCGTCCGGCAAGCGCAGCTCGTAGAACCCGAACATCGACAGCGCGAGTAGCACGAACACCGCGGCGAAAGCGCCCAGTACCCAGACGTTCTGCAGGTAGGCCGCGAGCAGCGAGCCGACATAGGCGGCGGCAACGCCCGCGAGCGCGTAGGTGAGCGCCATGCTCAGCACATACGTGCCCGAGAGCAGCAACGCGCGCGACTTGTTGAGCTGCGCGCCCTCTCCCGCGATGATGCCGCCGAGGATCGGGATCATGGGAAGCACGCAGGGCGTGAAGCTGAGCAGCAGGCCGAAGCCGAAGAAGCTCGCGAGCACCAGCGCCGCGTTGCCCTGGAAGAGCTGCTCGATGTCAATGTCGCTTGCGTAAATCGACCAGCGCGGCTGCGCCTCCACTTCGCGCGGCCCCTGGCTGATCCCCGGGCCCTGCCCCGTGGCCGCGGCCAGCCGCAGGCCGGCTTGGGATTCCATCGGCACGTAGCAGACGCCGACATCGGCGCAGCCTTGCGACACGACCTTCAGCTCGAAGCGGCCCTCGCCTTGCGCCGGAATCACGATCGCGACTTGTCGCCGATAGGTTTCGGTCTCGCCGAAGAACTCGTCCTTGTGGGGCGCGCCGCGCGGCATCTGCGGCGCGCCGAGTTGCACCGACGGATTACCTTCCGCGCTGAAGCGGAATTTGTTGCGGTACATGTAGTAGCCATCCGCGATGGCGAACTTGACCTCGATCGCCCCGTCGAGCGCGCGCGCGCTGAAGCGGAATGCTTTCTCCGGCTCGAGCAGCTCGTCGGCCTTCTTGAACAGTTGCGCGAACGCCGGCGCGGACAGCGCGAGCCATAGCAGCGCGACGAGGAAGCGTTTCACGAAGCCTTTCACTTGCTAGTGGTTTCGGCGGCCACCCAGTCGAGGTAGGCGGGCAGTCCGCGCTCGATTGGGACCGCGATGATCTCGGGAAGTTCGTACGGATGCCCGCCGCGCAGCGCCTGCTCGAGCGCCGGATAACGCTCGGCCGTGGTCTTGATCAGCATCGGGTGCTCTTCGTCGCGCTGTACCGCGCCTTTCCAGCGATAGACCGAACGGCAGGGCGCGAGGATGTTGACGCATGCAGCAAGTTGCAGCTCGACCAGCAGGTCGGCCAGCTTCTCGGCGGTGGCGCGGTCGGGCACGTTGGTCAGCACCAAGAGCTTGGTAGACTCCATGGGCCTATTCTAGCGATGCACAAAGTTACAGTTCAGCCGAGCGGTCAGAGCTTCGACGCCGAGGAAGGCGAAGCGGTCCTCACCGCGGCGCTGCGCCAGGGCGTGATGCTGCCCTACGGCTGCAAGAACGGCGCGTGCGGCTCCTGCAAGGGAAAGATCGTGGCGGGTAGCGTGGACTACGGTCACTATCACGCGCGCGTGCTCACCGAAGAAGAACGCGCGCACGGCAAGGCGCTCTTTTGCCAGGCCAAGCCGCTCGGCGAGCTGGTGATCGAATGCCGCACCATCGGCGCGGCCAAGGACATCGCGGTCAAGCTGCTGCCGTGCCGCGTGCAGAAGCTCGACAAGGTTGCCGACGACGTCATGATCGTGCAGCTCAAGCTGCCGGCGAACGAGCGGCTGCAATTCCTTCCCGGGCAGTACATCGACTTTCTGCTGAAGGGCGGCGAGCGGCGCAGCTTCTCGATGGCGAACTCGCCGCACGCCGACGAGCTGGTCGAGCTGCACATCCGCCACGTGGCCGGCGGCAACTTCACCGACCATGTGTTCGGCAAGATGAAGGAACGCGACATCCTGCGCCTGGAGGGCCCGCTCGGCAGCTTCTTCCTGCGCGAGGACGGCGCGAAGCCGATCGTGTTCGTGGCGAGCGGCACCGGCTTCGCGCCGATCAAGTCGATCATCGAGAGCGCGTTCTACAAGAAGATCGAGCGCCCGATGGTGCTCTACTGGGGTGCGCGCCGTCCCAAGGACCTCTATCTCAACGCGCTGCCTGAAAAGTGGGTGCGCGAGCATGCCACCTTCCGCTACGTGCCGGTGATTTCCGAGGCACGGCCGGAGGATGCTTGGAGCGGACGCAGCGGCTTCGTGCACCGCGCGGTGATGGAGGACATGCCCGACCTCTCCGGTCACCAGGTCTACGCCTGCGGCGTTCCGATCATGGTGGACTCGGCGCGCAAGGACTTCATCGAGAAATGCGGGCTGCCGGAGGACGAGTTCTACGCCGACAGTTTCACGACGGCGGCCGACCTTGCGACCGACGAGATCAAGTAGTTGCTAGACGGCGTCTTCCCCGAGGTACGCCTCGCGCACCCTCGGGTTATCCAGCAGCTCGCTCGCTTTTCCGCTCAGACTGATCTCGCCTGACTCCATCACGTAGCCGCGGTGCGCGAGCTCGAGCGCGAGGCGCGCGTTCTGCTCGACCAGCAGGATGGTCACGCCGCGCGCTGCGATCTCCCGCACCACCTCGAAGATGCGCGCCACCATCATCGGCGCGAGGCCCATGGACGGCTCGTCCAGCAGCAGCAGCTTCGGGTCGCCCATCAGGGCGCGCGCGATGGCGAGCATTTGCTGTTCACCGCCCGAGAGCGTGCCCGCCACCTGTGTGCGTCGTTCCTTCAGCCGCGGAAAGGTGGCGAACTGCTTGTCGGTGTTGCCCGCGCCGCCGCGCGCATAGGCGCCCATGGCGAGGTTTTCTTCCACCGTCAGCTGCGGAAAGATGCCGCGGCCTTCGGGCACCATCACCAGCCCCTTGCGCGGCAGCTCGTGGACCTGCGAGTGGGAGATGTCCTCGCCCGCGTAGGAAAGGGCGTTCGCTCGCGAGGCGATCAGGCGGCAAATCGCCTTGAGCGTGCTGGTCTTGCCCGCACCGTTGGCGCCGATCAGGGTGACCAGTTCACCCTCGGCCACTTCGAGGTCGATGCCCTTGACGGCGCGGATACCGCCGTAGTGCACCTCGAGATTCTTCACCTCAAGCAGCTTTATGCGGCGCTCCCAGGTAAGCCTCGATCACCTTCGGGTCCTTCTGCACTTCCGCCGGCGTGCCCTCGGCGATCTTCTCGCCGTAGTCGAGCACCATCACGCGGTCGCACACGTTCATCACCAGCCGCACGTCGTGCTCGATCAGCAGCAGCGTCACGCCGTCGTCGCGAATGCGGCGGATCAGCTTGCCGAGCGCGATGCGCTCCGCCGGATTCATGCCGGCCGCAGGCTCGTCGAGCGCGAGCAGCTTGGGCTCGGTGGCGAGGGCGCGCGCGATCTCCAGCCGGCGCTGGTCGCCGTAAGCGAGGCTGCCCGCAGGATCGTTCGCTTTGCTGCGGATGCCGACGTAGTCGAGCAACTCCAGCGCCCGCCGCTCGATCTGCTTTTCTTCCGCCAAGGTCCGCTTGTTCCGGAGGATCGCGCCGAACACTCCGGCGCGCGTGCGCGCGTGCCGGCCGATCATCACGTTTTCGAGCGCGGAAAGGTTCACGAACAGTCGGATGTTCTGGAAAGTGCGGCCGATGCCCGCGGCAGCAACCTCATGCGCCTTCAGCCCGACGAGGCCGGCCCCGTCGAAGGTGAACGCACCCTCGTCGGGTGTATAGATGCCGGTGAGCACGTTGAACAGCGTGGTCTTGCCCGCGCCGTTCGGTCCGATCAAGCCGTAGATCTCGCCCTTGCGGATGGTGAACGAGACCTCGTTCAGCGCCTGTACGCCCCCGAAGCGCTTGGCAATGCGCTCCGCCGAGAGCAGAGATTCACGCAGGTTCATATCGGGCGCTCCTCGAGCTCGCGCTTGCGCACTGCCGAGGGCAGCAGCCCGGCGGGTCGGAACAGCATCACCAGCACCAGCGCCAGGCCGAACAGCAGCATGCGGATCACTTCGGGCTCGATCACCATGCGGCCGAACAGCGCCTCCTGCAGCGGCGTCACCGTCCAGCGCAGGATCTCGGGGATGAAGGACAACAGCACCGCGCCGAGGATCACGCCCCAGATGTTGCCCATACCGCCGAGCACCACCATCGACACCACCATGATCGACTCGACCAGGATGAAGCTCTCCGGCGAGATGAAGGCCTGGATCGCCGAGAACATGCCGCCCGCGAGGCCGCCGAAGCTCGCGCCCATGGCGAACGCAAGCAGCTTCAGGTTGCGCGTGTTGATGCCCATGGCGCGCGCCGCGATCTCGTCCTCGCGAATTGCTTCCCACGCGCGCCCGATACGCGAGTTCTGCAGCCGCAGATTGATGACGATGACGACCAGGACGATCGCGAGCAGCAGGTAGTAGAACTTGAGCGGCGTGTCGAAGCGGAAGCCAGGCAGCGAGAACGGGTCGATGCCGGTGATGCCCTGCGGCCCGTTGGTGATGTTCACCGGCCGCGACAGGTTGTTGAGGAAGATGCGGATGATCTCGCCGAAGCCGAGCGTGACGATGGCAAGGTAGTCGCCGCGCAGCTTGAGGGTAGGCGCGCCGAGCATCGCGCCGAACAGCGCGGCCACCGCCGCGCCGATCGGCAGGATGACCCAGAACGGCAGGTGCAGGCCGAACTGCGGGCTGGCGAGCAGCGCGTAGACATAGGCACCGACCGCGTAGAACGCGATGTAGCCGAGGTCGAGCAGGCCGGCGAAGCCGACCACGATGTTCAGGCCGAGCGCGAGCAGGATGTAGAGGATGGCGTAGTTCGTGATCCGCACCCAGGTGGTGCCGATCTGCGTCAACGCGAACGGCAACACCGCGAGCGCGAAGCCGATCAGCGCGAAGCCAACCCAGATCAGCCAGGGCTTGCTGCGGGTGTCGAAGTACGGGCGCATCAGGCGCGGTCCCCCACGCGCTCGCCAAGCAGGCCCTGCGGGCGGAACACGAGCACCAGGATCAGCACGATGAAGGCGAATACATCCTGGTAGTTGGAGCCGAACAGGATGAAGTGACCGCCGCCTTCGCAAGCCTGCAACGGCAGGCCCCACTGGCACAGGTCGGTGAAGTCGCCGATGTAACCCGCGCCGAGCGCTTCGACCAGCCCGAGCAGCACGCCGCCGAGCATGGCGCCGGGAATGTTGCCGATGCCGCCGAGCACCGCAGCCGAGAACGCCTTCAACCCGAGCACCGAGCCCATGGTGTACTGCGCAAGGCCGTAATAGGTACCGAAAAGGACCCCCGCCACCGCGCCGAGCCCGGCGCCGATGATGAAGGTCACGGCAATGATGCGGTTGACGTCGATGCCCATCAGCCCCGCGACTTGCGCGTTCTGCGCCGTAGCGCGCATCGCGGTGCCGAGCGGCGTGCGGTACACCAGGATCGCGAGGCTCGCCATCAGGCCGAGGCAGATGGCGAGGATCGCGATCTGCACCGTGGTAATCGCCGCGCCGCCGATGAAGTAAGTGCGCGACGGGATGATCTGCGGGAAAGCGAGGATGTTGCGGCTCCAGATCATCAGCGCGAGGTGCTGCAGGATGATCGACACCCCGATCGCGGTGATTAACGGCGCGAGGCGCGGCGCGTGCCGCAGCGGCCGGTAGGCGAGGCGCTCCATGCCATAGCCCACGAGCATGCACACCGGCACTGCGCAGCCAGCGCCGATCAGCACGATGGCGAGCGGTGGCAGGCCGGTCGGGACCAGCAGGTTGATGACGGTGAACGCCACCATCGCGCCGATCATCACCACTTCGCCGTGCGCGAAGTTGATGAGCTGGATGATGCCGTAGACCATGGTGTAGCCGAGCGCCACCACGGCGTACACGCTGCCTGCGGTCAAGCCGTTGACCAGCTGCTGCAGGAACGTGTCCATGCAGGGCCACAGCCTAGCAGAAACGAAAACGGCACCCGAAGGTGCCGTTGTCGTGAGTCGCTAGCGCAGGGCGCTATTTCATGCCCTTGACGAAGTCGTCGAAGCTCTGCGACTTGCCGCCGGTGATCACCGCCACCGGAAGGAGCTTGCCGCCCTTCATGGTGAAGATCGTCATCTCGGCGTCCTTGCGATCGCCCTTGCCGTCGAACGCGATCTTGCCGGTCGCGCCCTTGAAGTCGAGCTTCTGCAGCTCCGGCAGGTACTTCTTCGGATCGCTCGAGTTCGCCTTTTGCATCGCCTGGATCAGCATGTTCGCCGCGTCGTAAGTGAACGGCGAATAGAGGATCGGGTCGGCGTTGAACTTCTTCTTGTAGGCGTCGAGGAACTTCTTGTCCGCCGCTTCGACCGGGATGCCGGCTTGCGAGCACAGCAGCCCCTCGGCCGCGTCGCCCGCGAGCTCCTTCATCTTGTCGGTGCACGCGCCGTCGCCGAACGAGAACACGGCCTTGATGCCGAGCTCGCGCCCCTGCTTGAGCAGCGGGCCGCCGGTGGCGTCCATGCCGCCGTAGAACACGGCGTCCGGGTTGCGGCCGCGCAGCTTGGTGAGCACCGCCTTCCAGTCGGTGGTCTTGTCGGTGCCCTTCTCGCGCGGCAGCACGTTGATCTTCGCCGCCTTGAGCGTCTTCTCCACCTCGTTGGCGATGCCTTCGCCGTAGGCGGTGGCGTCGTCGATCACCGCCACGGTCTGCGGCTTGTTGTTGGTGGCGAGGTAGCTCGCGATCGCCGGGCCCTGCTGGTCGTCGCGGCCGACGACGCGGAACTGGGTCTTGAAGCCCTGCTCGGTCAGCTTGGGATTGGTGGCCGAGCCGGAGATCACCGGGATGCCGGCGCCGTTGTAGATCGGCGAGGCCGGAATCGAGGTGCCGGAGTTCAAGTGGCCGACCACGCCGGAGACTTTGGCGTCGACCAGCTTCTGCGCGACCGTGGTGCCGACTTTCGGGTCGGCCTGGTCGTCCTCGGCGACCAGGACGAACTTCACTTCCTTGCCGTCGATCTTGGTCTTGGCCGCATTGGCTTCCTCGATCGCGAGGCGCGCGCCGTTCTCGTTGTCCTTGCCGAGGTGGGCGATGCCGCCGGTAAGCGGTCCGACGTGGCCGATTTTTACTTCGCTGCCACCGCCACTGCCGCTTTGGCCGCAGCCCGCCAGCGCGAGCGCCGCGGCAATAGCGGTAATGCCGAATTGGATGTTCTTCATGGGGTCTCCCAGGGGGTTCGGGTCAGGTGCTTCCGAGGGCGAATATCATACCGCGCCCATGGCCGCGAAAAGCAAGCTCACTTCTGCGAAAGGATCCACTTCACCAGGGTATTGATGTCGGCGTCGGGCACCGCGCTGTTCGGCGGCATGGGGACCGTGCCCCAGACCCCCTGGCTGCCGTTCTTCACCTTGGCGGCGAGCTTCTTCGGCGCGTCCTTGTCGGCGCGGTACTTCGCCGCGACGTCCTTGTAAGCCGGGCCCACCATCTTCTTGTCCACGGCGTGGCAGGCGAAGCAGGCGTGCTTCTTCGCCAGCTCTTCGCTCGCCAGGACCGGAAACGCCGCCAGCAATCCGAGAATCACCACGAGGGGCTTCATGCTTTCTCCTGAAAAGAGCGCGCAGTTTATCAGCGCATCGGCTTGGTGAACGGAAACACCTTGGTGTAGCCGAGGATGTCGGTGAGCAGCAGGACCAGGAACACGATCAGGATCGCGCCGATGATGCCGACCCCGCCCGCCGGCAGCTGGTCGATGTTTGAAACGACCTGCGCAGCCTCCGCGTCGGTCAGGGCCGCGGCGCGCTCGCGTGCCTGCGCCGGATCGACGCCGCGCGCCCGCAGCTCGCGCTGCACGTCGGCCCGCTCGAGGAACTGGCCGAGGCGTTGATGGTCGAGCGTCGCATCCGTTGCGATCAGCCCGGCGTGCGCGGCATGGGGCGCGAGCAGGTTAACGACCAGCAGAGCGGCGACGCAGCGGCGGAAATACGCGATCATGCAGATCTCCTGTCATGAAAATCTTAGCATCGCAGGTCCTGGCGTTCTGGTTCGGCAGCGGTGCCGCCTATGGCGTTCCGCAAAAACGCTGGTTCGAGAAGGACGCGGCGTTCGATGCGGAAGTGCGATCTCGCTTCTTCGAGGTGCACGAGGCGCTGAGCGGCAACCGCGAATGGCTCGGTGCACCAGCGGAGTGCCTCGCACGCATCATTGCGCTCGACCAGTTCCCCCGCAACATGTTCCGCGGCACGGCGCGCGCGTTCGCGACCGACCGCCTGGCGCTCGCCGCCGCGCGCCACGCCATCGAGAGCGGCTATGACCGCGACTGGCTGCGAGTGGAGAAAATCTTCGCCTACCTTCCGTTCGAGCACAGCGAGTCGCTCGCCGACCAGGAGCGCGCCTGCGAGCTGATGCGCCCGCTCGGCGACGAACAGTACGACTACGCGCTGCGCCACAAGGTAATCATCGAGCGCTTCGGGCGCTTTCCCCACCGCAACGCGATCCTCGGGCGCGAGAGCACGCCCGAAGAGATCGAGTTCCTGAAACAGCCCGGCTCAGGCTTCTAGGTCGGTAATCGCACCGAGCGAGGCAGTCGAGACGAGCCTTCGGTACTTGGCGAGCAGGCCGTGGGTGTGGCGCGGCCTCGGCGCCTTCCACTTCTTGCGCCGGGCGGCGAGCTCTTTCGACGGCACATTGAGCTGCAGCAGCCGCTTCTTCGCGTCGATGGTGATCGAGTCGCCTTCCTTGACCAGCGCGATGGTGCCGCCGACATAGGCCTCGGGCGCAACGTGGCCGACGACCATTCCCCAGGTGCCGCCGGAGAAGCGGCCGTCGGTGAGCAGCCCGACCGATTCGCCCAGGCCCTGGCCGATCAGCGCCGAGGTCGGCGCGAGCATCTCCTGCATGCCCGGCCCGCCCTTTGGGCCTTCGTAGCGGATCACGACGACGTCGCCCGGCTTGATCTTCTTTGCCATGATCGCCTTCATGCAGTCGTTCTCGGAGTCGAACACGCGGGCCGGGCCGGTGATCGAGGGGTTCTTGAGGCCGGTGATCTTGGCGACGCAGCCTTCGGTCGCGAGATTGCCCTTCAGGATCGCGAGGTGGCCGTCCTTGTACATCGGCTTGGACCACGGGCGGATCACGTCCTGGTCCTTGCGCGGCTCGGCCGGCACGTCCTTCAGCATCTCGGCCATGGTCTTGCCGTGGATCGTCATGCAATCGCCGTGCAGCACGCCGTTCGCAAGCAGGATCTTCAGCACTTGCGGCACGCCGCCCGCGCGGTGGAAGTCCACCGCCACGTAGCGCCCGGAGGGCTTCAGGTCGCACAGCACCGGCACCTTGCGGCGCACGCGCTCGAAATCGTCAATAGTCCATTTCACGCCCGCCGCCGAGGCGATCGCCAGGTAGTGCAGCACCGCGTTGGTCGAGCCGCCGGTCGCCATCACGAGGGCGATGGCGTTCTCGATCGACTTGCGCGTGATGATGTCGCGCGGCTTGAGGTCCTTCTTGATCGCCTCGACCAGCACGCGTGCCGACTCGGCGGACGAATCCGCCTTCTCGCCGTCGGGTGCCGCCATCTGCGACGAGCCGAGCAGGCTTACGCCCAGCGCCTCGAACGACGAGCTCATGGTGTTGGCGGTGTACATGCCGCCGCAGGCGCCGACGCTCGGGCACGCGTTCTTCTCGATGCCCTGGAAATCTTCCTCGCTCATCTTGCCCGCGGTGAACGAGCCCACCGCCTCGAACGCCGAGACGATGGTGAGGTCCTTGCCCTTCCACTTGCCGGGCTTGATGGTGCCGCCGTAGACGTAGATCGCCGGCACGTTCATGCGCGCCATCGCCATCACGCCCCCCGGCATGTTCTTGTCGCAGCCGCCGACCACCAGCACGCCGTCCATCGCCTGTCCGTTCACCGAGGTCTCGATCGCGTCGGCGATCACCTCGCGCGAAACCAGCGAGTACTTCATCGCTTCGGTGCCCATGCCGATGCCGTCGGTGACGGTGGGGACGCCGAACACCTGCGGCTTGGCGCCGGCCTGCTCGAGCGCGGTCATGGCGCGGTCGATAAGCGGCTGGATGCCGGCGTTGCACGGGTTCATGGTGGAGTGGCCGTTGGCCACGCCGACGATCGGCTTCTCGAAGTCGCCGTCGCCGAAGCCGACGGCGCGCAGCATGGCGCGGTTGGGCGAGCGCGCGACGCCGTGGGTGATGAGGCGGGAACGGCGGTTGGCGGGGGTGGCAGCCATGGGGACTCCTCCTGGAGGCGCGATTCTGCGCCGCTCGCGCTCCCCGATCCAATGCAATTGCGATGCGGCTGTAATACCCTTTGGGTATGGATCTGCCTGATTTATGGCAGTTGCGGTATTTCGTGGCGGTGGCCGAGCACCTGCACTTCGGCCGCGCCGCCGCCGCGCTGCACATCTCGCAGCCGCCGCTGTCGCGCGCGATCCGCGCGCTGGAGGAACGCGTCGGGGTACGGCTGTTCGCCCGCAGCCGCCGGCGGGTCGAGCTGACTCCCGAGGGCGCGCGCCTGCTCGGCGACGCGCGTCGCGTCCTGGGCCAGCTCGAGCGCAGCGTGCAGGAAGTGCGCGGCATGGCGCGCGGCGAGGAAGGGCGCCTGCGCGTCGGCTTCGTCTCGCTCGCCGACTACGGCGTGCTGCCCGACCTGCTGAAGACGTTCAAGTCCGCGCGCCCCGGTATCGCCCTAGCACTGCGCGAAATGCTGTCGCCTGAGCAGGCGGCGGCGCTCGCCGCCGGCGAGCTGGATTTCGGCTTCCTGCTGCCGCCGGTTTCCGGCGCCGAGGACCTCGAGCACATCGTGGTGCAGCGCGAGCGTTTCGTCGCCGCGTTGCCCGCGCGACATCGCCTCGCCCTCGCCAAGGGCAAGCTCGCGGTGAGCGCGCTAGCCGGCGAACCGTTCGTCATGGTGCCGCGCGACATCGCCCCCGGCTTGTACGATATCGTCACCGGGCTCGCGGCACGCGCCGGCATTTCCTTCAACGTCGCCCAGGAGGCGATTCAGATGCAGACGGTGGTCAGTCTCGTATCAAGTGGGCTGGGCGCGGCGATCGTGCCCGGCTCGATCGCCAACCTCGGCCGGCGCGGCGTGGTGTATCGCGAGCTCGCCGATAGCCATCCGAAGCTCGACCTGTGGCTCGCCTGGCCGCGTAACGGCCTCGGCACCGCGGCGCGCGACTTTCTCGCGCTTGCCCGCCAGCGCGCGCGCTAACCCACGATGCTCAATCACCCGAACATCGACCCGATCGCGTTCTCGATCGGCCCTTTCTTCGGCGTCGGGCCGCTGGCGGTGCGCTGGTACGGCCTCATGTACCTCGCCGGCTTCGTCGCGGGCTGGTGGCTCGGCTTGCGGCGGATCAAGCAGGGCCTCGCGCCGGTCACGCGCCAGCAGCTCGACGACCTGCTGTTCCTGGTCGTGCTCGGCGTGATCCTCGGCGGGCGGCTCGGCTACGTCCTGTTCTACAAGCCGGGCCATTACCTGTCGCACCCGATCGAAATCTTCTACATCTGGCAGGGCGGCATGTCGTTCCACGGCGGCCTCCTTGGTGTGATGCTCGCCATGACTTTTGCCGCGCGCAAGCACGACATCCCCTGGCTGCGCTTGATGGACTACGTCGCGCCGCTCATCCCGCCGGGAATTGCCGCGGGCCGGATGGGCAACTTCATCAACGGCGAGCTGCCCGGCCGCGTCACCGACGTGCCATGGGGCATGAAGTTCCCGGGCGCCGGCGACGAGCCGCGCCACCCGTCGCAGCTCTATCAGTTCGGGCTGGAAGGCCTGGTGCTGCTCGCCTTCCTGTGGTGGTTCTCGTCGAAGCCGCGGCCGACGGGGCAGGTTTCCGCCATGTTCCTGCTGGGTTACGGCAGCCTGCGCTTCTTCACCGAGTTCTTCCGCGAGCCCGACGCCTTCATCGGCTTCCTCGCGCTTGGCTTCACCATGGGTCAGTGGCTGTGCCTCGCGATGATCGCGGGCGGCGCGGCGCTTTTCGCGTGGAGTCGACGCTAGACCCAGTCCTCGGCGCGGTGCTGCCGGTCTTCGGGCTAGTCGCCTCAGGCTACCTCGCCGGCCGCTTCGGCCTCGTCACCCAGGCCTCGAGCGCCGCGCTCAATCAGTTCGTCTATGCCTTCGCTCTGCCGGCGATGCTGTTCATCGCCGTGTACCGCGGCTCGCTCGAGGAGATCCTCAGCGGATACTTTCTGCTCGCGGTGATTCTCGCCACGCTGGGAACCGCCGCTGTCGGTTTTCTGGTCTCGCATTGGTCGCAAGCGTCGCCCGCGGAAAGCACGATGCGCGCGCTCAATGCCTCATTCGCCAACACCGGCTACCTCGGCATCCCGCTGGTGACCGTGGCCTACGGCGAGCGCGCGGCATTGCCCGCCGCGCTGGCCACGGTGGCAACCAACATCGTCTCGTTCGCGCTCGCCATCGTTTGCCTGGAATTGTTCGTCAATCCGCAGCCGGGCGGCGTGCGGCGCGCCCTGTCCGGCGTAGTGCGAAGCCCGCTGATCTGGCCGATCGGCCTGGCGATCCTGCTCGTGGGTGTTGAAGTCAAGATCCCGCTGCCGGTGGAGCGCTTCGCCATCCTCCTCGCCGGCGCCGCCGGCCCCTGCGCACTGTTCGCCATCGGCCTGTTTGTCTCGCAACTCTCGATTCGCAGCGGGGCGGCGGCGAGCTGGCAGAGTTCGCTGCTCAAGCTGGTCCTGCATCCGCTCCTGATGGCGCTGCTGGCGTTCTGGCTCATGCCGGTCGATCCCTTCTGGGCCAAGATCGCCGTGGTATGCGCATCGCTGCCACTCGGCGCGACGGCCTTCGTGCTCGCGCAGCGCTACAAGCTGCTGGAAGCCGAGACCTCGACCGGCGCGGTGATCTCCACGCTGGTCTCCGTCCTGACGGTGTCCCTGCTGATGGCGTTCTTCGCCCAAACCGCGCGCGCCGACGAAAACGCATGGAAGCTGGTCCAGGGCGGCGGCCAGGTCCTGTTCATCCGGCATGCGACGACCACGCCGGGCGTCGGCGATCCGCTCGGGTTCAAACCGGATGATTGCGGCACGCAGCGCAACCTTTCCGAGGCAGGCCGCGCCGAAGCGAGGCGCCTGGGCGAAGCGCTGCGCGCACGCAAGGCGCCGATCGGCGAGATTCTGTCCAGCCCCTGGTGCCGCTGCCATGACACCGCACGGCTCGCGTTCGGTCGCGACGCGACGACTTGGCGTCCCCTCAGCAACCTGTTCGGACGGCAGGAGGCGGCCGAAGCGCAGGTGCGCGAGATGCGCGCGCGCATCGGCAGCTACCGCGGCAAGGACAATCTGGTGATGATCTCGCACGGTTCTACCGCGCTGCCGCTGACCGGCGTGTCACCGCAGCAGGCCGAAATCATCGTGCTTACGCCGCTCGGCGGCGACAAATTCCGCGTCGCCGGCCGGATCCCGCCGCCCTAGAGCGCGCTCTCGAGCAGGCGCGCGACGTGCAGCGCCTGGCGGCCGGTGCCATCGCTGATCTGATGGCGGCAGCTCGTGCCATCGGCGGCCAGCAGAGTGTCGTTCGAGGAACTTCTTACGGAAGGCAATAGCGAGAGCTCGGCCATCTTCATTGAAACGTCGTAATGCTCGGCTTCATAGCCGAAGCTCCCCGCCATCCCGCAGCAACTCGTCTGCACCGTCGAGACTTTCAATCCCGGAACCATGCCGAGCACCTTCTCCACCGCCGGCATGACGTCGAACGCCTTTTGGTGACAATGGCCGTGCAGCAGCACCTGCCGGTCGATCGGCTTGAACTTGAGCTTGCCGGGCTTCTGCGCGAGAAATTCCTCGAACAGCAACGCGCTCTTCAGCTGTGTCCCGACGCCGGCCATGACGGTGAACTCGTCCCGCAGCGAAAACAGGCACGACGGCTCCAGTCCCACGATCGGCACGCCCTTCGCAACCAAAGGCGCCAGCGCCTCGACCATCTTGCGCGCTTCCTTTTTCGCTTCGTCCACCAACCCCGCCGAGAGGAAGGTTCGTCCGCAGCACAGCCCGCGCGGCGCGTGCACGCGGTAGCCGGCAGCTTCGAGGACTTTCAGCGCGGCGCGTGCGTTCTCCGGCTCGAAGTAGCGATTGAAGGTGTCGACCAGTAGCACGACGTCTCCGTCGTCTCTACCCGCTTCGTTGAAAAAATCAGCGCGCCACTTGGGCAGCTCGCGCTTCGGCGAAAAGCCGAGTGCGCCCTTGAACGCACTTGCAAAGAAATTCGAAAGCGGCGCCAGGCGTGCAGCCCACGGCGCATACCTTGGCAGGTAGCCGATGGCGCGGTCGCGCGCCGTCAGACCGTGCTTGGCTTTGTAGTGCGCCAGGAACTCAACCTTCATGCGTGCCATGTCGACGCCGGTCGGGCACTCGCGCTTGCAGCCCTTGCAGGACACGCACAGGTCAAGCGCCGCTTTCACCGCCTCCTCGCCCCCGGCGCCGAGCTGGTTCGAAAGCGCGAGGCGCAGTGTGTTCGCGCGGCCCCGGGTCAGGTGCTTCTCGTCCTGCGTCGCGCGATACGACGGGCACATGGTGCCGGCGTCGAACTTGCGGCAGTGGCCGTTGTTGTTGCACATCTCGACGGCCTTGTCGAAGCCGCCCCATTCGCTCCAGTCGAGCGCGGGCTTGGGCGGATGGCTTTCGTAGCCCGGCTTGAATCGGAACAGCGTGCGGTCGTCCATGCGCGACGGATTGACGATCTTGCCGGGATTCATCAGGCCCTTCGGGTCGAGCCACGACTTGATCTCACCGAGCGCCGCGGTGAGGCTCGGGCCGAAGAACGGCGCGATCCATTCCGAGCGCACCAGGCCATCGCCGTGCTCGCCCGAATAAGCGCCCTTGTATTCCTTCACCATCGCGCATGCTTCCTCGGCGATGGCGCGCATCTTCTCCGCGCCGTCGCGCCGCATGTCGAGGATCGGCCGCACGTGCAGCGTGCCGACCGAGGCATGCGCATACCAGGTGCCGCGCGTGCCGTTCTTCTCGAACACGCGCGTCAGGCGATCGGTGTATTCGGCGAGGTGCTCGAGCGGCACCGCGCAATCCTCGATGAAGGACACCGGCTTGCCGTCGCCCTTCATCGACATCATGATATTCAGGCCGGCTTTGCGGACTTCCCACACCGCGCGCTGCAGGTTCGCATCGGTGATCTCGACTACGCTGCCGGGCAGGCCGAGGTCCGCCATCAGCTGCACCAGATCCTTCAGCCGGCCGGCGCGCTCGTCGGCGAACTCGACCAGCAGGATCGCGTCCGGGTCGCCCTTGATGAAGGCGTTCACCGTTTTCTCGAACGCCGGAATCTCGCGCGCGAGGCCGATCATCGTGCGATCCACCAGCTCCACCGCCGACGGCCCGAGCTTGACGATGTGCTGGGTGAGCTCCATCGCGGTGTAGAACTTCGGGAAGTGGCACACGCCGAGCGAGCGCTTCTCGGGCAGGCGGGCGAGCTTGAGATGGACGCGCTCGGAGTATGCGAGCGTGCCTTCGGAGCCGACCAGCAGGTGCGCGGCATTGGCGTGCGGCGGGCCGAGATGGTCGAGGTTGTAGCCGGCGACCTTGCGCAGCACTTTTGGAAAACGCGCTTCGATTTCCTCTTTTTCGCGCTGGTACAAGACTTTCAGCCGGGCGATGAACTCGCCATACGAACCCGAAAGATTCTGGTCCATCGGCCCGAAATGCCAGCGCTCGCCGCCAGTCGTGAACGCGTCGACGGCAAGGACGTTGTGGACCATGTTGCCGTATGCGATCGAGCGCGAGCCGCACGAGTTGTTGCCGGTCATGCCGCCGATCGTGGCCTGCGCGCTGGTCGAGACATCGACCGGGAACCAAAGGCCGTGCTTGCGAAGCTGGGCGTTCAGGGTATCGAGCACGATGCCCGGTTGCACGATGGCGCGCTGAATTTCCGGATCGACCTGCAGCACGCGGTTCAGATACTTGGTGTGGTCGATGACCAGCGCCTCGCCCACGGCCTGCCCGCACTGCGAGCTGCCCGCGCCGCGCGGCAGGATCGGGATACCCTCGTCGACCGCGATGGCAATCGCAGCCCGGGCGGCTTCTTCGCTGCGGGGCACAACGACGCCGATCGGCTGAACCTGGTAGATCGAGGCGTCGGTCGAGTAGCGCCCGCGGCTGGCGGCGTCGAACATGACCTCGGCGTCCGATTCCTTGCGCAGCCGGGTCTCCAGCGAGGAGCGGCCCGCTCGCGCAAACCTGACCGGGGTCAAGGGGGCGTTCATAGGGAGCGTGGTTAGAATACCCCAATGACCCGACGTGCCGGCCGCCACTTCCTGCAGATCCCGGGACCGACCAACGTCCCCGATCGCGTGCTGCGCGCGATCGATTTCCCGACCATGGATCATCGCGGACCCGACTTCGCGGCGATCGGCAAGGACTGCCTTGCCGGCATGAAGCGGGTGTTCAAGAGCACGCAGGGCGAGGTCGTGATCTATCCCGCGTCGGGGACCGGCGCGTGGGAAGCGGCGCTCGCCAACACCCTGTCGCCGGGCGACCGCGTGCTGATGTACGAGACCGGCCACTTCGCCACGCTGTGGCAGAAGATGGCGGCGAAGCTCGGGCTCGAAGTCGAATTCATGCCGAGCGACTGGCGCCGTGGCGCGGATCCGGAAGCGATCGAGAAAAAGCTGCGCGCCGACACCGACAAGCGCATCAAGGCGGTGTGCGTCGTGCACAACGAGACCTCGACCGGCGTGACTTCTCGCATCGGCGACGTGCGTAAAGCGATCGACGCGGCAAAGCATCCCGCGCTCTACATGGTCGACACGATTTCGTCGCTCGCCTCGATCGACTACCGCCACGACGAATGGGGTGTGGACGTCACCGTGGCCGGCTCGCAGAAGGGCCTGATGCTGCCGCCGGGCCTGTCGTTCAATTGCATCTCGCCGAAGGCACTCGCGGTGTCCAAGACCGCCAGGCTGCCGCGCAGCTACTGGGCGTGGGACGAGATGATCGCCAACGGCAAGACCGGCTACTTCCCGTACACGCCGGCGACCAATCTGCTCTACGGCCTGCGCGAAGCGCTGAAGATGCTGCTCGACGAGGAAGGTCTCGACGCGGTGTTCGCGCGCCACCAGCGGCACGCGGAAGCGACGCGGCGCGCAGTGCGCGCCTGGGGGCTGGAAATCTTCGCGCTCGATCAACGCGAGTATTCGGGCTCGCTGACCGCGGTGCTGATGCCGGCGGGCCACGACGCCGACCGCCTGCGCAAGATCATCCTCGAAGCGTTCGACATGTCGCTCGGCACCGGCCTCACCAAGCTCGGCGGCAAGGTGTTCCGCATCGGCCATCTCGGCGACTTCAACGATCTCACGCTGATGGGCACGCTCGCCGGCGTCGAGATGGGACTTGCGCTCGCCGGCGTGCCGATGAAGAAGGAAGGCGTGCAGGCTGCCATGGAGTACCTCGCGACCGCCGCTTCCGCGCCGGCCCGCAAAGTCGCCTAACCAGGAGAGATTCAATGAAGCTACTGCGCTGGACCGTGGCCGCCGCATTCGCCATGGCGGCCGCGTCCGCCGTTGCCCAGGGCTATCCGAGCAAGCCCGTGCGCATGATCGTCGGCTTCCCGCCGGGCGGCGGCACCGACGTCGTCGCGCGCGTGATCAGCGCCAAGCTGCAGGAGTGGTACGGACAGGCGGTGCTGGTCGAGAACCGTCCCGGCGCCACCGGCACCATCGGTGCCGACGCCGTCGCCAAGAGCGCGGCCGACGGCTACACGCTGATCATGGGCCACGTGAATTCGCACGGCATCGCGCCCAACCTGTTCGCCAAGCTGCCATACGACGCGATCAAGGACTTCGCCGCGGTGGCCTATGTCGGCTACGTGCCGAACGTGCTCGCGGTGCATCCCTCGGTGCAGGCGAAGAACGTGAAGGAGCTGATCGCGCTCGCCAAGGCCAAGCCTGGCGCGATGAACTACGCTTCCTCGGGCAACGGCAGCACGCAGCACCTGGCCGGCGAGATGTTCAAGCAGCTCACCGGCACCGACATCGTGCACATTCCCTACAAGGGCAGTGGCGACGCGATCAAGGACCTGCTCGCGGGCACGGTGAACATGAACTTCGACACCATGCCGCCGGTGCTGCCGCACATTCAGGGCGGCCGGCTGCGCGGCCTCGCCATTTCCACACCGAAACGCCTGGCGCAGTTGCCCGACGTGCCGACCTTCGAGGAAGAAGGCATCCGCGGGTTCGACGTCACCAACTGGTACGGCGTGATGGCGCCTGCCGGCACGCCACGCGAGATCGTGCAGAAGCTGAACGGCGACATCAACAAGGCGATGCAGGCGCCCGATGTGCGCCCGCGTCTCGAGGCGGTGGGCACGCAGCTCAACGAGCAAAGCGCTGCTCAGTTCGAGGCCTTCATGAAGGCCGAAGTGGCGAAGTACGCCAAGCTGATCAAGGACGCCAACATCCGCATCGAATAATGGGTCCTCTCGCGGGTGTGAAAGTCCTCGAGCTCGCCCAGATCATGGCGGGCCCGACCTGCGGCATGATGCTCGCCGACCTGGGCGCCGACGTGATCAAGGTCGAACGCGTACCGGGCGGCGACGACACGCGGCGCATGGACCGGCCGTCGGTGAACGGCGAGTCGGCGTCGTTCATGGCGATGAACCGCAACAAGCGCGGCATCGCGCTCAACCTCAAGCTGCCCGCAGCGCAGGATGCGCTGAAGCGCATGGCGGCGAAGGCGGACGTTGTCACCGAGAACTATCGCAAGGGCACGATGGAAAAGCTCGGCGTCGGCTACGACGCGCTCCGGAAGCTTAACCCCGGCCTGATCTATGTCTCGATCTCCGGCTACGGGCGCAGTGGGCCCTATGCCGACAAGGGCGGCTACGACCTGATCGCGCAGGGCATGTCGGGCTTGATGAGCGTCACCGGCGAGGCCGCGCGCGCGCCCGCGAAATCCGGCGGCCCGGTGTGCGACATCAATGCCGGCATCCTTGGCGCCCTTGGCGTGGTGTCGGCATACGTGCACCGCCTGAAGACCGGCGAGGGGCAGCTCGTCGACACGTCGCTGTTCGAGGCCGGGATCCAGCAGATGTACTGGCAGGCGGCAATCTACTTCGCGACCGGCGAAGTGCCCGGCCCGACCGGATCGGCGCACATCCTGTCCGCGCCCTACCAGGCGTTTCGCGCCGCCGACGGCTGGCTCAACATCGGCGGCGCCAACCAGGCGAACTGGGAGCGCATGTGCCGCGTGCTCGGCGCGCAGGACTGGCTGGAAGATGCGCGCTTTCGCAGCAACGCGGAGCGGATGAAAAACCTCGACGCGCTGGAGCGCGCGATGAGCGAGCGGCTGAAGAGCCGCAAGGTGGACGAACTGATCAAGGCACTGGAAGCTGAGGGCGTGCCCTGCGGCCGCATCAACTCGATCGCCGACGTAGCCGCCGACCCGCATGCTCTGGCTCGAGAGATGGTGGTCGAGCTCGAGCATCCGCGCGCCGGCCGCACGCGCGCCCTGGGTTTGCCGGTGAAGCTTTCCCGCACGCCGGGGAAGGTTTCTCGCCCGGCGCCTGTTCTTGGTCAGCATACGCGGGAGGTGCTGTCGGAATTCGGCTTCTCGCCGGCTGAAATCGAAGCCCTGGTAAAGAGCGGAGCTGCCGTGGCTGCCTGATATGATTTCCGCGCACACCGATAGGAGGAGGAGATGAACAGAACCCTGAAACTGATCGCCGGCGCAGTGCTGGTGCTTGCCGGCGCCACGGCCCAGGCCCAGCAGTGGCCGAACAAGCCGGTGCAGATGGTCAACCCGTTCGCGCCAGGCGGCGGCGTCGATGCCTTTGGTCGGCCGCTCTCGATCTACCTGAGCAAGACAACCGGCCAGCAGTTCATCGTCGAGAACCTGGCCGGCGCCGGCGGCACCATCGGTGCTGCCAACGCCGCGAAGCGTCCGGGTGACGGCTACAACTTCTTCCTCGGTGCGGTGCATCACACCATCGCCGAAAGCCTGTACACCAAGCTGCCCTACTCGCTCGAGCGCGATTTCGTGCCGATCACCGTGCTCGCCTACGTGCCGAACGTGGTCGTGGTTCATCCCAAGCACGCCGACAGGCTGAAGAGCATCAAGGATCTCATTGCCTACGCGAAGGCGAATCCCGGCAAGCTGAACTACGGCTCTGCAGGTAACGGCACCACGCACCACCTCGCGGGCGAGCTGTTCAAGACCATGACCGGCGTCGACCTGACGCACATTCCGTACAAGGGCGCCGGGCCGATGATGCAGGACCTGCTCGCCGGTCAGGTCGACATGGCGTTCGATGGCATGAGCACCTCGGCGCCGCAGATCAAGGCCGGCAAGCTGAAGGCCCTCGCGGTGACCACCACGCAGCGCTCGTTCGTCGATCCCAGCGTGCCGACAATGCAGGAAGCCGGCGTGCCGGGTTACATCGTCACCACCTGGTATGCGCTCTGGGCGCCGAAGGGAACGCCGAAAGACGCGCTGGACCGCATGTACCAGGAGACCGTAAAGGCGATGCGCTCGCCGGAGCTGAAGAACGTGTGGGAAGCGCAGGGCGCGACGGCTGGCGGCGAGTCGCCCGCCGAGTTCGAGAAGCTGATCCACAGCGAGATTGCGAAATGGGCCAAGGTCGTCAAGGACGCCGGCGCCAAGGTCGACAACTAAAACGTAGCTAGACGATCCCCTCGGAGCGCAGCTTTTCGATCTCCGAGGGGCTTTTCTTCAGCAACCCCTTCAGGACCTCTTCGGTGTGCTGCCCCAGCGTCGGGGGCGGCATCTCGTGCTGCACCGGCGTTTCCGAGAAACGCATCGGGCTCCTGGTCAGCGCTACCTTGCCCGCGCTCGGATGCGGCAGCTCCATGCGCAAGCCGCGCGCCATCGCCTGCGGTTCGGCGAATACCTGCTCGAGGCTGTTGATCGGCCCGCACGGCACGCCAGCGCCTTCGAGCGCACCGAGCCACTCGCGCATGCTGCGCTTCACCATGATCTCGGAAAGGATGCGCGTCAGCTCGGCGCGATTGGCCACGCGCTTGCCGTTGGTCGCGAAGCGCGCATCGTCGGCGAGCTCCGGCCGGCCCGCGACTTCGCAGAACTTGCGGAACAGGTTGTCGTTGCCGCAGGCGACGATCACGCTGCCGTCGGAGGCCTTCAGCACCTGGTAGGGCGCGATATTTGGATGGTCGTTGCCGAGCCGGCCCGGCGACTGGCCGGTGGCGAGGTAGTTCGCGCCCTGGTTGGCGAGCACCGCCACCAGCGAATCGAGCAGTGCGAGATCGAGGTGCTGTCCCTGGCCAGACTTGGCGCGGTGGGCGAGCGCCGCGCAGATCGCGACGCTCGCGTACATGCCGGTGATCAGGTCGGCGATCGGAATGCCGGCCTTCTGCGGCCCGCCGCCGGCGCGGTCGTCGCGCTCGCCGGTCACGCTCATCAGGCCGCCCATACCCTGGATCATGAAGTCGTAACCCGGGCGCTCGCGCCACGGGCCGCTATGGCCGAAGCCGGTCACCGAACAGTAGATCAGGCCGGGATTCACCTTCCTGAGCTGCGCGTAGCCCAAGCCGTAGCGCTCGAGGTCGCCGAACTTGAAATTCTCGAGCAGCACGTCGCAGCGCTCGGCGAGCTCGCGCGCGATCGCCTGACCCTTCGGGCTCGCGAGATCCAGGGTGACCGATTTCTTGCCGCGGTTGGCGCACGCGAAGTACGCCGACTCCGCGGTGTCGCGCCCTTGTGCGTCCTTGAGCCATGGCGGTCCGAAGGCGCGCGAGTCGTCGCCTTTCTTCGGCCGCTCGACCTTGATCACTTCGGCGCCGAGGTCGGCGAGGTTCTGCGCGGCCCAAGGACCTGCGAGCACGCGGGTCAGATCTAGAACACGGATTCCTGCGAGCGGCCCCGGCATAGGGGGGCGAGTTTACTGCATCCTGCGCGCTATTTTTGCCGCACCAGGATGTTGTTGTGGACGGTTCGCACGCCGCTGATTCCTGCCGTCACGCGGCCGGCGCGCGAAACGATATCCGGCGCGGGTACGAAACCAGAAAGTTGCACCGCGCCTTCGTACGTTTCCACCGAGATCGTCTTCCAGGGGATGTTGCGCTCCGCGAGCAGCGCCGCCTTGACGCGCGCCGTGAGTGCGGCGTCCGCCTGGACGCGCTTGTCCATGTCCTCGCGAGCGCTCAGGTACTCGGCAAGCGAGAGCTGCCGATCCTTGTTGGCGTCGAATTGCGCGAAGCGCTTGTGGATCTCCGGATCGGCGAGCGCTTCGATGCGCGTCACGTGGCCGTCGCCGTTGCGATCGAGCCTGGCAAATTCCGCGGCGCGCGGGCCGCCGCCCGGCTCGCCCGAGCCCGGTTGCGCGAGCGCTGCGGTGCTGGAGGCAAGGGCGAGGGCGATGAACAATGCGCGCATGGTTGGGCTCGGGCCCACTATGCGCGTGACGCGTTAATCCGCGCGTCCGCTGCAATAGTCCGCCTTGCTCAGGGACGTCGCGATTTCGCTACAAGAAGGTGTTCCGCGAGCTCGCGGAAGCCCGCGCCGGCCGGGGCCTTGGTGATGAAGCGGGGCGCGGCCGACAACACATTCTCAAACCTCCGAACGTTGGCCACGCCGACGGAGTTGTGGAAGAAGCCGAACATCGGCGCGTCGTTCGGCGAATCGCCGGCGAACACCACTTGCCGGTTGGCCTGGTCGAGGTCGAGGCCGAAGCGCTCCGCGAACAGCTGACGTGCAGTGGCGAGCTTGTCGTAATCACCGAACCAGCCGTTGACGTGAATCGAGCTCACCTTGGCGGTGAGCCCGGCCTCTCGCATCATGGAGGCGATGCGCTCCGCCGCGCTGAGGGGAAGCGGCGGCACGTCCTCGCAATAGTCGATCGCCAGGTCGGTTTCGCGGTAGGGCTGGTCCGAGGCGAGCGCGCAGCCAGGCACTGCAGCCAGAATCCGCTGCGCGATGACCTTCAGGCGCGCCTGCTTCTCGGCGCGGCTGGCCTCGTCCTGCTGAAAGCGTCGCTCCAGGCGCCCATTTGCGTAGTAGAAGTAGAAGGCGCCGTTCTCGCCGACCACAGCGTCGACCGGCCACATGCGCGCGATGTGATCGCACCACCCCGCGGGCCGGCCGGTGACCGGAACGACGCGAAACCCTGCGCGTTGCAGGCGCTCGAGCGCGCTGTATGCGTCCGCAGTGAGCTTGCCCTCGGTGGTCAGCGTGTCGTCGATATCGGTCAGCACCGCGTTTACGTCGCGGGCGTCGAGCTCGGTGAGCGCTTTCACCGGCCCACCACCTGCGCCACGCGGCTGCGCTGCGCCTCGGTCATGCGCAAACCGCACTTGGTGCGGCGCCATAGCACGTCCTCGGCGGTTCGCGCCCATTCCGTTCCCATCAGATAGCCGAGCTCGCGTTCGGTCAGCCCCGCGCCGTAGTACTCGCCAAGCCTGCCGTCGCCGAGCACTTCGGTGCCGAGCACGCCATGGCGGCGGAAGACCCCCTGCAGCACATTCGGCGCCACCTGGGGATAGCGCTGAAAGAACTCGCGCTTCGCCGCTTCGCGGTCGGCGAAGTCGCTGCCTGGAAGGGGCGCTTTCCCAGTCCACGCAGGCTTCATCGCCGGAAAGTACGGCGCGAGCTTCTCCAACGCGTGCTCGGCGAGCCGGCGGTACGTCGTGATCTTGCCGCCGAAGACACTCAGCACCGGCGCCGCCTCCTCGACATCGTCGACCCGCAGCGTGTAGTCGCGCGTGATTGCCGAAGGATCCTCCGAGCCATCGTCGTACAGCGGCCGCACGCCCGCATAGCGCCAGAGCACGTCCGCCGGAGACGGCGCACGGGCCAAGTACCTGCCGGCCGCGCGGCACAGGTAGTCGACTTCGTCTTCGCTTGCGGCGAGATCGGCGGCGTCGCCTTCGAAATCGACGTCGGTCGTTCCCACCAGCGTGAAGCGGTCCTCGTAGGGAATCATGAAGACGACGCGGCGGTCGTCGTTCTGCAGGATGAAGGCATGGCGCCCTTCATACAGGCTCGGCAACACGATGTGACTTCCCTTCACCAGGCGGATCGAGTCGCGCGTGGTTTCGCCCAGGCGCTCGTTCAAAGCCTGCTTCACCCACGGACCGGCGGCATTGACGATCGCGCGCGCGCGCACGCTTTGCCCGCCGGAGAGCTGCGCGATCCATCGCCCGCCGTCGCGCCGGGCGGAAAGGCACTCGCTGCCGACGAGGACGCGGGCGCCGCGCCGCGCCGCGTCGAGCGCGTTGGCCACCACCAGTCGCGCATCGTCCACGCGGCAATCGGAGAACACGAAGCCGTGCTTCAGCTCTGCCCGCAGTCCCGCCCCGTAGGGCGAACGGTCGAGCCGCACGCTCTGCGACCCCGGCAGGAGGGAACGCCGCGTGAGGTGATCATAGAGAAACAGCCCGACCCGGATCATCCAGCGCGGCCGCAGCTCGGGAACGTGCGGCATGACGAAGCGCGTCGGCCAAGTGAGATGACCGGCGACACGCAGCAGGATCTCGCGCTCGGCGAGCGCCTCGGCGACCAGACGGAACTCGTATTGCTCGAGATAGCGTAGTCCGCCGTGGATCAGCTTGGAGGACGCCGACGAAGTCGCCGCCGCCAAGTCGTGGCGCTCGACCAGCAGCACCGACAGTCCGCGGCCGGCGGCGTCGCGCGCGATGCCAACGCCGTTGATGCCGCCGCCGATCACCAGCAGGTCGTGGGTCACTTCCATGCCAGCGGAATGCGAACGCCGAGCGCCACGCCATCGCCGCTGACGAGGTTCGAAGCCGCGATGGTGCCGCCGTGGAACTCGGCGATCAGGCGCGCCACGTACAGCCCGAGCCCGAGGTGCGGCGTACCGGTCCCCGTGGCCTCGCGCATGGAAATCATCGACTCGAACAGGCGCGTACGCATCTTGTCTGGAAGCAGCGGCCCCTTGTTGGTGACGGTGAGCGCCGCGGCGCCACCGGCGTCATCGAGCGCGACGCGCACCGGCGCCCCGCCCTTGGAGAAGTCGACCGCATTCTCCACCAGCTTGTCGAGGAGCTGTGCGGCAAGATCGGGTGCGCCTTCCACTTCCACCTTGCGTCCGGGCGGGAGCTCGAGCGCGAATGCCGCCTGCGGATACGCCAGGCGATAGCCCTCGACGCAGCCACGCACCACCGCGGCGAGGTCGTAGCGCTCGCGCTCGAGCGCGCGCAGGCTCTGCTCGAGCCGCGAGGCCTCGGTCATGCGCTCCAGGATGCGTCCGAGGCGCGCCAGCCCCTGCTCGGCGCGCTCGATGTACAAGGCGGCATTCTCCGGCGAGAGCTTCAGGTTCTCCAGCGAGGAGCGCACCACGGCAATCGGCGTGCGCAGCTCGTGCGACAGGCGGCCCGCCATGCTCTCGAGATACGAATGATGCTCGGCGAGACGCTCGAGCACAGCAGAGAAGCTGCGCGAAAGGTCGCCGATCTCGTCGCGCGCAACCGCGCCGGCGGCAAGCTTGGTCACGATGTGGCCGCGCGCATCGATCGCCGACTCGGCTTCGTCCCGCAGGCGCCGGATGCGCATCGACAGCCGCGTGGCGAACGCCATCAGCAGAATGCCCGCGCCGGCGAAAGCGGCGAGCGTAAGCCACAGCAGGCGCTCGAGCGCCTCGCTCTTCACCGACATCACGGAATTGGTCGTCTCCTCGGTAACCACGGCGCCGGTGACCTCGTCGCCGCTCCAGATCGGATGCGCCGCCGAGAGCACGATCGCGCGCCCATCGCGCGTGTGCCGGGTGCGTGTGGCGGGCGTGCCCTGCATCGCGGCGGCCACATCCGAGCCGGTCGCGAGCACGTCCTCGGGCTGCGACTCGACGAAATCTTCGGTTGGGCGCGGGATGAGCCAGCCGACCGAATAGGCAAAAGCGGGTTGCCACCAGGGCGCATCGGTCGCCACGTCCACGGGGCGACGCAGGCTGCCCGCCGAAGCGATGACCTGGTAGCCGCGGTCGACCACCCAGATGCGCGACGAGGTGCGCTGCAAGCCGAGCAGGATGGCGTCGACCTCGTCGTCGCGCCCGGAGGCGCTGGCGAGCAGTTGCGGACGCTCGTGCAGGGCGGTCGCGACGGCGCGCGCCACCGCGAGCAGCGACTGCTCCTGCCCCTGGAGCAGGAACCGCTCCATCTCGTTTACATAGAGCACGCCCGCGAGGGGCAGCGCGAGCAAAGCAAGGAGCAGCAGCGCGAGCTTGACGCGCAGGCTGAAGCGCAAGCGCTTCATGCCTGCCAGCGATAGCCCATGCCGTAGACGGTGTCGATGGCGTCGAACGCCGGGTCCACGGCGAGAAATTTGCGGCGGATGCGCTTGATGTGCGAGGTGATGGTGCCGTCGTCCACCACCAGGTTGGCGTCACGCATCAGTTGCTCCCGGCTCTTCACGTGCTCGGGAAACTTGGCGAGCGCGTGCACCATCCAGAACTCGGTGAGCGTGAGCTCGACCGGCTGCTCGCGCCAGTGCACGCTGAAGCGCTTCAGGTCGAGCGCGAGCGGGCCGCGCTCGAGGCGCTCGGGCGCGGCCGCGGTCTCGCCCGCCAGCTCGGCGCGGCGAAACAGCGCCGCGATGCGCGCGAGCAGATGCGGCAGGCTGACATCCTTGGTCAGGTAATCGTCCGCGCCCAGGCGCAGGCCGGCGACGGCATCGAAATCGCTGTCGCGCGCGGTCAGGAAGATGATCGGCAAGGCCGCGGACAGAGCGCGCAGCTCACGGCACAGCGCGAAGCCGCCGTCGACGTCGGCGCCGAGGCCGATGTCGATCAGCGCGAGGTCCGGGAGCCGCGTGCGCATCGCGGTGAGCGCTTCGGTACGCGCGGCGTACGCGGACACCTCGAAGCCGTGCTTGCGCAGCGCCTCGGCGTAGTTGGCGCGGATGGCGGGCTCGTCTTCGACGATGGCAATGCGGCGCGACATGGCGGCGACTATAGCCGAAGGCCGCAACCGCCAAGGCGGGTGCCATCGCTTTGCCAGAATTGTTCGGCGCTTTGCCTGCGGCGGCGCCGGGCGGCGCCGCCAGCCTGGCCTTGAATCACTGGCATGGAATACACCGAACCCGAAGTCGAACAAGTCGAACCGAAGAAGGCAGCCCTGCCGCTGCTCTTATTGCTCGCCCTGGCTTCCGCCCTCGGGGTGGTGGTGGCATTCGTGCTGGCCGCGGTCGCCATGCTGCTCGCGGCGCCGGCCTACGCGCAGGAGGGCAAAGATCCGGGCCTGGGAGATACCGCCGGCAGCCTTGTGCTCGAACGGCATGGCGCGATGGCCGAGGCGGAGCGCCTGTCGGCCGAGATCGAATCGCGGGAGGACGGCGACGTGCTGATCACCCGCGTCGTCGAGGTTTATCACAACCCCTTCGACGAAGCGTTGAGCGGGTTCTATCTGTATCGCCTGCCGGCCAACGTGGTGCTCGATCGGCTGAGCTTCGCACCCGAAGCTGCCGAGGCACGCCATGCTCTGCTCAGCCAGCGCGAATCCGGCGCTCTGGTCGAGCCGACCGAGGAGCTGGGCGCCGGCGAAACGCTGGTGGTGGTGTTGCAATACCGCACGCGCAGCGTGCGGCGGATACTGGCCGCGCGCTAGCTACTGACCTTCTTGAGCTGCTCCAGCTTAAGCACCTTCACCTTGGTCTCGACCACGGCGGCCTTGGGCTGGTCGCGGTCGCGGACCTGGACCTGTTGCTGACGGCGAATCTTTTCAAAAGTCTTGCGGACGTCGGTGTCGAAGCTCGGGCGGTAACGGAAGTCGGAGTCAAGGATGTGTTTCATGGGTCTCTCCTGCGCTGGTGAGACCGATTGTTCCAGTGACGCAAGGTGCGCCGTCACCGGCCGCATTTAGTCAGCCCGGACTAGTCTCCGAATGGCGACAGTGCTTATTCAGTCGAGGTTTTGCTACAAGGCTAGCCGGGCGGCTACGCAGCGGGATTATTTCTTCCGCAGCTTCCTGATTGCCGCGAGTTGCGCGGCGAGCGATGCGACCTCGCTCTCGACCGTAGCGAGCTCCTGCTTGTCCTTGGCACGCGCGCGCGCCTCCTCGGCCTGGCGCAGCGCTTCGCTGGCCTTGGCCTCGTCGAGATCCTTGCCACGGATGGCGGTGTCTGCGAGCACGGTAATGACCTTCGGCTGTACCTCGAGAATGCCGCCGGCGACGAAGATCAACTGTTCCTCGCCGCCACCTGCCGGCTTGATGCGCACCGCGCCCGGCCTGATGCGCGTGATGAGCGGAGTGTGGCGCGGATAGATGCCGAGCTCGCCCGCTTCGCCGGGGAGCACGACGAATTCCGCCTCGCCCGAGTAGACCGACTCCTCGGCACTCACCACGTCGACGTGGATGGTGGCGGCAGCCATTATTTCTTCGCGGTCTCTTTCTTCATCTCTTCCGCCTTGGCGAACGCTTCCTCGATGCCGCCCACCATGTAGAAGGCCTGCTCGGGCAGCGCGTCGCATTCGCCCGCCACGATCATCTTGAAGCCCTTGATCGTGTCCTTGAGCGATACGTACTTGCCCGGGCTGCCAGTGAAGTTCTGCGCCACCGTGAACGGCTGCGACAGGAAGCGCTGGATCTTGCGCGCGCGCGCCACCGCCAGCTTGTCTTCCGGCGAAAGCTCGTCCATGCCCAGGATGGCGATGATGTCGCGCAGCTCCTTGTAGCGCTGGAGAGTCGCCTGCACCGCGCGGGTGGTCGTGTAGTGCTCTTCGCCGATGGTGTTCGGATCCACCTGGCGGGAAGTCGAATCGAGCGGATCCACCGCCGGATAGATACCGAGCGAAGCGATGTCGCGCGACAGCACCACCGTGGCGTCGAGGTGGCCGAAGGTGGTCGCGGGCGACGGGTCGGTCAGGTCGTCGGCGGGCACGTACACCGCCTGGATCGAGGTGATCGAGCCGGTCTTGGTGGAGGTGATGCGCTCCTGCAGCCGGCCCATTTCCTCGGCCAGCGTCGGTTGATAACCCACCGCGGAAGGCATGCGGCCGAGCAGCGCCGACACCTCGGTGCCCGCGAGCGTGAAGCGGTAGATGTTGTCGATGAAGAGCAGGATGTCGCGGCCCTCGTCGCGGAACGCTTCCGCCATGGTGAGGCCGGAGAGGCCGACGCGCAGCCGGTTACCGGGCGGCTCGTTCATCTGGCCGAACACCATCGCCACCTTCGACTCCTCGAGGTTGTCCTTCTTGATCACTTCCGCCTCGATCATCTCGTGGTAGAAGTCGTTGCCCTCGCGCGTGCGCTCGCCCACGCCGGCGAACACCGATTGCCCGCCGTGCTGAGTGGCGATGTTGTTGATCAGCTCGAGCATGGTGACGGTCTTACCGACGCCGGCGCCGCCGAACAGGCCGATCTTTCCGCCCTTGGCGAACGGGCAGATCAGGTCGACCACCTTGATGCCGGTCTCGAGCAGCTCGACCGAGGGCGAGAGCTCGTCGAACTTGGGCGCGAGCTGATGGATCGAGCGGCGCTGCGTGGACTTGATCGGACCCTGCTCGTCGATCGGCCGGCCGAGCACGTCCATGATGCGGCCGAGCGTGCCCTTACCCACCGGCACCATGATCGGCGCGCCGGTGCCCTTCACCTTCATGCCGCGGCGCAGGCCGTCGGAGGAGCCGAGCGCGATGCAGCGCACGATGCCGTCGCCGAGCTGCTGCTCGACCTCGAAAGTGAGGCCCTTCTCCACCAGGCCGCCGGCCGCGCTGTCTTCCAGGACGAGCGCATCGTAGATGTTCGGCATTGCCTCGCGCGAGAACTCGATGTCGATCACTGCGCCGATGGATTGAACGATGGTACCTAGTGCGTCAGCCATGTTTTTCCTTATACAGCGGCAGCGCCGCCGACAATTTCAGACAGTTCCTTGGTGATGTTTGCCTGGCGGTTCTTGTTGTAGACCAGCGTCAGCTCGTCGATCAGCGTCGCAGCGTTGTCCGAAGCGGCCTTCATCGCCACCATGCGCGCCGACTGCTCGGACGCCATGTTCTCGGACACCGCCTGGAAAATGAGCGCCTCGATGTAGCGCGTCATCACCTGGTCGAGCACGGCGCGCGCTTCAGGCTCGTAGAGGTAGTCCCACACCGATCCGGGCGCGCCCAGCCGCTCGCCCGAAAGCGGCAGCAGCTGCTCGATCACCGGCTCCTGCTTCATGGTGTTGATGAAGCGCGTGTAGCCGAGCATCAGGCGGTCGAAGCGGTCCGAGACGTAGCCGTCGAGCATCACCTTCACCGCACCGATCAGCTTCTCCATTTGCGGCCGGTCGCCGAGCTGCACGGCGTGGGACGCGATCTTCGCGCCCAGGCGCTGCATGAAGCCGAAGCCCTTGTTGCCCAGCGCGCAGACCTCGATCTCCTCGCCTTCCGACTGCCATTGCTTGTACTGGGCGAGCACCATGCGCAGCAGGTTGGTGTTGAGCGCGCCGCACAGTCCCTTGTCGGTGGTGATGACGATGATGCCAACGCGCTTCACCGAGTCGCGGTCGACCAGGAACGGATGCCGGTACTCCGGATTGGCGTGCGAGATGTGCGCGGCGACGTTGCGGATCTTCTCGCCGTACGGACGCGCGTGGCGCATGCGCTCCTGCGCCTTGCGCATCTTGGAGGCGGCGACCATCTCCATGGCCTTGGTGATCTTTCGCGTGTTCTGCACGCTACGGATCTTCATCCGGATTTCTTTGGTGCCGGGCATGGCCTAGAACGAACCGTTCTTTTTCCAGTCCTTGATCGCATCGTGCAGCGATTTCTCGCCGTCCGCCGCCAGGTCCTTCTTCTCCTCCATGCTCTTGACAATGATCGGGAACTTCGACTTGAGGTAGTCGCGCAGCGAGCGCTCGGCGGCAAGCGCCTTTTTCACGTCGATGTCGTCGAAGTAGCCGTTGTTCACCGCGAACAGCGTGAGCGCCATCTCCCACACCTGCAGCGGCTGGTACTGCGGCTGCTTCATGAGCTCGGTCACCATGCGGCCACGTTCGAGCTGCTTGCGGGTGGCTTCGTCCAGATCGCTGGCGAACTGCGCGAACGCGGCGAGCTCGCGGTACTGGGCGAGCGCGAGGCGCACGCCGCCGCCGGTGTCGCGCCGCTTCATGATCTTGGTCTGCGCCGCGCCGCCGACCCGCGATACGGAAACGCCGGCGTTGATGGCGGGACGGATACCGGCGTTGAACAGATCGGTCTCGAGAAAGATCTGACCGTCGGTGATCGAGATCACGTTGGTCGGCACGAAGGCGGTCACGTCGCCTGCCTGGGTTTCGATCACCGGCAGCGCGGTGAGCGAGCCGGTCTTGCCCTTGACCTGTCCTTTGGTGAACTTCTCGACGTAGTCGGGGTTCACGCGCGCGGCGCGCTCGAGCAGGCGCGAGTGCAGATAGAACACGTCGCCCGGATAGGCCTCGCGTCCCGGCGGCCGGCGAAGCAGCAGCGACACCTGGCGGTACGCCCAGGCCTGCTTGGTCAGGTCGTCATAGATGATGAGCGCGTCCTGGCCCCGGTCTCTGAAATACTCGCCCATGGTGCAACCTGAATACGGCGCGATGTATTGCATCGCCGCGGACTCGGAAGCGGAAGCGGCAACGATGATGGTGTAAGCCATCGCGCCGTGCTCCTCGAGCTTGCGCACGACGTTGGCAATCGTCGAGGCCTTCTGTCCGATCGCGACGTAGACGCAGAAGAGGTCCTTGCCCTTCTGGTTGATGATGGTGTCGACCGCCACCGCGGTCTTGCCGGTCTGGCGGTCGCCGATGATCAGCTCGCGCTGGCCGCGGCCGATCGGCACCATCGCGTCGATCGCCTTGAGCCCGGTCTGCACCGGCTGCGACACCGACTGGCGCGCGATCACGCCCGGCGCCACCTTTTCGATCACGTCGGTGAGCTTGGCGTTGACCGGGCCCTTGCCGTCGATCGGCTGGCCGAGCGAGTTGACCACGCGCCCGAGCAGCTCGGGGCCGATCGGCACCGAGAGGATCTTGCCGGTGGTCTTGACGATGTCGCCCTCGGTGATCTGCTGGTACTCGCCGAGAATCACCGCGCCGACCGAGTCGCGCTCGAGGTTGAGCGCGAGGCCGAAGGTGTTCTTGGGGAATTCCAGCATCTCGCCCTGCATCACGTCCGACAGGCCGTGGATGCGGCAGATGCCGTCGGTCACCGACACCACGGTGCCTTCGGTGCGCATGCGCGCGCCGGCATCCAGGTTCTGGATGCGGCTCTTGATGAGTTCGGAAATCTCGGACGGATTGAGTTGCATAAAGCTCCTGGGCGTCTTGCTTCTATGCCTTCAGCGCGGTCTCGAGCGCGCCGAGCTGCGCGCGCGCCGAGCCGTCGATCACCTGGTCGCCGAGCGCGATGCGCACCCCGGCGATCAGGTCCTTGTTGATTTGCAGTCTGGCTCTCACCTTGCGGCCGGTTTTCTTCTCCAGCCGCTGTACCAGGTCGGCGAGCTGGGCGTCCGAAAGCTCGAACGCCGAATGCACTTCGGCCTCGAGCACGCCTTCGCGCTCGTTCTTCAGCGCCTCGAACTGCACTCGAATCTCTGGCAGAAGCTCCAGACGACCATTCTGCGCGAGCACGCGCAGGAAGTTTTCCGACTCGGCGGTCAGCTTGCCCGACAGAATGCCGATGAACACGCCGGCCGCCTGCGCCTCGTTCAGGTTCGGGTCGGCGATCGCCGCGCGCACGCGCGCGTCCTCCGCGACCAGCGCCAGCGTGCCGAGCATCTCCGACCATTTGCCGAGCGTGCCCGCCCCGTCGGCCAGCCGGAAGGCCGCTTCGGCGTAAGGACGCGCTACGGTGCTGGGCTCAGCCATTACAGCTGACGCTTGATCGAATCCAGCAGGTCGGCGTGCGCCTTGCTGTCGACTTCGCGCCGCAGGATCTTCTCGGCGCCAGCGACCGCGAGCGAGGCGACCTGGTCGCGCAGCTTCTCGCGCGCTCGCGTGAGCTCCTGCGCGATCTCGGCCTTGGCTGCCGCCTTCTCGCGGTTGCCTTCTTCCTTGGCGGCGTTTTTCGCCTCCTCGACCATCTGCGCGGCGCGCTTTTCGGCCTGCGCGATCACCTCGGCGGCGCGACCGCGCGCCTGGCTGATGGATTCATCCGCCTGCTTGGTGGATTGCTCCAGCGCGCGCTTGCCCTGCTCGGCGGCGGCGAGGCCGTCGGCGATCGTCTTCTGCCGGGCTTCGATCGCGCGCAGCAGCGGCGGCCAGACGAACCTCACCGTGAACCAGATGAAAGCCGCGAAGACCAGCGCCTGCGCGATGAGCGTGAGATTGAAATTCATGCGTCCTCCCGCGGACTCGTCCGGCTTAGCCGAGCCTCGCGAGCAGCGGGTTGCCGGTGGCGAACCACAGCGCCAGGCCTACGCCGATGATGAACGAGGCGTCGATCAGGCCGAGCAGCAGGAACACCTTGCCTTGCAGCGAGTCGGTCAGCTCGGGCTGGCGCGCGGCCGCCTCGAGGAAGCGGCTGCACATGATGCCGACGCCGACGCAGGCGCCGAGCGCGCCCAGGCCGATCATCAGCCCGATACCGACGCCGGTATAGGCCTGCACCATCGCGATGAGTTGGAGTTTTTCCATTTGGTTTTTCCTTGGTGTGCGAAAAGAGGATCTAGTGGTGCTCGTGCGCCATCGCGATGTAGACGATGGTGAGCATCATGAAGATGTACGCCTGCAGGGCGACGATCAGGATGTGGAAGATCGCCCAGCCCAGGCCGAGCACGAAGCTCAGGCCGGCCCAGCCGATTCCGGCGCCCGCGAGCAGCCACAGCAGCAGGAAGATCAGCTCGCCCGCGTACATGTTGCCGTACAGCCGCAGCGAGTGCGACAGCGGCTTGGAGATGTACTCGATGGCGTTGAACAGGAAGTTCGCCGGCCACAGCAGCGGGTTGGCGCCGAATGGCGAGCAGAACAGCTCGTGGACCCAGCCGCCGAGGCCCTTGGCCTTGATCGAGAAGAAGATCATCAGCAGCCAGACCGACAGCGCGAGCGCGAAGGTCGTGTTCAGGTCGGCGGTCGGCACGATGCGGAAACCATGCTCGGACACGTGGTGCGTACCCGCGCCGATGATGTCGACAGGCAGAAAGTCCATCGCGTTCATCAGCAGAACCCAGACGAACACGGTGAGCGCGGTGGGCGCGACGAAGCTGTTGCGGTCACCGTGGCGGAAGATGCCCTTCGCTTGGGCGTCGACGAAGCCCATCAGCAATTCGACGAACGCCTGGCGCCGCCCGGGCTTGCCGGAGGTCGCGCCGCGCGCGATCCACCACAGGAAACCGAGGCCGACGAAGCCGAGCAGGATGGAAACGGCGAGCGAGTCGAAATGAAGCGTCCAGAACCCGCCGTCGCCGAGCTGCTTGGCGCCGTGCGTCAGGTGGTGACTGATGTATTCAGTAGCGTTGAATTCCGCGGCCATCGCTCAAATCGAAATCAGATCACTCGTCGCGCACGAAAAGCGCCATGGAAAACACGAGCATGGTGGCGACGAAGGAGACGAGAAGCGCGCCGCTTACGGCGTCGTCGTAGTTCGTCAGCACGAGCCACAGCAGGATCAACGCGAGGCCCAGCTTCACCGCTTCGGCCTTCAGCGCAACTACCAGAATCCCCCCTGCGGACCTCGCAGCCTTGCTCGAAGCCACCAGCGCGGACACGACCCCTGCAATCAGGCTGATCATGCCGCCGGCGACCGCCGATACCGCTCCTTGCGCGCCGGCCAGAAATGCGGCCACGACGGCGATTGCCATCGTCACCACCACCTGCCAGACGAGAACCTTGCGGATCGGCTTGCTCAGGCGAGGAAGCATGGCGCTCTTTCCTTCCACACCCGGCAAATCCGAAAAATTATAACGCATGCGGTAATCGCGCTCAGCGCAGCTTCTTTAAAAGCTCGTCAAGGTGATCGAGGCTCGAGTAGTGCAGCACGAGCTTGCCGCTGCCCTTCTTTCCCGAGCGGATCTCGACCGTGGTGCCGAGCCGTTCCGACGCTTCCTCCTCGAGGCGCGCGAGATCGCGATCGCCCGGCTTGCGCCGGCGCGCGGTCGCACCGCGCAGCAGCTGTTGTACGAGGGCCTCGGTATCGCGCACCGACAGGCCTTTCGCGGCCACGCGCTTGGCGAGCTCGATCTGGCGCGCACCGTCGAGCGCGAGCAGCGCCCTTGCGTGGCCCATCTCGAGCGCGCCTTCCATCAGCATTTCCTGCAGCGGACGCGGCAGCTTGAGCAGGCGCAGCAGATTGGTGGTGGCGCTGCGCGAGCGCCCAACGGCGTCGGCGGCCTGCTCATGCGTCATCTTGAACTCGTCGACCAGGCGCTGTACCCCGGCCGCCTCCTCCATCGGATTGAGGTTCTCGCGCTGGATGTTTTCGATCAGCGACATGGCAAGCGCAGCCTCGTCCGGCACCTCGCGCACCACGACCGGGACCTCGTCCAGACCGGCCATCTGCGCCGCGCGCCAGCGCCGTTCGCCGGCGATGAGCTCGTAGCGGTCGCGATCGATCGGGCGCACCAGGAGCGGCTGCATCAGCCCCTGCGAGCGGATCGAGGCAGCAAGTTCCGCTAACGCTTGCTGATCCATCTTGGTCCGCGGCTGGTAGCGGCCAGGACGGATGCGCGCGACCGGCAGCGTGAGCAGCGCGTCGCGCGGCCGCTCTTCGCTGCCGCCGCCGAGCAGCGCGTCGAGACCGCGCCCCAGACCCTTGGCTTTCACGGCTGCACCCCCTCGCGTTCGAGCACTTCTCCGGCAAGCGCGGTGTAGGCCTGCGCACCCTTGGAAGACGCGTCCCAGACCACCGCTGGCACGCCGTAGCTCGGCGCCTCGGCAAGCCGCACGTTGCGCGGCACCAGCGTGCGATACACCTTGTCGCCGAAGTGCTCTTCGAGCTGCTGCGACACCTGCTGCGAAAGCGTATTGCGCGGGTCGTACATGGTGCGCAGAAGGCCGGCGATCTCGAGCGCCGGATTCAGATTCGCGCGCACGCGCTTGATCGTCCCCACCAGGTCGGACAACCCTTCGAGCGCGTAGTACTCGCACTGCATCGGAATCAGCACGCGCTGCGCGGCGGCGAGCGCGTTCACCGTCAGCAGGCTGAGCGAAGGCGGACAATCGATCAGGATGAAGTCGTAATCCGCAGCCACGCGATCGAGGGCGGACTTGAGGCGCGTCTCGCGCGCGTCGAGCTCGACCAGCTCGACTTCGGCGCCGGCGAGATCGCGATTCGCCGGCAACAGGTCGTAGCCGCCACGCTCGGCGCGCACGCGGATCCCGGCCAGCTCGCCCAGTCCGAGCAGCACGTGATAGACCGTGCGTGAAAGCGTGCGCTTGTCGATGCCGCTGCCCATGGTGGCGTTGCCCTGCGGGTCCAGGTCGACGAGCAGGACGCGCTTTCCCGCCTGCGCGAGCGCCGCGGCGAGATTCACGGTAGTGGTCGTCTTGCCGACGCCGCCCTTCTGGTTCACTACAGCGAGGATGCGGGGCATAGCACCAGGTGGCGTTGAGCGTCGAGGAGCGGCACGCGCAGCGGAATCAGCCTCCAGTCGTTCGGCAGCGTTTCCGGCGCGGCGCCGGTCATCGCGGCCAACACGCCCGCGGGCGCGAGAAGATGGCGGCACGCCGCGATGAAATCCGCGAGCGCGGCAAAGGCACGCGAGATCGCTACGTCGAACAGTGGCCGCGGCCGCCAGGCTTCCACACGTCCTTCGTGCACTTCGACGTTGCTCAGGTGCAGCTCGATCACCGCTTGGCGCAGGAACGCCGCCTTTTTCTGGCTCGCTTCGGCAAGCGTCACCCGCCACTCCGGGCGCGCGATCGCCAGCGGAATGCCCGGCAACCCCGCGCCCGACCCCGCATCCGCAATGCGGCCAGCCGCTGCCAGCGGCAGATGCGGCAGCACTGCCAGCGAGTCGAGCAGGTGATGGCCGACCATAGCGAGTGGATCTCGGATCGCGGTCAGGTTGTAGGTGCGGTTCCATTTCACGAGCAGCGCCATGTAATCGAGCAGACGTTCCCGCGCGCCCGCCGGAAGATCGAGCGCCAGTTCTCCGAGCCCGCGATCGAGCGCGGCCTGCGGTGTCATGCCCTCTTTTTATCGAGCGGTCTGAAGCCCCGTTTCAGATGCACCAGCAACAGCGAAATCGCCGCTGGCGTAATTCCCTGGATGCGCGCCGCCTGCCCGAGTGTTTCCGGCCGGTGGTGATTGAGTTTCTGCTGCGCCTCTGCCGACAGCCCGCGCACTGCTTGGTAATCGATATCGGCCGGCAGCGTTCGCGACTCAGCCTCGGCGCGACGCGCGATCTCTTCGCGCTGACGCTCGATGTACCCCTCGTACTTGGCCTGAATCTCTACCTGTTCGGCTACGGAAGTCTCCGTGCCGGAGTCCGGCGAGACATCCGCAAATTTGATCTCTGGACGCCTCAGGAGCTCATAAGCACTGCGCTTTTCCTGCAAGCTTGCGCTCACATACGTCGATTTCAAACGCTCCTGCTCGAGCGCAATGGCGTCGCGTCGCCGGTTAAATGCGCCCCAACGCTCGTCCGACACCAGGCCGAGCTTGCGGCCAGCCTCGGTCAGCCGGAGATCGGCGTTGTCCTCGCGCAGCATCAGCCGGTACTCGGCGCGGCTGGTGAACATGCGGTAAGGCTCGGAGACGCCTCGGGTGATCAGGTCGTCGACCAGTACGCCCAGGTACGCCTCGTCGCGCCGGGGGCACCACGGATCACGCTCTAGGGCACGCAAACCAGCATTGAGGCCTGCGAGCAGTCCCTGGGCGGCGGCCTCTTCGTACCCTGTGGTGCCGTTGATCTGGCCGGCGAAGAACAGGCCGGCGATGCTCTTGGTTTCTAGCGAGGAGCGCAGATTGCGCGGATCGAAGTAGTCGTACTCGATGGCATAGCCGGGCCGCACGATGTGCGCGTTCTCCAGCCCCCGAATCGAGCGCACCAGCTCGAGCTGGACGTCGAACGGCAGGCTGGTAGAGATCCCGTTGGGATAGATCTCGTTGCTGCTCAGGCCTTCCGGCTCGAGGAAGATCTGGTGGCTGCTCTTCCCGGCGAAGCGATGGATCTTGTCCTCGATCGACGGGCAGTAACGCGGCCCCACGCCCTGAATCACCCCCGTGAACATCGGCGAGCGATCCAGCCCGCCGCGGATGACTTCATGGGTCCGCGCGTTGGTGTGGGTGATCCAGCAAGGCAACTGGCGCGGGTGCATCTCGCGCCGACCGAGAAAAGAGAACACCGGCTCGGGCGAATCACCCGGCTGCACTTCGAGCTGAGTAAATTCGATGCTGCGCGAGTCGAGACGGGGCGGCGTTCCGGTCTTCAGGCGCCCGACGGGAAGCTTCATCTCGCGCAGGCGGGTCGCTAAGGTGACGGAGGCCGGATCCCCAGCACGCCCGGCCTGATAGCGCTCCAAGCCCACATGAATCAGCCCCGACAAGAACGTACCGGTCGTGAGCACCACACAGCGTGCATGGAACTTGAGTCCGAGCTGGGTGGCGACGCCCACCGCGCGATCCCGATCGAGAATGATGTCGTCGACGGCCTGCTGGAAGATCCAGAGATGCTCTTGATTCTCGAGCCGTCGCCGCACCGCCTGGCGGTAGAGCACCCGATCGGCCTGCGCCCGTGTCGCGCGGACCGCAGCCCCCTTCGATCCATTTAGGATGCGGAACTGGATGCCGGCCTCGTCGGTGGCAATGGCCATGGCGCCATCCAGCGCATCGACTTCCTTGACCAGGTGTCCCTTGCCGATCCCGCCGATCGACGGATTGCAGGACATCTGGCCAAGCGTCTCTACGCTATGGGTCAGAAGCAATGTCCGGCAGCCAAGCCGAGCCGAAGCAAGCGCCGCTTCGGTACCGGCATGGCCGCCGCCGACTACGATGACGTCGAATTCGGCGGGAAACTGCATGGGGTGGCGAATTTTACGCGAACGTTTCACGTGGAACTATGGCTTGGTGTTGGTTCCACGTGGAACAACCCCTGTGCTGCGCTGCAGCAATCCATGATCTCGCTGCACCGCTACGCCAACGTGTTCGCCCAGCCAGATCTGCGGCGAACGTTCGTCATCTCCGTGCTGGGCCGACTGCCAATCGGGCTGACCGGCCTGGCGGTCCTGCTCCTTGTCCAGACGAAGACAGGCTCGTTTGCGCGCGGCGGCGCCGCCGCTGCTTGCTATGTCGCCGGGCTCGCGCTCATCGCCCCGCTCTTGGGGCGCGCGATCGACCGTTACGGGCCGCGCAGCATTCTGATTACCAGCGGGCTGCTATTTCCCGCGGCGCTGCTAGGCCTGGTGGCCGCCGTTGAAAAAAGCGCGGTGGTCCCGGCGCTGTTATTCGCGGGCGCCGCTGGCGCGACGTTTCCGCCGATCACTGTCTGCGTACGCACCTACTTCAGGCGACGGCTCGCGGAGGAAGGTCTGCTCGCTGCAGCTTACTCAGCAGAGTCGGTGCTAATCGAGTTGATCTTCATCGCCGGACCAATGCTCGTCGCCGGCTTCGTCGCTTTCGCGTCCGCGGCGGCCGCAGTCTGGTTCGCGGCGGCCTGCGGTCTGAGCGGAAGCCTGCTCTTCCTGCGTTCGCCGGCCCTGCGCACCTGGCAGGTCGAGCCGCGAAGCTCGCGCAGCCTGCTCGGGCCTTTGTCGGAGCGCGGCTTCCTGTCCCTGATCACGGTCGTGCTCTGTTTCTCCAGCGCGTTCGGGTTCCTGGAAGTCGGCGTGGTCGCATACGCAAGCGAAGCCGGCGACGCCGCGCTCGCCGGGATCCTGCTCGGCATCACTAGCGCCGGTAGCGCGTTCGGCGGCCTGGCCTACGGAAGTCGCGGCTGGCATTCCCCGCTTGCGCGCCAATTCGTCACCGCTCTCGCGCTAATGGCACTCGGTCTCGGCGTGCTCGCTCTGCACTGGCCGCCTTGGCTGTTCGCGCCTTGGGCCGCGCTCGCCGGGGTCGCGATGGCACCCGCGCTGATCATCCAGTCAATGCTCGCCGCGAGGATCTCTCGCGCGGAGCATGCGACCGAGGCGTTTACCTGGGTGACGAGCGCGCTGCTCGCCGGCGTGGGGATCGGCCTGGCAGCCGGCGGCGTGCTGCTCGAGATATGGCCCTCGAGCGCCGCGTTCGCTGCGGGAGCTGGCGCCGCGCTTCTGGCGGCACTCCTGGCGCTGCTGACGCTCTAGGCGGCGAGCTTCTCGTGCATGCGGCCGCGGCGTGTTTCGAGCGCTGCGGGCAGCCGCGCGCCGAGCTTGCCGAAGAGCTCATCGTGCGAGCGCAGCTCTTCCTTCCAGGCGCCCGGGTCGACGCGCGTCAGCTCATCGAAGCGCGCGGCGTCGACTTTCTCGAGGCCCTTCCAGTTCAGGTCCTGGTGGCGCGGCATGGTGCCAAGCGGCGTCTCCACGCCCTGGCCCTTACCCTGGCAACGCTCCACGATCCAGGCGAGCACGCGCATGTTCTCGCCGAAGCCAGGCCACAGGAACTTGCCGTTCGCATCGCGCCGGAACCAGTTCACGCGGAAGATCTTCGGCAGGTGCTTCACCGCGCGACCCATCTTCAGCCAGTGGCCGAAGTAGTCGCCCATGTTGTAGCCGCAGAACGCGAGCATCGCCATCGGATCGCGGCGCACGACACCGGTCTTGCCGGTTATCGCAGCGGTCGTCTCCGAGCCCAGTGTGGCGGCCATGTACACGCCCTCTTCCCAGCTTGGCGCTTCCACGACCAGCGGCACCGTGGTCGAACGACGGCCGCCGAACACGAATGCCGAGATCGGCACGCCGGCGGGATCTTCCCAAGCCGGGTCCATCGATGGGCATTGCGCAGCGGGAACGGTAAAGCGCGCGTTGGCGTGCGCCGCGAGGCGGCCCTTCTTGCCGTCCTCCGGCGTCCACGGATTGCCTTGCCAGTCGGTGAGCTTTGCAGGCGGTTCGTCCGTCATGCCCTCCCACCACACATCGCCGTCGGGCGTCAGCGCGACGTTAGTGAAGATCACGTTGCGGTCCAGCATCTTCATGGCGTTCGGATTGGTCGCGTCGGAAGTGCCGGGCGCAACGCCGAACAGGCCGTATTCAGGATTGATGGCCCGGAAGCGTCCGTCGGGACCGGGCTTGATCCACGCGATGTCCTCGCCAACGGTGGTGACCTTCCAGCCGTTGTACGCGGCTGGCGGAATCAGCATCGCGAGGTTGGTCTTGCCGCACGCCGAAGGGAATGCAGCGGCAATAAAGGTCTTCTCGCCCGACGGCGCCTGCACGCCGAGGATCAGCATGTGCTCCGCCAGCCAGCCCTCGTCGCGCGCCATCACCGAAGCGATGCGCAACGCGAGGCACTTCTTGCCGAGCAGCGCGTTGCCCCCATAGCCCGAGCCGAACGACCAGATCTCGCGCGTCTCGGGGAAATGCACGATCCACTTGTCTTTGTCATTGCACGGCCAGGCCACGTCTTTCTTTCCGGACGTGAGCGGCGCGCCCACCGAATGGACGCAGGGGACGAACGCGCGGTCCTCGCCAAGCCAGTCGGCGACCGCGCGCCCCATGCGCGTCATGATGCGCATGTTCACCGCCACATAGGCGGAATCGGAAATCTCGACGCCTACCTGCGCGATGGGCGAACCGATCGGCCCCATCGAGAACGGGATCACGTACATCGTGCGCCCGCGCATGCAGCCATCGAACAGGCGGTTGAGCGTGCCGCGCATCTCGCGCGGGTCGACCCAGTTGTTGGTCGGGCCGGCGTCTTCTTTTTTCTGACTGCAGATGAAGGTGCGCTCTTCCATGCGCGCGACGTCGCTCGGGTGCGAGCGCGCGAGATAGCAATTCGGGCGCAGCTTCGGATTGAGGCGGATGAAGGTGCCGGAAGCGACGAGCTCGGCACACAGCTGGTCGTACTCGGCCTGCGAGCCGTCGCACCAGACGACGCGCTCGGGCTTGGTCAGCCTCGCTACCTCCGACACCCACTGGCGCAGCGCGCGGTGGCGCACCCAAGCCGGTGCATTCGACTGGTCAACGGGGGCAACGGGTGCGTTCATCGCGAGTCACTCTCCAGAAGGCAAACGGCCCAGCGCAGGCTGGGCCGGGGGCACGAGAGTACTGTGAGCCGCGAATTTTAGCACCGCGGCTCTATGCGAGAACCCCGGTCCGGTTAGCCTAGTCTTTGAAATAGTCCAGTAAAAACAATACTTTACTTCCTTCGAAACCGGTCCCGCCAAATCTGGACCGCGCGATAAGTCGGGCCGGTCGTGGTGATCAGGACGGCCACGCGCGTTACATGGGCCGCCGTGACGAGCGGCACCCCGAGCTGCAGGACCTTCGCGGTGATGCACATCTCCGCGATCCCGCCTGGCGCGGTGGCCAGGATCAGGCTCGCGATCGGCAAGCCGGACAACCAGGCGAGAACGGCCGCGAATGCCGCTGCTACTGCCATCGCGATCGCAACGCTCAGCAGTACGCCGCCGAGGAAACGCGGAGCGGATTGGAGCGAACGACGCTGGAAGCGCGCACCGAGCGCGCAGCCGAGCAGCACCTGCGCCGTGTTCGACAATGGCGTCGGCATCGAGGAGAAATGCACTTCTCCTATGGTGAGCGCGATCACCACGGCGAGCGGACCGAACATGAAGGCATTCGGCACTCCCGTCGCATTGAGGGCGAACGCAGCGAGCGCGGCGATGCCGAGAAGCAGCACCAGATTGCCCCACGAAACGGGCAACGCGGTCGCTTGGAAGATCTCGCTGCCGTGCGCGCCGGAATAGGTCAGCGCGAACGGCACTACGATCACCACTGCAAGGATGCGCAGCGATTGAGCCAGCGCCACGTGGTCCGGCCTCGCGCCATAGCGCTCGCCGAGCAAGGTCATTTCGGCGGCACCGCCCGCTACGCTGGCGAAAAACGCGGTGGTGCGGTCGATACCGGCCGCGTGGCTGAGGATCCAGCCTGCGCACGCGCCGAGCGCCACTGCGAACAGGCCGGCTAGCAGGAGCAGCGGCCAATAGGAAATCACCTCGCGCGCCACTAGCGGAGTGAAATAGAGGCCAAGAGCGGTGCCGATCACGATCTGGCCGAACTCACGGCCGCCGCGCGGGGCGCGCAGCGCGGTGCCGGCGAAGTTGCAACAGGCCATCGCCGCAAGCGGCCCGATCATCCAGGGGAGCGGCAGCCTGAGCACGGCAAAGGCCGCGCCCGTGCCCGCGCAAAGCGCCACGGCGAGAAGCGGATTGACCCAGCTGTCGCGCGCCGCCTTCACTTGCCGATGCAAAAGCGCGCGAAGATTTCGCCCAGCAAATCATCGGCGCTGAATTCGCCGGTGATGCTGGCGAGCGCGGCGTGCGCGAGGCGCAGCTCCTCGGCGAAGAATTCCCAACGCGTTTCGCCGCTCGCCGCCGCGAGGCGAGTGCGGGCCTGCTCGAGCGCTCGCAGATGGCGTTCGCGTGCGAGAAACACCGGCTCGCCGCCCGACGACCAGCCCGCGGCCTCCAGAATGCGCCGGCGCAACGCTTCCAATCCTTCGCCCGTCTTTGCCGATACCGCGAGCGCACCGCTCGGGGCGCGAAAGCCTGCCGCGAGATCGACCTTGTTGTACACATCTATACGCGACGCTGCGGCCGGGAGGTCGTGCAGCTCGTCGCGACCGTGGGTCGCGTCGAATACCGCCAGGACAAGATCGGCGCGTTCCAGCTCCTGCTGGGTGCGCTGGATGCCGAGACGTTCGAGCTCGTCGCGCGATTCGCGCAGCCCGGCGGTGTCCACCACGACCAGCGGCACACCGTCGATCTGGATCGACTCGCGCAGGGCATCGCGAGTGGTACCCGGGATCGGCGTGACGATGGCGCGCTCTTCCCCGGCGAGCCGGTTCAGCAGGCTCGACTTGCCGACGTTCGGCCGGCCGGCCAGCACCACATGGATACCGCTTCGCAGCAGGCTCCCCTGGCGACTCTTGGCGAGCACTTCATCGAGCGCCTGCCGTACTTCGACGAGCCGCGCGGCCGCATCTTCGCGATGCAGGCTATCCACGTCCTCTTCCGGAAAGTCGAGCATGGCCTCGGTGAGCGCACGCAGTTCCACCAGCTTCGCCTGCAGCTCGCCGATCGCGCCCGAGAATTCGCCGCTCAGGGAGCGCAGCGCGGAACGCACCGCCTCGCGGCTCGCGGCGTCGATCAGGTCTGCAACCGCCTCGGCCTGCGCGAGATCGAGCTTGCCCTCGAGGAACGCGCGCCGCGTAAATTCGCCGGGTTCGGCGACGCGCGCGCCCGCGTCGAGACAGGCGGCGAGCAGCCCCTGGATTACCACGGGTCCGCCGTGTCCCTGCAGTTCGAGCACCGGCTCGCCGGTATATGAATGCGGCGCCGGAAAATAGAGCGCCAGGCCTTCGTCCACGGTATCGCCGTGCCGGTCGCGGAACGCGCCGAAGGTGGCGAGCCGCGGCTCGGGCAGGCCGCCGAGCACGGCGGCGGCGATCCGGGCGACCGCGGGCCCGGAAACGCGGACTACTCCAATGCCCCCGCGCCCTGCGGGAGTAGCGATCGCTGCGATCGTGTCGCGGCTAAGGTCATCGTTTGGCATGGGCAGGCTTGTCGCGATTGAACATGCGCTGGATCTGCCATTGCTGGGCGATGGAAAGGATGTTGTTGACCAGCCAGTAAAGCACCAGCCCGGCCGGGAAGAAGAAGAAGAAGATGCTGAACACGAACGGCATGATCTGCATCACCTTCGCCTGCACCGGATCGGGCGGCGTCGGGTTCATGCGGGTCTGCAGCACCATGGTGCCGGTCATCAGGATCGGCAGCACATAATACGGATCGAGCGCGGACAGGTCGTGGATCCACAGCATGAACGGCGCGTGGCGCAGCTCGATCGCCGCGAGCAACACCCAGTAGAGCGCGATGAACACCGGGATCTGTACCAGGATCGGGAAGCACCCGCCGAGCGGGTTGATCTTCTCGGTCTTGTACAGCTCCATCATGGCCTGGTTCATCTTGTTGCGGTCCTGACCGTACATCTCGCGGATCTTGGTGAGCCGGGGAGTGATCAGCTTCATCTTCGCCATCGACTTGTAGCTCGCCGCGGACAAGGGGAAGAACACGAGCTTGATCAAGACCGTGAGCAGGATGATGGCCACGCCCCAATTGCCGGAAAGGGCATAGAACTTCTCCAGCAGCCAGAACAGCGGCCAGGCAATGATCGCCAGCCAGCCGTAATCGACCACCAGATCAAGGCCCGGGGCGGCCGCCTGCAGCTGGCGCTGCTCCTGCGGCCCTGTATACAGAGGGACGGTGAGCTTGGCGGCGGCTCCCGCTGCGACATTCAGCGGCACCATCACGCGCCCTGCGTAGGTGCCGTCCTGCCGTTTCTCCGCGATGTAGTCGCGCGTAACGCCTTGCGGCGGCAACCACGCCGAAACGAAATAGTGCTGAACGAAGGCAAGCCAGCCGTTGTTCGCCTGCTTGACGTAATCAGCCTTGCCCTTGTCGATGTCGGTACCGTGCACCTTCTCGAACTTGCGCTCGTCGGTATAGACCGCGAACCCGATGAAACTCTGCGCGCCGAAGGTCTCGGCCACGGTGTTCGGATTGGCGTCGGGCTTGCCGTCGTGCGTAAGCTGGAAGTACGAGTACGTGGCGAGCGGCGTTTTGCCGGGATTGCGCAGCTCGAGCGTCACGTCGACTACGTAGCTGCTGCGACGGAAGGTATAGACCTTCTGCACCTCGACGCCGTCCTTGCCCGCCGCGCTGAAGCGCAGCTCGAAGGAATCCTGCCCCGGCGCGAGCTCGCGCGCCCCCGGCAGCACACGCCACAAGGTGCGATGGTTCGGGCCGGCTTCGCCCGCCAGGCCGCTCTGCGCCTCGTAGTGGTGCGTGGAGCCGAGCAGCGTCAGGTTCTTGCTGAGATCCTTGGAGTCCTTGTGCCGCAGCAGCTCGACGCGCTTCAGCGTGGCCCCGAGGGTGTCGACCTCCGCGATCATGAGGTCGGTGCTGGCGCGCACCAGCTCGCCTTGCGCCGGAGCCGTGGCCGACGGCACCGAGCCCGAGGGCGCCGCGGAGGGCGCCGCGGAAGGTGACTGCGTGGCAGGCGCAGCAGGCTTGGCCGGTACCGGAATGTTCTGTTGCGCTGCAGGGGCGGGCGGCGGCTTCGGGCGATTCTCCTTTTCCCACGCCTCCCAGAGCATGAGAAGGGAAAAGCTGAAGATCACCAGCAGAATGAGGCGCTGCGTGTCCATGTTTTGTTTGTTATTTGGGTACCGGGTCGTAGCCGCCGGAATGCCACGGGCCGCAGCGACAGACGCGGCGCGCCGCCAGCCAGCCCCCGCGCCAGGCGCCGTAGCGTGCGAGCGCTTCGTCGGCGTATTCCGAACAGCTTGGATGGAAGCGGCAGGCCGGCGCCACCAGCGGCCGCAGGAACCATTGATAGCCGCGCACTGCGGCGCGCAATGCGCTGCCGATCACGGCTTGAGGCTGACGAGAAGTTGACGCAAGCGGGAAATCATTTCTGGTGAAGGCTTGATCCCATATGGCGGTCGTACCAGCAGGTCCAGCGCGCCCAGGCCTTCACGTTCTTGCCGGAACGCTTCCCGAATACAGCGCTTGATGCGGTTGCGCTCAACCGCGAGCGCAGCGTGCCTGCGCGATACCAGCATGCCGAGCCGCGCGCTGCCAGCCTCGCGGCGCGCCAGGTAGAAGGTATACCCCGCGAGACTACGGCGCGCACCTTGTCGCAGCAGGTGCTCGAACTCGGCTTTTCGCCTCAGCCGCCGCGCCGCATCCAGCCCGAAGCGCTTGGCGGCCGCGGCTACAGCCCGACGCGCCGCCGGCCGCGCGCGCGCCGGTTGCGCAGTACTTTGCGTCCGCCAGGCGTGCGACTGCGCACCAGAAAACCGTGACGCCGCGCGCGCCGCGTCTTGGAAGGTTGGTAGGTCCGCTTGGTCGCCATTTCTGCCGGTCCGAAAAAGGGCGGTATTAGAGCGTGCGCTTTGACGCGTTGTCAACTTGAAAAAGCGTTCACGTGCATGCGTTTTTTGACGCGCGCGCCTGTGGATAACGCATATCGAAGCGGGTAAAATTTCGACTCGTTTAGGCCACCGAGAAGATGCAAAACCTCTGGGACGCGTGCCTGCGGCGGCTTGAGCAGGAGCTACCCGCGCAGCAGTTCAATACTTGGATCCGGCCGCTGGCGCCCGAAGCGGGCGACGCCGCCGATACGCTGATCCTCGCCGCACCGAATCGATTCGTGCTCGAGCTCGTCCGGGAGCGCTTTTTCGCGCGCATCGAACGCCTCGCCACCGAGGCGAACGGACGCGAGCTTGGCGTGCGCCTGGTGCTCGCCCGGGTCGCCGAACCCGCCGCGCGCCCCGCCGCAGCCGCGTCGCCGCGTGCCGTTGAAACACCGTCGGTGCTCGAGCGGGCGCGCCTCAACCCGGCGTTTTCGTTCGATAGCTTCGTCACCGGCAAGGCTAACCAGCTCGCCCGTGCCGCTGCGCTGCAGGTGGCCGAGAACCCGGGCGTTTCGTACAACCCGCTCTTCGTCTACGGCGGTGTCGGTCTCGGCAAGACACATCTGGTGCAGGCCATCGGCAATCAGCTTGCCGACCGCAACCCCCAGGCGCGGATCCGCTACATCCACGCCGAGGCGTATGTCACGGACGTGGTGCGCGCCTACCAGCAAAAGTCGTTCGACGAGTTCAAGCGCTACTACCACTCGCTCGACCTCTTGCTGATCGACGACATCCAGTTCTTCTCCAACAAGGGCCGCACCCAGGAGGAGTTCTTCTACGCCTTCAACGCGCTGGTCGAAGCGCACAAGCAGATCGTGATCACCTGCGACACCTACCCGAAGGAAATCGCGGGCATGGAAGAGCGGCTGATCTCGCGCTTCGGCTGGGGCCTGACCGTGGCCATCGAGCCCCCGGAGCTCGAGATGCGTGTCGCGATCGTGCTGAAAAAGGCCGAAGCTGAATCGGTGGCGCTGTCCGAGGACATCGCCTTCTTCATCGCCAAGCACCTGCGCTCCAATGTGCGCGAGCTGGAAGGCGCGCTGAAAAAAGTGCTCGCCTTTTCCCGCTTCAGCGGGCGCGAGCTGTCGATGGAGCTCGCCAAGGAGGCGCTACAGGACATCCTGAACGTCGCCAGCCGCCAGGTGAGCGTCGAAGGCATCCAGAAAACCGTAGCCGAATACTTCAAGCTCAAGATCTCGGACATGCATTCGAAAAAGCGCAGCCGCAACGTGGCGCGGCCGCGCCAAGTGGCGATGGCGCTCGCCAAGGATCTGACGCAGATGAGCCTGCCCGAGATCGGCGAAGCCTTCGGCAACCGTGACCACACCACGGTGCTGCACGCCTGCCGCACCATCGCGAGCCTGCGCAAGCACGACACCGCCCTGAACCGCGACTACGTGGTGCTCGAGCAGGTGCTGAAGGGTTGAAGGGGAAAGCTGTGGGGGAACGTTGGATGAATTGTGGGTAACCGCGCCACCGGAAGCAGTGACGAAAACCATCCACATTGCCACAGCTTCGCCCCACAGGTTTCCAGCCAGCTGCGGTGCGCGACAAGGATCGGCAAAGCAAGGACTTGCGAGTTTATACAGCGTTCAAGCCTGCTCTATTAGTTACTACTAAGGTAAATAACAATGATTCTGGCAAAAGCAAAACGGGACGAGTTGCTCGCACCGCTCTCTGCGGTCAGCGGAATCATCGAGCGCCGCCATACGCTGCCGATCCTGTCCAACGTGCTGATCGAGCGCAGCGGGGATGCGCTCGGCTTCCTCGCCACCGACATCGAG
>Ga0207648_10000245_pt1 | contig 58564 bp, 63 predicted proteins | sample KBSMisM32_FD_184310 | JGI IMG/M metagenome (GOLD analysis project Ga0207648, IMG submission 184310) | Miscanthus rhizosphere microbial communities from Kellogg Biological Station, Michigan, USA - KBS Miscanthus M3-2 (SPAdes) (version 2) | ecosystem: Host-associated > Plants > Roots >...
CAGCTCGGCCGGGTCCATCTTCAGCTTCTGCGCCAGCACGTCGACCACGCGCTCGATCGCGTGCACCGCCTCGGTGACGCGGAACGAGCAGCGGTAGGCCACGCCGCCCGGCGGCTTGTGCGTGTACACCGCGTCGACCTCGCAGAACGCATGCTTGAGGTCGTACGACCCGGTGCAGATCGAGAACAGCCCGGCCGGATACTTCATCGGATTGGCCGAGGCGTTGGTGTAGCCGTGGTCGGCGATCGTCTTGATGGAGAGCGCCGTCAGCGTGCCGTCCTTCTTTGCGCCCAGCCTCACCTTCATGTGGTAGTCGCGCGCGAACGAGTCGGCTTGCAGGTTCTCCATCCGGTCCTCGATCCACTTCACCGGCTTGCCGATCACCACCGAAGCGGCCACCGCGATCACGTATCCCGGATACACCGGCACCTTGCCGCCGAAGCCGCCGCCGATGTCGGGCGAGACGATGCGGATGCGCTCCTCCGACAGGCCGACGTGCCCCGCGACCAGCGCGAACACCGTGCGCACCGCGTGCGGCGCCTGGGTGGTCATGTAGACCGTGAGCTTGCCCTCGGCCGGGTTGAAGTCGGCGACGCAGCCGCAGGTCTCCATCGACGCCACGTGGATGCGCGGCACGTACACGTATTGCTCGGCGACGACCTCCGAAGCCTGCAGCGCTTTCTCGGTGTCGGCGCGGTCGCCCGCCTCCCAGTGGAAGGCGAGGTTGTCCTTCTTGTCTTTCTTGTCCTTGCGCAGCACCGGCGCGCCGGGTGCGATCGACTTCAGCGGGTCGACCATCACCGGCAGCGGCTCGTAATCGACCTCGACCGCGTCGGCGCCGTCGGCGGCGATATAGCGCTCGGTGGCGATCACCGCGCACACCTCCTGCGCCTGGTACATCACTTCGTCGGTCGGCAGCACCATCTGCGTGTCGGCCGAGATGGTCGGCATCCAGTGCAGCTTGTATTTCTCGAGCGTGGGGCCGTCGATCACCGCAAGGACGCCGGGGATCTTCAGCGCCTTCGAGGTATCGATCTTCTTGATCCTCGCGTGCGCGTACGGGCTGCGCACGATGTCCATGTACAGCATCCCGGGCAGCTTGATGTCGTCGACGTAGTTGCCCTTGCCGCGGATGAAGCGCGGGTCTTCCTTGCGCTTCATGGAGTGACCCATGCCGCAGATTTTTGCATCGGTCCTGGGAGCGTTCACGGCGCGCCTCCGATTTTTTGGGCGGCATGCTGGACCGCCTTCACGATATTGAGATACCCGGTGCAGCGGCACAGGTTGCCGGAGATCGCCTGGCGGATCTCCTGCTCGCTCGGATTGCGGTTCTGCTCGAGCAGCGCGCTACACGTCATGAGCATGCCCGGCGTGCAGTAGCCGCACTGCAGGGCATGCTTCTCGGTAAAGGCTTCCTGGATCGGATGGAGCTTGCCGCCGCTCTCGAGCCCCTCGACGGTGCTCACCTTGCAGCCGTCGACCTGCGCCGCGAGCACGGTGCAGGACTTCACCGGCTGCCCGTCGAGCAGCACGGTGCAGACGCCGCAGTGCGACGTGTCGCAGCCGATGTGCGTGCCCGTGAGCCGCAGCTCTTCGCGGATGAAGTGCACCAGCAGCAGGCGCGATTCCACTTCCGCCTCGTGTGCCGTGCCATTCACCGTCACGCTGATTTGATGTTTCATCCTAGCTCCTCCCTGCGCGCTCGAGCGCGGCCTTCAGGGCGCGCGCGGTCAGCACGCGCGCCATCTCGCGTTTGTACTCGACCGACCCGCGCCGGTCGGCGCTCGGCGCGGCCGCCGCGGCCGCGAGCCGCGCCGCCTCGGCGATGCTCTTCTCGTCGGGCGTCTTCCCCTCCAGGAAGCGCGAACCCTGGACCGCTTCGACCGGCGTGGGGCCGGCGTTGGTGAGCGCGATGCAGGCGCGCTGCACCGCGCCCCGGGCGTCCAGCGTGAGCTGCACCGCCGCCGCCGCCGCGGCGTAGTCGCCGGTCTTGCGCTTCAGCTTGCGGTAGGCGCTGCCGCTGCGCGGCGGGGGTTGCGGGATGCGAATCTCGGTCAGGATCTCGTCGGGCGCGAGCGCGGTGACGAAGAGGTCCTTGTAGAAGCGGTTCGCCGCGATGGTGCGCTCGCCCTGCGGGCCGCGCGCGACGAGCTCCGCGCCGAGGGCGATCACGATCGCCGGGCCGTCGTTTGCCGGGTCGCCGTTCGCGACGTTGCCGCCGAAGGTGCCGCGGTTGCGCACCAGCGGGTCGGCGATCAGCGGCACCGCGTCGGCCAGGACGCCGTAGCGCGAGTTGATGACCTCCGACTGGGCGAGCACGCACTGGCGCGTGCCTGCGCCGATGCGCAGCATGCCGCCGTCTTCCTTGACGTACTCGAGGCCCGGGATGCGCCCGATGTCGACAAGGTGGCCGCAGCTGCCCAGGCGGAGCTTGAGCGCCGGAAGCAGGCTCATGCCGCCCGAGAGCACTCTCGCATCGCCGCCGTGGCGCGAGAGCAGGCCGATCGCCTCGTCGAGCGTGCCTGGGCGGTGGTAGTCGAACGGTGCCGGAATCATCGCGTCTCCTCTCTCTGCAGGAACTTGCTGCGGCAGCCTGCGCAGCAGAAATAGTATTTCGTGCCCTTGACCTCGGCGGTATGGCGGGCGGTCGCGATCGTCACGCTCATGCCGCAGATCGGGTCTTTCGCTTCACTGGAAGTTTCAGTCTTTGTAACTGCGGGCTTGCGCCTGTGCTGGACGATCTGCGCCATGACGCTGAGCGCGATTTCCTCGGGCGTACGCGCTCCCAGGTCGAGCCCGGCCGGCGCGAAAACTCGATCAAGCGCGACCGGCGGCACGCCGCAGGCGACGAGCGTCTGGCGCACGTGCTCGAAGCGCTTGCGGCTCGCGACCACGCCGACGTATGCGGGGTCCGAGGCAAGGACCTTCTGCAGGAGCTCGAGGTCCTCGTCCCCCATCGTGGCGATGAGGACGTGCGCGCCCTTCGCCGGAGCCTCCGGAGAGCGCTCCACGCGATAGCCCATCGCCTCGCCGATGCGCGCGAGCGCCTCGACCGCCGGCGTGGCGCCGAAGAGAATGAGCCGCGGCGCGGGCAGCACCGGCTCGACGTAGATTTCCACGGTGCCTCCGCTCTCACAGGCCATCGGCAGAAGCTGCATCCCGGGACGCGGCGCGCCGGCGTTGCCGGACGGGGAAAGACTGAGCAGGCGCGGCTCGCCGTCGGAAATGGCGCGCAGCGATTCGCGCAGCACGGCCTCGCGCGTGCAGCCGCCGCCAGCCCAGCCGTGGTACTCGCCGCTCGCGGTGACGAGCGCCGCGTCGCCGACGCGCGCCGAGCTCGGCGGCTCGCGCCGCACGACCGTGACCAGCGCGAAGGATTCATCGCGCGCCGAAAATTTCGCAGCTAGCGCCAGCAGGTCCGGCCGCATCTCCCCCTCCAAGAGGTGAGGCGGATGCTAGCGCCATTTGCGGCCGGCCGGAAGAAATTCCCGATCTGACCTTATGGAAGAAAATCGGGGTCTGATCCGTTCTCCTTATCTAGAACTGGAGCGTCGGCGGCTCCTGGGGCATGCGCTCGCCCAGGCCGACGTCGCGCACGCGCTGGTGCAGCCTGTCGACCTCCGCAAGGATGACGTCATCGCTTTGCTCGAGGTCGATCGGGATCGAAACCGGCACCCAGCTTTCGCGCCCCGTCACCCAGAACACCTCCGCGCAGTTGCCCTCGGGATCGTAGAAGTAGCAGCCGATGGCGCTCGCGTGGTTGACCACGCGCTGGATGCCATAGCCCGCGCCCACCAGGCGGCGGTGGAACTGGCGCACGTCGTCGAGCGCGGCGCAGCGGAACGAGATCTGCTGGATGAGCTTCGGCTCCTCGACGCCTGGAACGCGAGGCGGTCTGCCGAGCACCAACGCGATCTGGTGGTCGGCTGCCTGCGGATCGGCGCTCAGGAACACGGTGCCAGCGCGCCAGTTCTGCTTGGTCACCCGCAGGCCGAGGAAATCGCGGTAGAACGCGACCATCTTTTCCAGGTCGCGCACGAAGATGCCGACGTGGCCGAGCCCGGTGATCACTGGTGGACCCACCCGTAGCGGCGGTTGGCAGGATGCCCGCCCGCGGCGAGGTAGTCCTCGCGTAGGGCGGTCAGTTTGTCGTTTTGGGGAGACAAAAGCGCACCGCGATCGGAGCCGGGCTTTGAGAAGCCGGGGAAGTTGAGCGTCGCCTTGAGGCTGTCGGGAATGCGCCGCTCGTAGTCGGCGGGCAGCGGCTTGTACGCGCCGACCCGGGTCGGCAGGTTGTACAAGCGCGCCGAGTTGAGCCCCAGGATCTCGCGCTTCACCTTCTCGTTCAGCGCCGGGTAGCCGTACTTGCGCGCCATGTCCTGCGGGATCTGGAAGCGCCAGAACGCCTCGATCTGCCATTGCGGCGCGCCGTACCAAAGCGAGTCGGAGCCGAACACCACGCGCTCCGGGCCCATGTACTTGAGGAGCTGCCCCAGCATGTGCGCGCACACGCTCGGGAAGGTGACCACGCACGAGGCGAAGGTGGTGCCGATCTCGGCGTACACGTTCTTGAGCGGCGCCGAAAGCTGCGCGAACTCGGTCAGCCAACGCAGGTCCGGAACGCCGTTGCGCAGCTTCTCGCTGCGGATCGACTCCAGCGCCTCGGCGTCGAAGAAGCGCGGCCCGAAGCACGCGTGATAGATGATGAAGTTGAACTCCGGCCAGTCGCGCGCCGCCTTGGGCAGGTCGGTCGGAGCGCCCTCCTCGGGCGTGCCCGGCGCCGCCGGCGCGAGCCCCTTGTGGATGCAGATGTTGAAGAAGCCGGGATGGTCCTTCAACTCCTTGCGGTTGTCGCGGATCAGGCCGAAGGTCGGGTAGGCGACGGCCTCGTCGTCGAGGCGCCATTGCTTGAGCTCGCTCTCGGGGTTCTTGTCGAGCTTCGCGGTGTACGCGATGTTGTAGCCCTTCCACGAGTCGGGGTGGAACTGCTCGATCTGCTGCTGCATGAACTCGAGGTTCTCGCGCCCCGGGAAGATCTGTCCGTGCGCGAGGAGCCGCGTCGAGCCCGCCATGCGGTTCACCCAGTCGCGCACCGCCGCGGTCTGGTATCCGGTGAGGTTCATCGCGGTGAGCGACTCGTCGACGCTGCGCGGAATGCGCGGCTTGCCGCCGCCGGGCGGCTCGAACAGGCCGAGCGGCGCGTTGGAGAGGATCGCGACCGACACCTGGCTGTCGAGGTAGACGTCCTTCACGAACTTCACCAGCTTGAAATTCGCGCCGCTGATCGGGCTGTGTGCGATCGTCGGGTTCCACGCCGCCCATGCGCGGCCGAACTCGTCGGGCAGGCCTTCGGCATTGAATGGATTCTTGTCGAAGCCCGCAGCCTTCGCGGCATCGCCGGCGCCTTGCGACAGGGCACGCAGCGCGAGCGGACCGTCCATCGTCTCGCGGATCATGTGAAGCTGGTCGTCGAAGACGAAGAGATCCTCGGGAACGTTGCCCTGGGCGTGCGCCCGCCCGAGCATCTCGAGCGGATTCACGTCGAAGAAGCGGCCGTAGACCTCGTTCATGGCGACGAACGCGGTCGCCATGCCGGCCGACGAGGCGAGAAAGCGCCTGCGGGTCATGCCCAGGCGCTTCGAGGTCTCCCCCGCGAGCTCGGCGATGCGCGCCTCGACCTGCTTCTGCTGCAGCGTCTGCGGCATCGGGAAGTACTCGCCGTTGGAAACGACCCGGGTCGGAATCGGCGAGCCCAGCGGGTCGGCGTCGTCGGCGCGGCGCAGCGCCGCGTGCTGCGCATTCGAGAGCCAACTGTCTTCTTCACGCGACATGGAGCCTCCGCTCACCAGGGACGAAATTGGGACGAGATCGAACGATGGCGCGAATTTTGCTGCTTGGGAAGTGCCATGAACGCCAAATCGTGTCGCCTCGCGGCAATGCTGGTCCTGCTGGGCGTCGCCGTGCCCGGCCTCGCGCAACCGACCACCGACAATCCGTCCTCGACGCCCCTCGGCAGGGGCACCGCGCCGGACGGCGCGCGGCCGGGCGACGGCGCCATCAAGGGCGGCTCGATTGCCCCCGGCGAGACCGCGGGCATGCCGACCGATCGCCAGATCAGCCGCTGCGCCGACCTGACCGGCACGCTGCGCGAGCAGTGCCTCGCCCAGGAGAAGGGCGCGGCGAGCGGCGGCACGACGCCGCCCGATGCGGACGTGGTGAAGCCGCCGACGACGCGCGAAGCCCCGCCGCCGCAGAATCCGCAGCCTCGCAGCAACTAGTCTTCGGGAGACCCCGACCGGAACGCCGACCCCGGCGCGGTATCTGTCGCGCTCGGCGATCGAGCATTCGGTCGTGGCAAAGCGAACCTTAACCCGGATCGCGGCAAAACGCGCAGGGACTTTATCTCATCACCCGCTGTTTCTGAGCGCGGCCGCGATACCGTTGATCGTGAGATGGATCGCGCGCACGGTGCGCGCGTCCTGGTCGCCGGCGCGGTAGCGGCGCAGGAGCTCGATCTGGATGTGGTTGAGCGGGTCGAGGTAGGCGAAGCGGTTGCGGATCGAGCGCGCGAGCGTCGGATTGTCGGCGAGGAGCTCGCTCGCGCCGGTGATCGCGAACAGCTGCTCGCGCGCCGCGTGCCACTCGCTTTCGATTTTATTGAAAATAGACTTGCCGAAAACCTGATCTGCGACCAGTTCGGCGTACCGTCCGGCGATGCCGAGATCGGTCTTGGCGAGCACCATGTCGAGGTTCGACAGCGTCGATCGGAAGAACGGCCAGCCGGCATACATGGCGCGCAGCTCCGCTAGCGTGCCGCGGCCGCTTTGCAACCATTCCGACACGGCGCCGCCGAAGCCGTACCAGCCCGGGATCATGGCGCGGCTCTGGCTCCAGCTGAACACCCACGGAATCGCGCGCAGGTCTTCGAGCCTGTGCGAGGGCTTGCGCGACGGCGGACGGCTGCCGATGTTGAGCTTGGCGATCTCGGAAAACGGCGTCGCGGCGCCAAAGTAGTCCATGAAGCGCGGCGTGCGGACCAGGTCCCGGTAGCGCTTCAGCGCAAGCTGCGCGAGCTTCTCCATGACCGCCGCGAAGCGGGGATCGTCCGCTTCGCCCTCTCGCGGGTCGAAGCTCGCCTCCATCGTGGCGGCGACCAGGATCTCGAGGTTGCGCCGCCCGTTCTCCGGATCGGTGTACTTGCTCGCGATGACCTCGCCTTGTTCGGTCAGGCGCAGCGCGCCATCGACGCTTCCCGGCGGCTGGGACAGCACCGCCTCGTAGCTCGGCCCGCCGCCGCGGCCGACGGTGCCGCCGCGGCCGTGGAAAAAGCGCAGCCGCACGCCGTGCGCCCGGCAGACCTGCATGAGGCGCGTGCTGGCCTTGTAGAGCGTCCAGTTCGAAGCGACGTAGCCGCCGTCCTTGTTGCTGTCGGAATACCCGAGCATCACTTCCTGCTCGTCGCCGCGCATGCGCACCCATCCCCGGTACAGCGGCTGGGCGAGCGCCTCGCCCAGGATATCGCCGCAGCGCTCGAGGTCGTCGATGGTCTCGAAAAGCGGGATCACGTCCACCGACAGCGCGTCCGGGCGCAGCAGCCCGGCCTCGCGCAGCAGCACTCCCGTTTCGAGCAGGTCGGACACCGATTCGCAATGCGAGATGATGTACTTGGACACCACCTCGGGACCCAGGCGTCGCTGCGCCTGCGCCGTAGCGGCGACCACTGCGAGCTCCTTCCTCGCCGTCGCCGAATACTCGAGGTGCGGCACGCGCAGCGGCCGGGGACCGGCGAGCTCCGCGACGAGGAGCTCGACTTTCCGGTCTTCCCCCATTGCCAGGTATTTCGATCCGACACCGGCGCGCTGCAGCAGCTCGTCCACGACGGCGGCATGCTCGTCGGAGCTCTGGCGCAGATCGATCGGCGCGAGGTGGAATCCAAATGCGCTCACCTTGCGGCGCAGCGCCCGCAGGCGACCCTCGGCGAGCCGGCCGGCGCCTTGCGCATCGAGGCCGCGGGCGATGACGTCGAGCTCCGCGGCCAGCTCGCGGGCGCAGCCGTACGCCGGCAGCTCGGCGACCGGAGGCGGAGAAGCCTGCAGGCCTACGAGCTGGTGCGCAGTGGCCGCGAGGCGGCTGTAGATGCCGGACGCCGCGCGGCGGTAAGGCTCGTCGCGCCGGTACGCCGAGGCGTCGCCGGAGCGCGCGGCAAGCTCGAGCACTTCGCGCGGCGTCTTCATCAGGCGCTCGGAGAGCCCCAGCTCGCGGCCGAGGAGGTTCACCTCCTCCAGATAGTGACCGAGGATCAGGCGCGCCTGCTGCGTGGCGGCGATCTCGAGCGTGTGGGCATCGACGTTCGGATTGCCGTCGCGATCGCCCCCCACCCAGGTGCCGACGGTGAGGAACGAAGGCAGCCAGGGCGCCTGGGGCAGCGCGAAGCGCGCGCGCAAGGCTTCCTCGAGATCGGCGTAGAGCCGCGGCAGCTCGGGGATGAAGGTCAGCCGGAAGTAGGCGAGCGCGTTCACGATCTCGTCCGCCACCGCGAGCTTGGTGAGCCGCAGCATCGCTGTGAGCCACAGGCGCAGCACTTCGGCATGCAGCGCGCGCTCGCGCGCGGGCGTCTGCGGCTCGCCGAGCAGCCGCGCGATCTCGCGCTCGCACTCGAGGATGCTCTGGCGCTGCACCTCGGTCGGGTGCGCGGTCAGCACCGGGCTGATCCGGGCCCGGCCGAACCAGTCCAGCAGATTTTCCTTTCCTACGTGGTCGAGCGCGTGAGCGATGCTTCCCGGCCGGCGCGGCGACCCCGCTTCGACGTGCGCGAGCCGGCGCCGGTTCTGGTGCACGTCCTCGGCGATGTTGAGCAGATGCGAGAAATAGCTGAACGCGCGCACCACGTGCAGCGTCTCGTCGATGGGCAGCGCATCGAGCTGCGCGGCGAGCTCGGACTTGTCCGATGCGCCGCGCCGGAAGCCGACCGCGCTCTGGCGGATGGTCTCGATGCGGCTGCGCGCGGCCGCGCCGACCTGCTCGCCGATGACCTCGCCAAGCAGGCGCCCGAGGAGCCGCCGGTCCTCGCGCAGCAGAACCTCCTTGTCTTCCCCGGTCATGAGGCGACTATAAGCGAGGGTGTAGCATCGCGCGAACCAGCCAGTGCAAACAACAACGCCACCCCTGCTGCGGCTCGCGGGCATCGTCAAGCGCTACCCCGCCGTGACAGCGCTCGACGGCGTGCGGCTGGAAGTGGCCGAGGGCGAGATCCACGCGGTGCTCGGGGAGAACGGCGCCGGCAAGTCGACGCTGATGAAGACGATCTACGGCGTGGTCCAGCCCGACGCGGGCGCGATCGAGTGGCGCGGCGCGCCGGTGTCGATTCCGGGCCCGGTGGCGGCGCGCGGCCTCGGCATCGCGATGGTGTTCCAGCATTTCGCGCTGTTCGAGTCGCTGAGCGTCGCGGAGAACATCGCCCTCGGGCTGCCCGGGCGGTTCGACCTTGCCGAGCTTGGCGCGCGCATCGTCGAGGTCTCCGGCCGCTACGGCCTGCCGGTGAATCCGTGGCGCGCGGTGCACGAGCTCTCCGTGGGCGAGCGCCAGCGCGCCGAGATCGTGCGCTGCCTGCTCCAGTCACCGCGGCTTCTGATCATGGACGAGCCGACCTCGGTGCTCACGCCCCAGGCGGTGGAGCAGCTTTTCGACACGCTGCGCGCGCTCGCCGGCGAAGGCACCGCGATCCTGTACGTCAGCCACAAGCTCGACGAGATCCGGCGCCTTTGCGACCGCGCCACCATCCTGCGCGGCGGGCGCAACGCGGGCGAGGTCGAGCCGCGGGCCGAGAGCGAAGCGCATCTCGCCGAGCTGATGATCGGCCGCAGCTTTCCAAAGACACAGAAGCGGGCGCAGCAGCGCGCGCACGCGCACGGCGCCCCCGGCCTGGAGGTCGCCGAGCTCAGCCTGCCGCCGAACGGACCGTTCGGCGTCGCGCTCCATTCGGTCAGCCTGCGCGTGCACGGCGGCGAGATTCTCGGCATCGCCGGCATCTCCGGCAACGGCCAGGCGGAATTCCTGTCGGCGATTTCCGGCGAGCGCAGGGTTTCCCCAGGCGAAATCCGCCTCGGGGAAACGCCGGTCGGCCATCTGGACGCCGGCGAGCGCCGCCGCCTCGGCCTCGCCTACGTCCCCGAGGAGCGGCTGGGGCGCGGGGCTGCGCCCGACATGAGCCTCGCCGAGAATGCCCTCCTGACCGCGAGCCGCAAGGGCATGGTGCGCGCCGGGCTGGTCGACTGGAGCGCGGCCGAAGCCTACGCCGCGCGCTGCATCCGCGAGTTCGACGTGCGCGCCGGGGGACCGCACGCCGCGGCGCGCAGCCTCTCCGGGGGCAACCTGCAGAAGTTCATCGTCGGGCGCGAGGTCACCCAGCAGCCGGGCGTCATGCTCCTCGCCCAGCCGACCTGGGGCGTGGACGTCGCCGCGACCGCGCTCATCCGCCAGCGCATCCTCGACCTCGCGGCGGCCGGCGTCGCGGTGCTGGTCGTGTCGGAGGACCTCGGCGAGATCCTGGAAGTCTGCGACCGCGTGGCGGTGATGGCCGGCGGGCGCCTCTCGCCGGTGCGCGAGGTGGCCGAGACGCACGCCGCCGAGATCGGCGCCTGGATGGCGGGAGGCTTCCCGCAGTGATCCGCCTGGTGCGGCGAGCGGCGCCTTCGCGCGCCATGCTGTGGGGCTCGCCGCTCATGGCGGTGGGGCTCACGTTCGCGCTCGGCGCGGCGGTCTTCGCCGCAATGGGCCAGCCGCCTTTTTCCGCATTCCACGCCTTGTTCATCTCGCCGCTGAGCGATCTGAACGGCATCGCCGAGCTCCTGCTCAAGGCCTCGCCCCTGTGCCTCATCGCGCTCGGCCTCGCGGTCGGGTTTCGCAGCAACGTCTGGAACATCGGCGCCGAAGGCCAGATGTACATCGGCGCGGTCTTCGCCACCGGCCTCGCGATCCACTTCCAGGAGCGCTGGGGCGGCTGGATGCTGCCGGCCATGATCCTCGCCGGCATCGCGGGCGGGCTTCTCTGGGCGGCGATCGTGGCCGCGCTGCGCGCCCACCTGCACGCCAGCGAGATCCTGGTGAGCCTGATGCTCACCTACGTCGCCGCGCTGATCGTCAAGTACCTGGTGTTCGGCCCCTGGCAGGACCCGGCGGCCAACAACTTTCCGTTCACCGTTTCTTTCGAGGACAACGCTTCGTTTGGTTCTCTAGTGGAAGGTACAAGGCTGAACACCTCGGTCCTGCTCACGCTCGCCGCGATTCCGCTGACCTGGGTATTCATGAAGTTTTCCTTCACCGGGTTCCAGCTGCGCGTGGCCGGAGACGCGCCGGCCGCGGCGCGCTACGCAGGTCACTCCGAGAAGCGCGCGATCTGGATCGCCCTGCTCGTAAGCGGCGCCGCCGCGGGCCTCGCCGGAGTCACCGAGGTGGCCGGCCCGATCGGCAACCTGAACGACCGCTGGACGCCCGGCTATGGCTTCACCGCCATCATCGTCGCGGCGCTCGGACGCCTGCATCCCGCGGGAATCGCCGCCGCGTCGCTCCTCATGGCGCTGCTCTACATCGGCGGCGAGACCGCGCAGGTCGCGTTGCAGCTGCCCAGGGCAATCGCCTACGTGTTCCAGGGGCTTCTGCTTATGGCGCTTCTCGCCTGCGAGGTACTCGTGCATTTCCGCGTGCAATGGACCGCTTCGACCCGCTCATCGCAAGCGGCATAGCGGCGGCGATCCCGCTGGTCTTCGCGGCGCTCGGCGAGCTCGTCGCCGAGCGCGCGGGGGTGCTCAACCTCGGGGTCGAGGGCATGATGCTGGTCGGAGCGCTCGCCGCGTTCGCCACGGTGGCGGTGGGCGGCGGCGTGACGCTCGCGCTCGGCGCGGCGATGCTCGCCGGGATCGCGGCCGCGGCTGCGTTTGCGGTCCTCACGCTGACGCTGCAGGCCAACCAGGTCGCCGCGGGACTGGCGCTCACCATCCTCGGCACCGGCGTGTCCGCGTTTCTCGGGCGCGGCTACGTCGGCTTTCGCGCGCCCGCGACCTTCGAGGACCTGCCGGTCCCCGCGCTCTCGGGGCTCCCCGTGATCGGGCCGCTCTTCTCGCTCAACGTGCTCGGCTACGCCGCGATCGCGATGCTCGCCCTGACCGCGTGGTTCCTGTTCCATACCAGGGCCGGGCTGGCGCTGCGCGCCGTCGGTGAGTCTCCCGCCGTGGCGCATGCCCTCGGGCTGCGCGTCACCCGGATCCGCTACGCCGCCGTGCTCTTCGGCGGCGCCATGGCCGGTGTCGCGGGCTGCTATTACGCGGTGGCCCAGTTCAAGATGTGGCAGGAGGGCCTGACCGCCGGCAACGGCTGGATCGCGCTGGCGCTGGTCGTGTTCGCGGCATGGCGCCCCTGGCGCACCGCGCTCGGCGCCCTGCTCTTTGGCGGGGTGACCGGCCTCGGCCTGTACCTGCAGGCGGCCGGCGTGCACGTCTCGCCCTTCGTGCTCGGCAGCCTGCCGTACCTTGCTACGATTGTGGCCTTGGTGGCGGTCTCGGCGAGCCCGCAGTTGCTGCGCCGCCACGCGCCCGCCGCGCTCGGCAAGCCGTATTTCGAGGGTGACTGATTTTTCGGGGAGAAGTGGATGAAAAAAATCTGGAGAGCCTTAACCGCCGCGACCGCCGCCGTCGCATTCACGTTGTGTGGAACAACGTTGTGGGGAACGGCAATCGCGCAGCAACCGCTGCGCATCGGCTTCGTCTACGTCGGGCCGGTCGGCGACGGGGGTTGGACCTTTGCGCACGACATCGGCCGCAAGGCCATGGAGGCGAAGCTCAAGGGCAAGGTGCAGACGACCTACGTCGAAAGCGTGCCCGAAGGCGCCGACGCCGAGCGCGTGGTGCGCGATCTCGCCGCGAAGGGGCACCAGATCGTCTTCACCACCTCGTTCGGCTACATGGACCAGACGCTGAAAGCAGCGAAGTCCTTCCCGAAGAATTTCTTCTATCACGCCACCGGGTTCAAGTCCTCGAGCAATGTCTTCATTTACAACTGCCGCATGTACGAGCCGGCGTACCTCGCGGGCATCGTCGCCGGTCACATGTCGAAGCGCGGCACGCTCGGCTTCGTGGCCTCGTTTCCGATTCCCGAGGTGGTGCGCAACATCAACGCATACACACTCGGCGCGCGCTCCGTGAACCCGAAGATCACCACCAAGGTGGTCTGGGTGAGCAGCTGGTACGACCCGGCGAAGGAGCGCCAGGCGGCCGAGACGCTGATCGGCCAGGGTGCGGACGTCCTGCTGCAGAACACGGATTCGTCGGCGGTGCTGCAGACCGCGCAGGACAAGGGCGTGTATGCGTTCGGCTGGGACTCCGACATGACCGCGTACGCGCCCAAGGCGCACCTCGGCTCGGCGATCGAGGTCTGGGGCCCCTATTACACGCTCGTCGCCGAGTCCTACCTCGCCGGCAAGCCGTTCAAGGAGAACATCTGGTGGGGCATGAAGGAGGGGATGAACGACTTCGTCGGCCTCAACCCGATCGTGCCGCCGGCGGCGCTGAAGCAGGTTGCGGCGAAGAAGGCCGAGATCGTGGCCGGCAAGTTCCATCCCTTCAGCGGGCCGATCAAGGGCAACGACGGTACGACGCGCGTGCCGGCGGGCAAGACGCTGAGCGACAAGGAGATCGATTCGGTCAACTGGTACGTCGAGGGCGTCGAAGGAAAAGTGCCCGGCAAGTGAGCCGGGCTCCGGGCCACGGCATGAACCTCGACGAGTTCGTCCGCAGCCTGCCGAAAGCGGAGCTGCATCTGCACATCGAGGGCAGCCTCGAGCCGGAGCTGCTTTTTTCCCTCGCGAGACGACACAAGGCGGCGCTGCGTTATTCCTCGGTCGAGGAACTGCGCAAAGCGTACGAGTTCGACAATCTGCAGTCCTTCCTCGACATCTACTACGAGGGTGCGTCGGTGCTGCGCGAGGCCGAAGACTTCCATGCGCTCACCGCGGCCTACCTGGAGAAGGCGCACGCCGACGGCGTGGTGCACGCGGAAATCTTCTGCGACCCGCAGACCCACACCGCGCGCGGCGTGCCGATGCAGGCGGTGCTCGAGGGCATCGCCGGCGCGCTCGAGGAAGGCGAAGCAACGCTCGGCCTGAGCTCGCGGCTCATCGTCTGCTTCCTGCGGCACCTGCCCGAGGCCGACGCGCTGTCGACCCTCGACCAGGCATTGCCCTTCAGGCATCTCTTCCACGGAGTCGGGCTCGATTCCTCGGAGAAGGGCCATCCGCCGTCGAAATTCAAGCGCGTGTTCGAGCGGGCCCGCAGCCAGGGCCTGGTGCCCTTCGCCCACGCCGGCGAGGAGGGCCCGCCCGAGTACATCGAGGAGGCGCTCGATCTCCTGAAGGTGGTGCGCATCGACCATGGCGTGCGCTGCGAGGAGAAGCCGGCGCTGGTCGCGCGCCTGCGCGCGCAGGGCGTGCCGCTCACGGTGTGCCCGCTGTCGAACGTGAAGCTGAAGGTGTTCCGGCGCCTCGAAGAGCACAACCTGAAGCGGCTGCTCGACGCGGGCCTCTGCGTGACGGTGAACTCCGACGATCCGGCCTACTTCGGCGGCTACGCGCTCGACAACTATCTCGCCTGCGCGGCGGCGCTCGGCCTCACCCGCGCCGAGCTCGCGAAGCTGTGCGCCAATTCGATCTCCGCCTCGCTGCTTCCAAGCGCGCGCAAGGCGGAGCTGGTCGAGGCGATCGCTTTCCTTGGAAAGAAAGGAGCGGTATAATTTCCATGGAATGGCGAAGCTCCATGCCCCGAATACCACCCCCCTGCCCGCGCCCGACCGGCGCGAGGTGCTCACCAAGGCGGTGGTGCGCGCGGCCAGGGCGCTCGAGCTGAGCCAGTCGCGGGTCGCGGCGACGCTCGGCGTGAGCGACCCCACCGCTTCGCGCATGTTCGCCGAGAAGTACCTGCTCGACCCCGCGCGCAAGGAGTGGGAGCTCGGCGCCCTCTTCGTGCGCCTGTTCCGCTCGCTCGACTCGATCGTGGCCTCGGACGAGAAGGCGCGCGCGTGGCTCGCCGGCGAGAACCAGGCGCTCGGCGCCCGGCCGATCGACCTCCTCGCGCGCGCCGAGGGCATGGTGCGTGTCCTCCACTACCTGGACAGCGCGCGCGGTCGAATCTGAGGCGGCGCGCCTCCGGATCGAGCCCTGGCGGGCGGTCGAGGCGCAGCACGTCGCCTCGACCCGCAGGCTCGTGGACAGCAACGAGGAGCAGGCCCTCCTCGAAAAGCTGCTCGACGAGTCGAAGCCGGCGCCGCCCGCCTCCACGGCCGGTCTCGACTACCTCCTCGCCACGCCGTTTCGCTATCCGCCGTCGTGGCCCGGCGGATCGCGCTTCCGGTCTGCGGCCGATCCCGGCGTGTTCTACGCCGCGGAGGAACGCCGCACGGCCTGCGCCGAGCTCGGCTACTGGCGCTGGCGCTTCGTCATGGACAGCGCCGCCCTCGCGGGATCCGGGCTGGGGCCGGTTCCCCACACCCTGTTCCGGGTACGGATCGCGGCGAGCGCCATCGACCTGCGCGCGAAGCCCTTTTCCCGCGACGCCAAGGCGTGGACTCACCGCAGCGACTATGGGCCGACGCAGGCGTTCGCCGCAGTCGTGCGCCGCACGCCCGTCACGGCCATTCGCTACCAATCGGTGCGCGACCCCGAGAAAGGCGGCTGCGTCGCGGTGCTCGAGCCGCGCGCCTTCGGCGCCCGCAAGCCGATTTCATACCAGACCTGGTTCCTGACCGTCACGCCGACGGCAAGCGCCTGGCAGCGCGACGGCGAAACCTTTGAATTCCGCTGGGCCTGAAGGCAAGATAGCGCGCTTCTACCGGGAGGAGCTCACACCGATGGCCGAACCCCAGATGGTCGATCCCCACGACGTGGTCATGACCGGCGAGAATTCCTTCATTCGCCTCTCGAACGACGGCGGCAACACCATCGTCGAGCGCGTGAGCCACTGGCGCGTGCTGTGGTCTCCCGCCGGCCAGGGGCACGCGCTGTTCATCGACAGCAGCCTCACCGGCAAGGGGCCGCGGGTCTACGCCGACAATCCCGGCGTCGCGCGCTACCTGCAGCGCACGATCGAGGCGCTGCTGTGGAAGGACTTCGCCGAACCCTCGCTGCCGGTGATCCACGCCGGCTTCAGCCGCGGCGGCGACTCCCTCAGCACGGTGGAGGAGCGCATCGTGTCGCGCGAGGACGAGATCGTGCTGTGCTGGTGGGATCTCATGAAGCCCTTCATCCTCACCATGCCGCCCGGCGCGATGAACCGGCCGCTCGGCGTGTACAGCACCTTCATCCCGGCGCGCAGCGCGCAGCTTTCGGTCAACGGCCGCGCGGCGAGCGCCGCCGTGTTCCCGATGGAGCGCTTCGGCAGGCCCGCCTCGAGCTGCTGCCTCGCCTGGTCGGAGAGCTGGACCAAGCCGCGAGGCTGACGATGGCGGTCCTGCGCATCGCGAAAATGGGCAATCCGGTGCTGATGCAGAAGGCGGCGCCGGTCGCCGATCCCACGGCGCCGGAGATCCGCGCGCTCGCCGCGGACATGCAGGAGACCCTCGAGGACATCGGCGCGAGCGGCCTTGCAGCGCCGCAGGTGTTCGTGGGAAAGCGCGTGGTGGTCTACCGCATCATCGCCGCGCGAATTCCGCGCGGCTCCGGGCTCGAGCCGCGGCCCTGGACCGTGATGGTCAACCCGCTCATCACGCCGAAGACCGAGGCGAAGACCCCGGTGTGGGAGCGCTGCCTGTCGATCCCGGGCCTGCACGGCAAAGTGCCGCGCTACACGCACATCGACATCGCCTACCACGACCTCGAGGGCCGGCGCGTAAGCCACGCCGCGCACAGCTCGTGGGCCGCGCTGCTGCAGCACGAGTGCGATCACCTCGACGGCGTCGTCTATCCGATGCGCATGACGGACCTGGGGCTCCTCGCCTACAACGACGAACCCGGGCCGCTCGCGCGCGAGGTCGCCGCCGACGCGAGCGGAATCGATCCGCTTTTCATCGACCTCGTCGAGCGCTGGCCGGCGCGCGCTCGATGGTTCGGCCATTAACTTTGCACAGGGGAGGAACTTTCCATGCGTACCTTCAAGGCCTTCATCGCCGCTTTATCGCTTGTTTCCGTTTCTCTGATTTCTGTTGAATCCGTGTCGGCCGCGACCTACGTCTATGTGTCGAACGCCGACGACGGCGACATCGGCCTCTACACGCTGGAAAGCGACGGCACGCTCAAGCCGGGCGACAAGTTCGGCGCCGGCGGCAAGCCGGTGATGCCGATGAGCGTCAGCCCGGACAAGAAGTACCTCTTCGCCGCGGTGCGGGCGAAGCCCTTCACCGCGGTCACCTACAGCATCGACCGCAAGAACGGCAAGCTGAAGGAGGTCGGCCGCGGGCCGCTCGCCGAGAGCTTTCCCTACATCTGGGCCGACAAGACCGGCAAGTTCCTGCTCGGCGCCTCCTACGGCGCGAATCTGGTGAGCGTCAACCCGATCGGCAAGGACGGCAAGGTAGGCGAGCCGTTGCAGGTGATCCCGACCGCGCGCAACGCGCACTCGATCGTCACCGACCGGACGAACAAATTCGCGTTCGTGCCGCACCTCGGCACCGACCAGATCTTCCAGTTCCGCTTCGACGACAAGAGCGGCAAGCTGACGGCGAACACCCCGCCGGTGGTGCAGATGCGCTCCGGCACCGGCCCGCGCCACATCATCATCTCGGCCGACAACAAGTTCGCCTATTTGCTCTCCGAGCTCGTGGCGACCGTCACCACGCTTTCGCTCGACCCGAAGACCGGCCAGCTGAAGGAAACGAGCGTCGCCTCGTTCCTTGCGCCCGAGTCGAAGCTCGTGCCCGGCGCGCCACGCGGCGCCATCAGCGGCCCCGGCACCAACGCGCCGCCGCCTCGCGACGTGTCCAACGACATTTGGGCCTCGGACCTGCACCTCACGCCGAACGGCAAGTTCCTCTACGCGCTGGAGCGCACCGGCAACCAGATCGGCGCGATGGGCGTGGATCCCGCCACCGGCAAGCTGACTTACCTCTCCACCACGCCGACCGAGAAGCAGCCGCGCGGCTTCCAGATCGACCCGAGCGGGAAGTACATGGTGGTCACGGGCGAGAAGTCGGAGACCATCTCGGTCTATTCGATCGAGGACAATGGCGCGCTGCGCCTGCTGAAGCAGTATCCGACCGGCAAAGGCTCGAACTGGGTGGAGATCGTCAGCTTCGACTGAAAGGTCCGAGCAGGAAGCGGCGTTCTAGAACGCGCGATTACATCTTCGCTGCATCTTCCGCGCGGCGGCGATGTCGAACTGCGGTGGGGGCCAAGTGAGATGAAACGTGCCTCACCGCCGACGCAGCTTCATCGAGGCCCTGAGCCACAAGGTCGGCGTCGAGGCGCGCCGCTTGTCGATCCTCGGTTCGAACCTTCACGAGCTGCGCAAGGCGCTCAACCGGCTGACGCGGGAGCTGCTGGTTTGCATCGCGCTCGTCATCGGCATCTGGCACTTGCTCGGCGACACGCTATGGCGCCTTCTCACCTCTGTCTGGCGCTAGCGACAGCATGAGGTCGTTCGTCCGCCGCACGAACCCTGCCGGGTCCTCGAGCTGTCCGCCCTCGGCGAGCAGCGCCTGGTCGAAGAGCAGGTCGGCCCAGGCGTCGAAGCGCGCATCGCCGGGCCGAAGGCGCGCGACGATCGCGTGCTCGGGGTTGACCTCGAGGATCGGCTTCGACGGCGGCACCTTCTGTCCGGCGGCCTTGAGAATGCGGCTCAGGTTGCCGCCGATATCGTGCTCGTCCGCAATCAGGCACGAAGGCGACTCGGTGAGGCGCTGCGAGACGCGCACGTCCTTCACCTTGTCGCCAAGCGCGCGCTTCAAGCCGACGAGGAGCTCCTTGTAGCGCCCGATCTCGTGGTCCTTCGCCGCATCCTCGCTCTTGATCTTGTCGAGCCCGAGCTCGCCGCGCGCCACCGAAACGAGCGGCTTGCCTTCGAATTCGCGCAGGTTGGCGACCAACCATTCGTCGACCCGGTCCGAGAGCAGCAGCACCTCGATGCCGCGCTTCCTGAAGATCTCGAGGTGCGGGCTGCCCTTCGCGGCGGGGAAGCTCTCGGCGGTGACGTAGTAGATCCGGTCCTGCCCTTCCTTCATCCTTGAAACGTAGTCGGCTAGCGAAACGTCCTCGGTCCCACTCCCACTGTGGGTGGTTGAGAAGCGCAACAGCCGGCCGATCTCGTCGCGATTGGAAGGGTCCTCGCCCACACCCTCCTTCAGCACCCGGCCGAACTCCTTCCAGAAAGCGGCGTACTTCTCCTTGTCCTTCTGCGCCAGATCGGCGAGCAGCGAGAGCACGCGCTTCGCGCAGCCGGCGCGGATGGCGTCGACGTCCTTGCTCTGCTGCAGGATCTCGCGCGAGACGTTGAGCGGCAGGTCGGCCGAGTCGACCATGCCGCGCACGAAGCGCAGGTAGGCCGGCAGCAGGTGCTCGGCGTCGTCCATGATGAAGACGCGCCGCACGTAGAGCTTGAGCCCGTGGCGCTGGTGGCGGTCCCAGAGGTCGAACGGCGCGTGCGACGGAATGTAGAGAAGCTGGGTGTACTGCTGCCGGCCCTCGACCCGGTTGTGCGTCCAGGCGAGGGGCGCCTCGAAGTCGTGGCCGATGTACTTGTAGAACTCGACGTACTGCTCGTCCGCGATCGCGCTCTTCGGCCGCGCCCACAGCGCGTTCGCCTGGTTGACGGTCTCGTCGCCCATCAGCACCGGGATGGCAATATGGTCCGAGTACTTGCGCACGATGCTCTTCAGGCGGTGCTCTTCTAGGAGCTCGTCCTCGCCCTCGCGCAGGTGCAGGATCACGTCGGTCCCGCGGCCGTCCTTTTCCGCGGCTTCGAGGGTGTATTCACCCGCGGCGCCCGCCATGTTGCATTCCCATCGAACGGCTTCCGTGGAACCCGCTCGGCGCGTGACGAGCGTGACGCGGTCGGCGACGATGAACGAGGAGTAGAAGCCGACCCCGAACTGCCCGATGAGGCGCGCGTCCTTCGCCTGGTCGCCGGTAAGCGACTCGAAGAACTCGCGCGTGCCGGACTTCGCGATGGTGCCGATGTTCTGCACCACCTCGTCGCGCGACATGCCCACGCCGTTGTCGGAGACCGTGACGGTGCGGGCGGCCTTGTCGAACGAAATCCGGACTTTCAGGTCCGGATCGGACTCGTACAGGGCGTTGTTCGCGAGCGCCTCGAAGCGCAGCTTGTCGGCGGCATCCGCCGCGTTCGAGATCAGCTCGCGCAGGAAGATCTCCTTGTTGCTGTACAAGGAGTGGATCATGAGGTGCAGCAGCTGCTTCACCTCGGCCTGGAAACCCAGCGTCTCTTTTTGTGCGGTCATGGTCCTGGACAGTTAGGAGCGGTGCGCTTCGGTTTCAAGGGAATTCCTCCGGGGGATGCGCTGTTTGTACAATCCGCAGCCCAACCCTAGGAGGAGGTCCCGATGATCCGCAGCCTGGCTATTCTCGCCTGCCTTGCCGCCGCCCTGCCCGCCTGGTCCCAGGCGCAGCAGCGGCCCCCGATCGAGACCCGCAAGGTCGACGGCACCGACAACGTCTACATCTTCAGGAACGGCAACCACCAGTCGATCTTCGTCGTGACGAAGGACGGGGTGATCGCCACCGACCCGGTCGCCTACGGCCGGCCGCAGGGCGGCCAGCAATACGTCGACGAGATCAAGAAGGTGAGCAACGGCGCCCCCATCAAGTACCTCATCTACAGCCACCACCACTACGACCACGTCGCGGGCGGCAAGGCGTTCAAGGACGCCGGGGCCACCATCATCGCGCACCGCCGCGCCAAGGCGCGGCTCGAGAAGCTGGCCGATCCGGCGACGCCGCTGCCGGACGAGACCGTCGACGACAAGGGCCGCACCCTCAAGCTCGGTGGCACCACGTTCGAGCTTCGTTACGTCGGGCTCAACCACTCCGACAGCACCCTCGTCATGCGCCTGCCGAAGGAGAAGCTCCTTTTCGTGGTCGACGTGCTACCGGTGGGCTCGTTCCCGGGCCGCGGCATGATCGATTTCTACCCGCTGGAGGCCGAGCAGTCGATCAAGCGCATCCTCGCCATGGACTGGGAGCGCCTCATTCCGGGCCACCCCGGACCGAACGACCGGCTCGGCACCAAGAAGGACGCGCAGGACCAGCTCACGCTGCTGCAGGATACATCCAGCGCCGTGAAGGCGATGGCGCGCGAAGGAAAGTGCTGGGAGCCGGCGGAGAAGGAGCTCCAGTTCGACAAGTACAAGGACTGGCCGGGCTACGAGAACGGTCGCCCTTTGGTCGTCCGCCGCTACTGCGGACTGTGGGGACGCGGCACCTGATCAGAGCGCCGCGGTGCGCGGGACGGGCCTCGCGGTGCGCCTGATCTCGCGCACCAGGTAGTCGACCACCCGCTCGAACGGGTCGAAGCCGAACGCCTGCGCGACCGAGGGCCGCAGGTTCGAGTTCGCGTTGACGTCGTAGAACACCAGCTTGCCGTCGGCGGTCTCGAGGTACTCGATGCCGCCGACGTCGAGCTTCCCCGCGGCCATGATGCGCTTGCCCCAGGCGACGGCCTGCGCCGGTACTTCTTTGTACGGATAAAACTCGACCGGCAATGCCGGTTTTTCCACAGCAATTTCAACTTCACAGGCGCCAGCTTCGCCGCCTTCCGGGTTGCACACCGGAGCGGGACAGAGATTGAACCGCCCATGCGAAACGACGCGCATGGCGTAAAGGAGCTCGCCGCCGAGAAACTCCATGCGTACGATGCCGCGCGCGGGGTCGGTGGGAAAGTATTCCTGGAGCAGGAGCAGGTTGTCGGGCAGCCAGTGCTCCGGGCGCTGGGCGAGGAGCGCCTCCAGGTGGGCGAAGCTCTCGACCAGCATCATGCGCGCGCCGCTTCCGCCCTGCTCGGGCTTGAGCAGCGCCGGAAACGCGATCTCGGCCGAGCGCTCGCGGATCGCGCCGACGTCGTTGAAGGTCCAGATGCGCGGCGTCGGCACGCCCAGGCTCCGCAGCAACGCCGCCTGCGCGGTCTTGGAGAGCTCGAGCGCGAATGCATCGGCGCCGTTCAGTACCCGCACGCCGCGGATCTGCAGGGCTCGCCTGGTTGAAGTAGAGCGGCGCCAGCGGCGCGTCGGCGTCGGAGAACGCGGCCTTCTTCAGGTCGAGCGCGGCATAGCGCACGTTGCGGCGCTCGAGCGCCTCGAAGAGCGGCTTCTGCCACTCGGGGTGCTCGAAAAGGACGGCGAGTTCCGCGCGTTCTGCAGCCATGACCCCAATGTTGGGGCTAAAGTAGCCGGCTGCAAATAGCCTGAAAGGAATGAACTTATGCCCGCTTCGCTCTCCGGCAGCTGCCTCTGCGGCGCGATCCGCTACACCATCGCCTCGCCCCCCGGCTCGCCCCCGATGGAGCTGCGCGCCTGCCATTGCACGCATTGCCAGAAGACTTCCGGCGCCGGCGGCAGCGTCAACGTGCCGCTGGCGAGCGACGCGTTCAAGATCACCCAGGGCACGCCCAAGCGCTACACCGCGAAGGCGGACAGCGGTCGCAACCTCTACCGTTTCTTCTGCGCCGACTGCGGCTCGCCGATCTACAGCCAGCGCGAGAGCAACCCGGCGATGGTCACGGTGCGCGCCGGCACGCTCGACAGCGCCGGCGAGATGAAGATCACGGCCCACATCTGGACGAAGAGCGCGCGCCCCTGGTCGCACATCGACCCGGCCGCCAAACAGATTCCCGGACAACCGAACTGAAGGAGAAACACAAATGGCCAAGGGTTACCTCGTCGTCACCTACCGCGCGATCAACGATCAGGAGAAGTGGTCGGCTTACGCGAAGCTCGCCGTTCCAGCTTTCCAGAAAATGGGAGGGCGCTTCATCGTGCGCGGCATGCCCTCGAAGACCTACGAGAAGGGCATGAACCAGCGCGTGGTGATCGTCGAATTCGACAGCGTGCAGAAGGTTTACGAGGCGCACGAGAGCCCGGACTACCAGGTAGCGTTGCGCGCGCTCGGCAACGGCGCCGACCGCGACATGCGCGTGGTCGAGGGCGTGGCCTGAATTACCTGCCCAGAAGCTTCAACATCTTGACGTAGGCCGCGCGGGCGTTCCGAAAACCCTTGCCCGAAAGCTCGTCGAGGTAGCGCTCGCTCACCGGGCGCAGACCTTCGCGCCACTGCGCCATGGTGGCGGGGTCGGGGACGATCACTTCGTGCCCGGGCGCCCTGGCGCCTTCACGCACCGGCGCGTCCCACTTGTCCCAGAGCGGGCCGAACTTCGCCACCCAGGCTTCGCAGCAGATCGAATCCAGCGCCTGCTTCACGTCGCCCGGCAGGGACTCGTAGCGGCCGCGATTCATGACGATGAAGAACGCAGAAGTGTAGAACTGCGTGTCGGTGTGGAACTTCATGTGGTCGTTGAAGCCCTGGAGCGGATTACCCCAGTTGGTGACGATGCCCTCGATCTTGCCGGCCTTGACCGCGTCCATCACCTCGTTTACCTGCAGCACTGCCGGCACGGCCCCAACGTGCTCGAGCGCCGCCGATACGGTGCGGTTTGGCGAGCGCAGCCGCAGCCCCTTGAGGTCGGACAGGTTCACCACGCGCTTTGAGGCGGTATGAATGAGGCCCGGGTTGTGGACGAAGAGCGCGAGCACCTTGTAGTCGCGATACTCGTTCGCGAGCGTGCCGTCCCTGTAGAGCTCCCACAGCGCTCGCGACCCCTGCGCCGCGCCTGGAACCACGAACGGCAGCTCGATGATCGAGCTGCCGGGAAACTTGTCGCCCTCGGCGCCGCGCAGGCCGAGCGCGATGTCGACCGTCCCCGCCTTCGCCTGGGTCGCCTGCTCGGTCGGCTTTCCTAGCGGCGAGGAGGCGTTGTAGATCGCCACCTTCGCGCGTCCGCCGCTCTTCGCCTCGAGCTCTTTCGCGAACGGCTCCGCCACGTCGTGCTGGAAGAAGCTCGCGGGTCCGAGGAAATGGCTAAACTTGAGCTCGAGCGGCTGCGCCTGCGCGCCGGCCGCAAGCAGGATGGCTGCGATGACAAGAACAATCGAATGCATCGGGACCTCCCGGGGAGGAAGCTAGCATGAAGCGCGCCGTCCTTGGCATCGCCGCCCTCCTCGCCGCCGCGCCTGCGGCTGCGCAGCTCGCCAACATGCCGCCGCAGGTCACCCAGCGCCTTGCCGAGGTCGGGCCCGCCTGGGGCAAGAACATCACGGGCAACATCGAGAAGACGCTGGAGGTGTATTCGCCGCTCCTCGCAGCCGCGCCGAAAACCGGCATCACCGCGCAGCGCGACCTCGCGTACGGGCCGGACGCGAGGCAGCGCCTCGATGTCTACCGCGCCGAGGGACTCAAGAACGCGCCGGTGCTCGTCTTCCTCCACGGCGGCGCCTACGTGCGGGGCGATCGCAACATCAACGGCGAGGTCTACGCCAACGTGCCGATCTACTTCGCGCGCCACGGCATGCTGGGTATCAATGCCACCTACCGCCTGGCACCGGCCGCGCAATGGCCCGAGGCGGCGCGCGACGTCGGGGCGATCGTGCAGTGGCTGAAGGAGAATGCGGCAAAGCACGGCGGCGACGCCGCTCGCATCTACCTGATGGGACACTCGGCCGGCGCGACGCATGTCGCGACCTACGCGTACCTGAAGAACCTGCAGCCGGCACAGGGACCGGGGATCGCCGGCATGATCCTGATGAGCGGCCGCTACCACTTCGCGCCGAACCCGGACGATCCGAACCTGAAGAACTTTCAGGCCTATTTCGGCGGCGATCCCTCCCAGTACCCGTCGCGCTCGCCGCTCAGCCACGTGAAGGAAGCGGCGCCGATCCCGACGTTCATCGTGATCTCGGAATACGACAACCCGGACCTCGACACCCAGGGCGCGCTTCTTCTCTCCGCGCTCTGCGAACGCGACCGCGCCTGCCCGCGTTTCACGCGCATGGAGAAGCACAACCACCTGTCGATGGTGTACCAGTTCAACACCGCCGACGAAGCGATGGGGCGCGAGGTGCTCGAATTCATCCGCCGCGGGCGATAGGGGAGAAAAGCATGTCGAGCATCCAGGCCAGCCGCGCCACCCCGATCCTGCCGTTCGTCGCGCCGCTCTACCGCGCGCTCGAGCCGTACGCCTACACCCTCATCCGCATCAGCGCCGGCGCGATCTTCATCCCGCACGGCATTCAGAAGCTGTTTCTGGGCGGCGCGGCCACCCCCATGGGGTACGCGCTCGGCCTGCTCGAGCTCGTCGGCGGCGCGCTCCTCGCGCTCGGCATCCTGACGCGTCCGATCGCGCTCCTCCTGCTGCTCGACGTCGCCGCGATCATCTTCGCCAACATCGGCAAGGGTTGGCTGTGGACACGCGGCGGCATCCAGTACCACGTGTTCATCTCGGGCATGCTGCTTGCCGTCCTGATCGGCGGCGCGGGTCGGTACGCACTAGGCCGAAAACTCCAATCCTTGAATCTGGGAGATCGGATGGTGCCGCTGGGATACGCGTTCGCCCGCGTCTACTACGCGGCTCTCATCCTGCCGAGCGGCTACGAGAAGGTGTTCCAGGACGGCGCGGCGCGCATCGCCGCCGGCAACGTGCTGAAGACCGGCCTGCAGCCGCCGCTCTTCTGGGCCTGGGCGGTGGCCTACCTCGAGTTCTACGGCATGATTCTGCTCGCGCTCGGCCTGCTGACGCGCCCGATCGCTTTCGCCTTCGCCATCGAGATGGCGTTCATCGCGCTCACGGTCCAGTTGCCGAACGGCTACTTCTGGACCGCGCGCGGCGCCGAGTTCGCCATCATGCTGTTCGCGATCTGCCTCGCGTTCGTCTTCGGCGGCGGCGGGCGCTACTCCCTCGACCGGCGGCTCGGGCGCGAATTCTGAAGGTCACTCGGGCTTGATGTTCGCCTGGGCGATGACGCGTCCCCACTTCGCGACTTCCTCGGCGAGCTCAGCCTGCAGCGACTCGGGCGTGCCGCCCGTCACTTCGATGCCCTGCGCGGCAAGCTTGGCTCGGAGGTCGGCGAGCTGCAGCACCGCGTTGGTCTCGCGATTGAGCAGCACGACGATGTCCCGCGGCGTGGCTGCGGGTGCATAGAGCGCGTAATCGGTCTGCGACACCACGCCCGGGACGCCCGCTTCCGCCATCGTGGGCAGCTCGGGCATGACCGCGGAGCGGCCGCGCGAGGCGACGGCGAGCGCGCGCAGCTTGCCCGACTTGAGGTGCGGGATGTAGGCCGGCAGGCTGTCGAGGGCCATGTCGACGCGGCCGTCGAGGAGATCGGGCAGGATCTGCGTCGTGCCCTTATAGGGGACGTGCGTGAGCTGGATCGCGGCCGCCTGCTGGAACATCTCGCCGGTAAGGTGGATCAGCGCGCCGACGCCCGAAGAGGCGAAGGTGTACTTGCCGGGGCTCGCCTTCGCCAGCGCGACGAAGTCCTTCACCGAGGCGGCGCGCGAGGCGGCGGGCACGACGAAGACGATGGTCCCGTAGCCGATGCGCAGCACCGGGGCGAAATCGCGCTGGATGTCGAAGCCGCGCTTCGGATGCATGTGGTGCACGATCGCCTGGCTGCCGATCGGACCGACCAGCAGCGTGTAGCCGTCGGGGGCGCTCTTCGCCGCCGCCTCGGTGCCGATGGTGGTGCCGGCGCCGGGCTTGTTGTCGATCACCACCGGCTGGCCCAGGCGCACTGAAAGCTTCTCGCCCACGGCCCGCGCGACGATGTCGACGCCGCCGCCCGGCGGAAACGGCACGATGAAGCGGATCGGCCGCGCCGGGTACTGCTGCGCCCATGCAGAAGAAGGAAACGCCGCCGCAAACAGCGCGGCGGCGATCAGATGCGAAACGTTGAAGAGCGCTCTGGGCATGCCCGGATGATACCGGGCGATGCCCTTCGCTCTCAGTGGCGGCCGGAACGATCCGGGCGTTCTACGCGCTCTACGCGTTCCACTCGCTCGGCACGCTCGGCCCGCTCCGGGCGCTCGACGCGCTCGGCGCGCTCCGCGCGTTCGGCACGCTCGGGCCGGTCGGCGCCGCCGCGGCGGCCGCGCCGGTCGTCGGCGTCGACCCGCGCCACCCGGTCGACTCGCTCGGCGTTCCGGCCGCCGCCGGTGTCGGCCCTCACGACGCCGTCGCGCACCTCGAGGCGCACGCGCGCTCCGGTCGCGTCGACGCCGCGAATGCGCAGCCGATCGACCCCGGCTTGGGTGGCGAGCTGACGCGCCAAATCGGCCCGCTGGGCGGGGGTTAGCGTGCCGAAATCGATACCTTCGATTCTGGCGCGCAGCTCACCTTCGTTGTTCCGCTGGACGCGGGCGTCGATTGCGCCGCGCAGGCGAACCTGGCGCTCGATCCCGTCGTTTGGCAGGAGCTTCGCGAGGTCGACCAGCAGGTTCTGGTTGCTGGCGAGGAGCGCGCTCACGTCCTGCGCGGTCAGTCCGCGGACTTGAATCTCGGTGGCGCCCGCGGCGATGCGGGCCTTGACGTCGTTGACGAGCTGGGTCTCGTTGATGGTGCCGTCGGCATTGCGCGGCACGGCGAGTTTCACCTCGAGTTCGTTCGCTTCCATCTGACGCTCGGCCAGCCGGTCGGCCTGGCGGTCTTCGCGCCGGTCTTCCTGCCGCACGTCCTGCGCCGCCGCGGCGGTCGCGAGCATGGCGAGGGCAATGGGGACGATGGTCTTGCGCATTGGGGGCTCCTTGCGGGTGGGTTACAGGATGCAGGCTACGTGGGATAATTTCCCACGTCAAGCGCTTTTGTGCGAAATTTTCCCACGACGGCTATACTGCGCCTCCAAGATATGACGCCGCCGAGCGCCCTTGTCGCCGCCCTGCGACACCTGTTGCGGCCGCTCGTGCGGCTGCTGACCGCGCAGGCCTTTACCTACCCGATGCTCGCCGAGCTGCTGAAGCGGATCTACGTCGACGAGGCGGTACGCCACTTCGGGCTCGATGGCGAGCCGCCCACCGACAGCCGCGTAAGCCTGCTCACCGGCGTGCACCGCAAGGATGTGAAACGGTTGCGTCAGTCGCGTACCGATGAGGGCGAAGCGATGCCGGAAATGGTGGCGCTCGGCGCGCAACTCGCCGCGGCGTGGACCACGCGCAAGGACCTGCGCGACGCACGCGGGCGGCCGCGCCCGTTGCCGCGGCTCGCGAGCCAGGGCGGCGCGCGCTCGTTCGAAGGTCTCGTGGCGAGCATCAGCAAGGACATCCGCGCGCGCCCGCTGCTCGACGAGTGGCTGCGACTCGGCGTAGTGAAGATCGACGAGCAGGACCGGGTGGTGCTGAAGAGCTCGGCGTTCGTGCCGAGCCGCGGCTTCGACGAGAAGGCGTTCTATTTCGGCCACAACCTGCACGACCACGTCGCCGCAGCCGCGCACAACATGGAAGCAAAAGGGGCGCCGTTCCTCGAGCGCAGCGTGCACTACGAGGGCTTGCAGAGCGCTTCGGTCGAGAAGCTCGCGGCGCTCTCCGAGAAGGACGGAATGGCGGCAGTGCAGGCGGTGTACGCGGAAGCGAAGGAATGCGATGCGCGCGACCGCAAGGCCGAAGGCCCGCGGCAGCGCATCACCTTTGGCATCTACTTCTACAGCGAGCCCGCTCCGCCCAAGCCACCGAAGAAGGACGAATGAAGATCCTGCTCGCCGCATTGGTTTCGGCGCTCTGCGTCGCCTTCGCCGGCACGAGCGCCGGGGCTTGCAGCGATCCCGGCGGCATCGGCGGTACCGGGATCAACCCCGGCGGCACCGGCGGTACCGGCGTCGAACCCGGTGGAACCGGCGGCACCGGGGTCGATCCCGGCGGCATCGGCGGCACCGGGCAGCGCGCAGAGGCGGAGGTTGGCGTGCTCGGGGTCATCACCGGTTTCGGCAGTATCTGCGTGAACGGCATCGAGGTGCACTACGACGCAGGCACGCCGGTGGCATTCAACGGCGACCTCTCTTCCGCCAAGGCGCTCGGCATCGGCCAGGTGGTCTCGGTGCTCGCGGTCGGCGCCGGCAGGCAGGCGCGCGCAACCTGGATCGACATCGTCGACTCCGCGGTCGGGCCGGTCACCGCGGTGGAGAGTGCCGGCACGCTCCTCGAGGTCAACAAGCAGCGCGTGCGCATCGAGCCCTCCACGGTGCTCGGGGCGGGCCTCGAGCGCGCTCAGCTTGCGTCCGCGCACGTGGGCGATACTCTTCGCGTGAGCGGCCTGCGCAACGCCGACGGCACCATCGTGGCCACGCGCGTCGAGACCGCGGCGCCGGCAACGAGAGCGCTCGCCGCCGACGCGGCCGACCCCAGCCTCGGCCGGTTCGTCGTCGAAGGATACGTTTCGGACACTGCGCCGCAGGCGGTGCGCGTGGGGCCCACGCGCTTCAGCGTAGCGCCGGACACCGCTGCGCAGCTCAGCCGCGGGCAACTGGTTCGACTCTGGGGCCGCAGCGAAGGTGGCAATCGCATCGTCGAGCGGGCAGACTTTTTGAGCGGACCTTTCGACGTGCGGCCGCAGCGCACGCTGCGCATGGAGCCGCTCGGGACACGCCCGGGCGACGACCGGCGCGGCGGCGGCGACGGCGATCGCAGCGGCAGGGATTCGGGCGACCGCAGCGGCCCTGGCGGCGGCGATCGGCCCGAGCGCGTCGATCGCAGCGGCCCCGGCGGCGGCGATCGGCCGGAGCGCGTCGAGCGCATCGACCGCAGCGGCCCTGGCGGCGGCGATCGGCCTGAGCGCGTCGACCGCAGCGGAAGAAGATGAACACGAAGTTCAACCACATCATGGAGATTGTGCTCATGCATCGGATTCAGCGCGGCCTCACGGCCGCGGCGGGGACTCTCTTGCTCGCGGGCAACGCGGCGGCGCAGACGGGCGCGCAAACGGCCGCGCAGGCGGTCGCGGGGCAGACGGGCGCGGCGCAAACGAGCGTAGCAATAGGCGCTGAATACAGCACCGGCAAGTTCGGCGGAACCGAAACCACCGACACGCTCTACATCCCCGTCGTCATCCGCCACGAGACCGGCCCCTGGGTGCTCAAGGCCACCGTGCCGTGGCTGCGCGTCACCGGACCCGGCAACGTGATCGGCGCGGGCGGCGATCGCGTGGTCGTGCCCGGCGCCACAGTGGCGCGCACCACCGAATCGGGCCTCGGCGATATCGTGCTGAGCGGCTTCTACAATCTCCTGGACGAGCGCAAGGGCGGCCTCGGCCTCGACCTCGGCGCGAAGGTGAAGCTGCCCACTGCGGACGACCAGAAACGCCTCGGCACCGGCGAGCTCGATTACGCGGTGCAGCTCGACTTCTTCAGGCCCATCGACGCGACGACGCTGTTCGGCTCGATCGGCTACCGGGTTTACGGCGACCCGGCCGGCATCACGCTGCGCGACGTGCCCTACGCCTCCATCGGCGCCTCCTACCGCATGTCGTCGCAGCAGAGCATCGGCGTGGCCTACGACTACCGGCCGCATATCGTGGAAGGCGGCGGGAAGGTGAGCGAGGTGACCGCGTTCTGGTCGAATCGCGTTTCGCCGCAGTGGAAGCTGCAGGTCTACGGCGTGGTCGGCTTCGCCGACGCGAGCCCCGACGCGGGCGTCGGCGCGCTGCTAGAGCGGCGGTTCTAGAATAGGAGGATGTCCGGGCCGAGCATCGACGCCCAGCGGCTCTGGTCCTCCCTCATGGGGCTGGCGAAGATCGGCGCCACGCCGAAGGGCGGCGTGCGCCGTGTCACGCTCACGCCCGCCGACCGCGAGGGACGCGAGCGCTTCGCCCTCTGGTGCCGCGAGGCCGGCCTCGAGCTGCGCGTCGACCCCATCGGCAACATGTTCGCGCGCCGCGCCGGGAAGGACGCCGGCGCTGCGCCCGTGGTCATGGGCAGCCATCTCGACACTCAGCCGAACGGCGGCCGGTTCGATGGCGCCTACGGCGTCATGGCCGGGCTCGAGGTGGTGCGGACGCTGAACGATGCGGGAATCGCGACGCGCGCGCCGCTCGAAGTGGCGTGCTGGACCAACGAGGAGGGCTCGCGCTTCGTCCCCACCATGATGGGCTCGGGCGTCTTCGCCGGGGTTTACGCGCTGGAGGACATTCTCGGGAACAAGGATACCGACGGCGTCAGCGTGCGCGAGGCGCTCGAGGCGACCGGCTACCGCGGCGAGGCGCGGCCGCACAGGGTCGGCGCGTACTTCGAGGCGCATATCGAGCAGGGACCGGTGCTCGAGGACACGCGCACTACCATCGGCGTGGTGCAGGGCGCCCTGGGCCAGCGCTGGTTCGACGTCCTCATCACCGGGCAGGACGCGCACGCCGGCCCGACGCCGATGCACCTGCGCAAGGACGCCATGCTCGCCGCGGCCCAGCTCACGCTGGAAGTGAACCGCATCGCGACCAGCTTTCCGGACTCCGCGCGCGGCACGGTGGGACACATGCAGGTCAAGCCCAATTCGCGCAACGTCATCCCTGGCGAGGTGCGCATGACCGTGGACCTGCGGAACGCTCGCGATGCCACGCTTTCTTCCATGAAACAGGAACTGGAGAAAACCGCTTCCGCCATTGCCCGCGAACGCCGGGTCGGGATTGAAATCAAGGAAGTGGTCTACTTCCCGCCGAGCGAATTCGCGCCCGAGCTGGTCGAGCGCGTGCGCGCGGCGGCGAAGCGGCTCGGCTTGAGCCACCGCGACATCGTGAGCGGCGCGGCGCACGACGCGGTCTACCTCGCGCGCGTCGCGCCGACCGCGATGGTGTTCGTCCCCTGCGAGGGCGGCATCAGCCACAACGAGATCGAGAACGCGCGCCCCGAGGACCTCGCCGCGGGCTGCAGCGTCATGCTGGAAGCCGTCCTAGGCACCGCCGGGACCGCTTAGCGGTACACTGCCCTCCCTGCCCGAGGGAGGAGCACCCCCATGGATGAAAAGAGCGACGGTCGTCGGCGTTTTCTCGCGCAAGGTGCTGCCCTCGCAGGCGGCACAGCGTTCGCAGCGCTTTCGCCGCCCGGCGCGGCGCAGGAAATCGCGGGCCAGCCGTGGGAGCGCGTATACGGCGCGCCGTTCACCGGCTACGGGCAGCCGTCGAAATTCGAAGCGCCGGTGATACGCCACATCGGACGACCCTACGGCGACCTTGCGCCAGGATCGGGCGCGGCGCTATCGCCGATCGAGTCGCTCGAGGGCATCATCACGCCGAGCTCGCTGCACAACATACGCAGTCACAGCGGCACGCCGGACATCGATCCCAAGGAGCACCGCCTGCTCATTCACGGCCTGGTCGCGCGGCCGCTCATGTTCACCGTCGATTCGCTGCTGAGCTACCCGATGACCACTCGCACTCATTTCATCGAATGCTCGGGCAATAGCAGCCGCGCAACCACGCCGCAGCCCGCTCAGGTGCCGGCGGGCGCGATCCACGGCAATGCGGCGTGCAGCGAGTGGACCGGCGTTCCGCTGCGGGTGCTGCTCGAAGAGGCCGGCGTCGACGCGTCGGCCAAGTGGCTGCTCGCCGAAGGCGCCGACTCGGCGCACATGAGCCGCAGCATTCCGATCGAAAAGGCGTTCGATGACGCGCTGGTCGCGCTCTACCAGAACGGCGAGCGGCTGCGCCCGGAGCAGGGCTACCCGGTGCGCCTGTTTCTCCCCGGCTGGGAAGGCAACATGAGCGTGAAGTGGCTGCGGCGCATCAAGGCGACCGACGGCCCAACGCACACGAAGGACGAGACCTCCAAGTACACCGATCCGCTTCCCGACGGACGCTCGCTGCAGTTCACCTTCGAGATGGGCGTGAAGTCGGTGATCACGCGTCCGTCTTCGACCATGACGCTGCCGCGCCCCGGCCTCTACGAGATCACCGGCCTCGCGTGGAGCGGCGCCGGTCGCATCCAGAAGGTCGAGGTTTCGACCGACGGCGGCGCGACATGGACCGCCGCGACGCTGCTCGGAGAAGAACGGCCGAAGAGCTTCGTGCGCTTTCGCCTGCCCTGGGAATGGTCCGGCAAGCCGGCAGTGCTCCAGAGCCGAGCGACCGACGAGAAGGGGCGCGTGCAGCCCCCTCGCAAGGAATGGACCGCGCGCTATTCGCCCGACATGCGCTATCACAACAATTCGATCGTGAGCTGGGCAGTCGGCGCCGATGGGAAGGTGACGCATGTCTACGCGTAATCTCACCACCTTACTGTCACTAGTCGCGCTTGCCGCATGTACAGGGGTAATGCAAACGACCAGCAGCAAGCCGCCCGCTCTCGGCACGCCGGTCGGTGCGGCGGAGATTGCGCGGTGGGACATCAGCATCCCGCCGAGCGGCGCCGGCCTGCCCGCCGGCAGCGGCAGCGCGCGGCAGGGGCAGCAGGTCTACGAGCAGAAGTGCCTCGCCTGCCACGGCGCGAAAGGCGCCGGCAAGCCGGCCGACGCGCTCGCCGGCGGCGTCGGCACGCTCGCGAGCAAGACGCCGGTGCGCACCGTCGGCAGCTACTGGCCGTACGCGACCACGCTCTTCGACTATGTGCGCCGCGCCATGCCGATCAACAACCCCCTTTCGCTCACCAGCGACGAGGTGTACGCCGTGACCGCGTACGTGCTGGCGCTCAACGGCATCATCGGCGAGGACGCGGTGATGAACGCACAGTCCCTGCCGCAGGTGAAGATGCCGAACCGCGACGGCTTCGTCAGCGACTGGCCACCGCGCGAGCGCTAGCCAAAGGCGCTTCCATACGGTCTAGCAAGGCGCCGGCGGCGCCTCGGCGAGCTTCGGGTCGATCGCGCGCAGCGCGTTCGGCCAGGTGAGCTTGCCGAAATCCACCGGCTGCGTGGTGAGCCCGGCGCCCTGCGCCCACTTCGACAGGCTGCAGAAGTCCTGGTAGTAGACGCGGTCGAGCGCGATCGGCCGCGTGTTGGTGTCCCACTGGTCGCGCGTCGCCTTCTCCGAGAGGCTGTAGGTCTTGGCCGCATACGCCGCCACCGCCTTGAAGTCGCCCTCGGCCTTGGCGCGCCCCTTGAGGATCGCGCGCAGGAACCGCTGCACCTTGTCTGCGCCGTCGGCGGAATTGAGGAACTCGGGCCGCGCCCCGGCCACGAGGTAGCCCTGGATGTAGCCCGAGGCGTCGCTCATCTGCCAGGCGTTCGCCGGGCAGATCTCGAGCGTACGCGAGCCGATCGGCTGCCAGATGAAGAACGCCGAGATGTCGCCTGCGCACAGCGCCGCCGGCAGGAGCTGCGTGTCGAGGTTCTTCACCGGCACGCTCTTCGGGTCGACGCCGTTCTTCGACAGGTACTCCGAGATGAACCACGAGCCGGTCGAGCCCACGCGCGTGGCCACCGTCTTGCCGACGAGGTCCTTGGGCGACTTGATGTCCTTGCGCGCGATGACCACGTAGCCCTTGGCGTCGCGCTCGATCGCGGCGAAGGTCTGGTAGTGGCCAGGGTTGTTGAAGAAGTACTGCACGCTCGGCAGGTCGCCGGTCATCACGACGTCGCCCTGGCCGGTGCGGAAGGTCTGGAACGCGGTCGTGCCCGACGGGAACACCCGGTAGTCGACCTCGAGCCCCTGCTCCTTGAAGTAGCCGTACTCGAGCGCCATCCAGATGGCGTCGTTGTTGACCGAGGGCTGTCCGAAGAGAACCAGCTTCTTCAAGGGTTGGGCATCCGCCAATCCGACCGTGAAAAGCAATAGCGCCAGAATCGTTCCGATCTGTCTTCCCATTCGCTTGATAACTGCATTCATGGCGTCCTCCTAGGTCAGCGCAATATAAGACATGTAGCGCGAAAGCATGCGGTCGACCGCGATCCGGAACAGGCGGTCGAAGATGAAGCCGATCACGCAGATCGTGAGCAGCGCGACGAAGATGCGGTTGGTCTGCAGCAGGATCGAGGACTGCTGCAGCAGGAAGCCGATGCCCGAATCGGCCGCCAGGATCTCCGCCGGGATGATGCTCATGAACGACGACGCCATCGCGATCCGCATCCCCGTGACGATGTACGGCGCGGCGGAGGGAATCACCACCAGAAGGAAGATCTGCAGCTCGCTCGCGCCGAGGCACTGCGCCGCGCGCTGCCGGATGACCGGCGCGCGCATCACCCCGGCGGTGGTGTTGATGAGCACGATGAAGAACGTGCCCCAGAAGATGAGGAAGTACTTCGAGGTCTCGCCGATGCCGAACCAGATCACCGCGATCGGGATCATCGCGGTCGGCGAAAGGTAGCGCAGCAGCTCGATGACGGGATCGAGCAGGTCGTTGACCAGCCTGACCCTTCCAAGAATGACGCCCAGCACGATTGCCGCGGCGCATCCCGTGACGAAGCCGACCGCGACCCGCGCCAGGCTGATCGCGACGTGCCGGAAGATCTCGCCGTTCTGAATCATCGGCACCATGGTTTTCAGGACCACCAGCGGCGGCGGGATGAGGAACGGGTTGAACACCATCGTGGACAGGAACTGCCACGCCGCGAATGCGATGACGATCGAACCCGTGAAAAGGGTTACGGCCCTCATGAAAGAAGCGATTCGATGCGCCTGAAAATGTGTCCCGCCCCGGGGTCCGACAGGTCGCGCGGCCGCGGCAGGCCGACGTCGATCGTCTCGGTGATGCGCGAGCCCGGCCCGAGCGACATGACGCAGATGCGGTCGGCGAGCGTCACCGCCTCGCCGATGTCGTGCGTCACGAACACGATGGTCTTGCCGGTGCGCTGCCAGATGTCGAGCAGGAAGCCGTGCATCCTGCGGCGCGTGAGCGCATCGAGCGCGGCGAAGGGCTCGTCCATCAGCAGGACCTTCGGCTCGACCGCGAGGGCGCGCGCGATCTGCAGGCGCTGGCGCATGCCGCCCGAGAGCTGCGCCGGGAACTTGTGGCGATGCTCGGCGAGGCCGACCATCGCGAGGTATTTGTCGATGATCGCCGGCCACTCGGCCTTCGGCAGCTTGCGCACCCGCAACGCGAAGCGCACGTTCTCCTCGGCCGAGAGCCACGGCAGGAGCGCCGCGCCGGCGTCCTGGAAGAACATCACCCGGTCCTTGCCCGCGCCGCGCACCGGCTCGCCTTCGAAGTCGACCGCGCCGCCGCTCGGCCGGTCGAATCCGGCGAGGATGTTGAGCAGCGTCGACTTGCCGCAGCCCGAGGGACCGAGCAGGCACACGAGCTCGCCGGAACGCACCTCGAAATCGATGCCGTCGAGCGCGAGGTAGCGCTGCGCGTCCGTGCCGAAAACCTTGCTGACGTTTCGCACCGCGAGCACCGGCGTCTTGCTCCTTTCGTCCTATCGTACTATCGGCGAAAGCGAGGACGCGCGCCATGGCGAATATCGAAATCCGCTCGGTCGAAGGGCTTGCAGGCAGCGCGGTGCCCTACGCGTACGCGGTGAAGGCCGGAGCGTGGCTCTTCCTGACCGGCCACGAAGCGTTCGATTTCGCCTCAGGTCCGGCGCAGGAGGTGGAAGGCCCGGAGGGCTTTCCCGCGTTTGGCGCGCCGCGGCTCAAGCGCGAGGCCGAGTTCATCCTGAAGCGCATGCGCAAGACCCTCGCGGAGTTCGGCTCCGATTTTCGCCACAGCGTCCGCGTCGACCAGTACTACCCCGTGTTCGAGGCGGTGCGCGCCTATCAGCTCGCGCGCCACGGCGAATTCGGCGACTACATCCCGCCGTCCACCTCGGTGCTGATGGAGCGCCTGTTCAAGCGCGACTCGCACATCTCGATGTCGATGATCGCGGCGGTCCCGGGCAAGGACTACGAGATCGGCAAGCTCTATCCGAAGGAAGTGCCGGTCCCGGTCGGCTCGTTCTTCGTGCCGGCGATCACCTGCAACGACTTCGTGTTCGTCGCCGGGCAGATGGCGAGCGACGAGAACGCGCTCGATCCGAGCGTGCGGCTGCCCGCGGACAAGCGCAACTGGGGCGGACCCAACGCCGTGCGCCGGCAGACCGAGTTCATCATCAGGAAGCGCCTCGAGCCTGCGCTCAAGGCCGGCGACTCGTCGTGGCAGAACGTCCTCAAGGCGCAGATCTACGTGCCGAGCGCCGCCGACATCCCGGATGCGCTCGACGTCTGGCGGGAGCACGTGCCGCACCCCTGCGCCCTCACGGCAGTGCCGACGCGGGGCTTCGGCTTCGTCGACGGCATCGTCGAGATCAACCTCCTCGCGCTACGCGACGGCGCCAGGCGCCGGAAGGAAGTGCTCAAGCCGGACCTGCCCGCGCTCTCGAGCTACGGCGCGCACGTGCGCGCCGGCGAGCTCGTGCTGTGCTCGGGGCTCATGCCGCTCGGCGCCGACGGGCGCGTTCCCGGCCTCTCGAGCCTCGACGCGCTGGGCCATCCCGCCCAGGCGCAGGCCGCCACGGTCCTTTCCCATGCCGAGCGCCTCTGCAAGGACGGGGGCAGGATCGTGCGCGCCCAGTGGTTCATGGCCTACGTGCATGCCTTTCCCGGAGTACAGCTCGCCTGGTCACGCCTCCAGGAGGGTGCGCCGCATCCCTTCGTGTGTGTCCAGGTCCCGGGCGAGCTCGGGGCGCCCGGGGCGCTCCTCACCGCAGATTTCTGGATCTATTCGCCCTGAAAGCGCGGCCGAAAGCGATTTCGGACTATTGACGCCCCTCGTAAAAGGGGGAGACTGGCCTCACCACGCCACATCTTTTTCGGGGGGAGGGGATGGCGAAGGGCGGGTTCCTTTTCGTGCTGGTCACCGCGGCGGTCGTCGCCCCGGCGCTCGTGCTTCTCTACCTCATCATCCGGGCGCTCTGGGACGAGATCGGCCCGATGGTGCGCCTCCTCCTTCACCGCGACCGTGTCGTCGCCATCCAGGAAGACCAGGACGCCGGGCTGAAGCGGTAAGCCGCGCCGATTCGGGTCTTAGAGGCTTTGAATGAGGGCGAGGATGTTGCCCTCGCTGTCCTTGAACCAGGCCGACTTCGCGCCACCGGCCGTGGCGATGCCGTCCTCGGTCTTCATCTCCGGCATGTCATAGTCCTCGAATTGCACTCCGCGCGCCTTCAGCTCGCGCACTTCGCGCTCCACGTTCTCGACCTGCCAGAATGCCTGGCTCGCCTTCGACGTCCCCGCGTTCGGCGTCGGGTATAGGAAGCAGGCTGTGCCCTTCGCGAACTCGTAGGTGACGCCCCCGGCGATCTGCTGCTTGGGCTTCAAACCCACTTTCTCCTCGTAGAATTTGCGCGCCCGCGTCATGTCCGTGGCGGGGATGTACGCATACATCGGCGATTTCTGAAGCATGGAGGGCTCCTTGTCGCTTCCGTCGGTTACAGCCACAAGAACCGTTTCCCGGGCTGCGAGAAAATAGGGACTGTCCCTAATTTCCAACCATGAACGAAAAGATCGAGGCGGTCTACCGCGCAGAGTCCCGCCGCGTGTTCGCGACGCTGGTGCGCCTGCTCGGCGATTTCGACCTTGCCGAGGAAGCGCTGCACGAAGCCTTCCGCGCCGCGCTGGAACAATGGCCAAGCGACGGCGTTCCCGACAACCCGCGCGCCTGGCTGGTGTCGGCGGGGCGCTTCAAGGCGATCGACGCCATCCGCCGCCGCGCGCGCTTCGATCCCCTCGAGGAAGAGCACGCGGAAACGATTTCGACCGAAGAACAGGAGATCAATGAAATCGAGGACGACCGGCTGCGGCTCATCTTCACCTGCTGCCACCCCGCGCTTTCGCCCGACGCTCAAGTTGCGCTCACGTTGCGCGAAGTCTGCGGCCTCAAGACCGAGGAGATCGCGTACGCCTTCCTCACGCCGGCGCCGACGCTCGCGCAGCGCATCGTGCGCGCGAAGAGCAAGATCCGCGACGCGCGCATCCCGTACGAGGTGCCGGCCGCCGCCGAGCTCGGCGAGCGGCTCGACGCGGTGCTGCGCGTGATCTACCTCGTGTTCAACGAAGGCTACTCCGCTTCGTCCGGCGAATCGGCGACGCGTGCCGACCTCTCGGCCGAGGCGCTGCGCCTCGCGCGGCTCCTCGCCGCGCTCCTGCCCGAACCCGAGGCGATGGGCCTGCTCGCGCTCATGCTCCTGCACGAATCGCGCCGCGCGGCGCGCACCTCGCCGAGCGGGGACCTGATTCTGCTCGAGCATCAGGACCGGAGCAGGTGGGACCCAAAACTCATCGCCGAAGGCACCTCGCTGGTGGAGGCGGCGCTCTCCTCCCGGCGCTTCGGCCCCTACAGCCTGCAGGCGGCCATCTCGGCGGTGCACGCCGAGGCGCCCGCGGCCGCGGCGACCGACTGGGCGCAGATCGTGGCGCTCTACGACGTGCTCGAGCGCCTCGACCCCTCGCCGGTCGTAGCGCTGAACCGCGCCGTGGCGCTCGCGATGCGCGACGGCCCCGCGGCCGGACTTTCACTTGTCGAGGAGATCCTGGAAAAAGGCGATCTGCACGATTACCACCTTGCCCACGCGGCGCGCGCGGACCTGTGCCGGCGGCTCGGGCGCAACGCCGAAGCGCGCGCAGCCTACGAGCGCGCCCTCGCCCTCGCCCGGCAGGAGCCCGAGCGGCGCTTCCTCAAGCGGCGGCTCGCCGAATTGAAGGGCTGAGCAGTCGATTTGCGGCCCGGCGGTTCGACTAGCCGGAAAGGAGCCGCAAATGGACATGCTGAAGAAGGTCGGGCCTTACCTCGCGATCGAAATCCTGTTACCCGGCGGGACTTTAATAGCGCTCTTGCTCTATCTGGCCCGGCACCGCAAATTCTTTCCGAGCCTGATGTCGATTCTCGGCCCGGCCGTTCGACTATTCACTTAGATCCTTAAGGAGATAGCGGTGAAATACCTCTGCCTGGTTTATGGAGAAGAGAAGGCGATCCAATCGATGGACGACCGCCACTGCCTCGACTACGACGAGTCGGTCCGCGCGAGCGGGCATTGCATCGCATCGGAGGCGCTGCAGCCGGTGGCGACCGCGACGACCGTGAGGGTGCGCGGCGGCAAGGTCTCGGTGACCGACGGCCCGTTCGCCGAAACCAAGGAATGCCTCGCCGGGTTCTACCTCGTCGAGGCGCGCGACCTGAACGAGGCGATCCAGCTCGCCTCGCGCATCCCGCCCGCCGCGGTCGGCAGCATCGAGGTGCGGCCCATCCGCCCGATCCGGGAAACGACGCCGCGATGAAAAAAAAGCCTTCCGCTCCGAAAAAGAAGCGCGTGAGCTTCACCCCGACCGGATACCACAGCGTGACACCCTACCTCGCGTGCGGCGACGCGGCGGCGGCGATCGAGTTCTACAAAAAGGCGTTCGGCGCGAGCGAGGTCATGCGCATGCCCGGGCCCGGCGGCAGGATCGGCCACGCCGAGGTGAAGATCGGCGATTCGCGCGTCATGCTCACCGACGAGTACGCCGAGATGAGCTTCGTCGGGCCGCTCTCGCGCGGCGGCACCACGGTCCACATGCACGTCTACGTGAAAGACGTCGACGCCACGATGCAGCGCGCGCTCGCCGCGGGCGGCAAGCTGGTGCGCGAGATCAAGGACCAGTTCTACGGCGATCGCAGCGGCACGCTCGCCGACCCGTTCGGCCACGTCTGGCACCTCGCGACGCACAAGGAAGACGTCTCCACGGCCGAGCTCAGGAAGCGCGCCGAGAAGCTGGTGAAGGAAGCGGGCGGCTAGGCAGGTACCGGCGCGGCCCCGGCCGCGCGCCGCGGAACGCGTGGCGGACGCTCGTCCATCAGCCATTGCAGCGTGAACGCGGTGAGGCCGATCACGATCAACGCACCCCAGCCGAAGTTGTAGCTGCCGAAGCGATCGAACACCACGCCGCCCATCCAGGCGCCGAAGAACGAGCCGACCTGGTGGCTGAGGAACACCACCCCGTAGAGCGTGTTGAAGTGGGTGAGGCCGAACACGCGGCCGATGATCCCGGTGACGAGCGGCGCGACGCCGAGCCAGAGGAAGCCCATCGCGGCAGCGAATACCAGGGTCGACGCCGCGCTCACCGGCACGAGCAGGAAGACGACGATGAAGAGGGTGCGCAGGAGGTAGATGAGCGCGAGCAGGTGCTTCTGGCTGTAGCGCGCCCCGAGCAGGCCGAACATGTAAGTGCCGATCGTGTTGAACAGGCCGATCAGCGCAAGCGCGGTTGCGCCCACGCCCGGCGCCACGCCGCAGAGCGCCAGGTAGCTCGGCAGGTGCGTGGTGATGAACACGAGCTGGAAGCCGCAGGCAAAGAACGCGAGCGTCATGAAGAGGTAGCCGCGATGCGCGATCGCTTCGCGAAGTGCTTCTCCCAGCTTGAGATGGGCCTGCGGAGAGGATCCGGCAGAGGCAGCGGGCTCTCGTATGGCGAGCGAGAGAACCGCCATCGAAGCAGCGATGGCGGCGAACGCGACGAGCGCGCCTTGCCAGCCGATGCCGCCGATGAGGTGCTGGCCGACCGGCGCAAGCACCAGGGTGCCCAGCGACCCAGCCGCGGCCACGAGGCCCACGGTCTGGCTGCGCTTCTCCGGCCGTGTGGCGCGCGACACCGTCCCGATCAGCACGCCGAAGCCGGTGCCCGCCGTCCCGACGCCGGCGAGGAAGCCGGCGACGTAAAGCGCACCCGGGAACACGCTCGAGAATCCCATCAGGACGAGCCCCGCGGCGTACACCAGCGCAGTGACGACGAGCACCGGGCGCGCACCGTAGCGGTCGGCGGCCGCGCCGACGAACGGCTGGGAGAGCCCCCAGACGATGTTCTGCAGCGCGATCGAGAAGCCGAAGGTCGCCGCCGAGATGCCGAGGTCCACGGTCATCGGCCGCATGAACAGGCCCAGGCTCTGGCGCAGGCCCATGCACAGGGAAATGATCAGGCCGCTCAGGACAATAAGCAGCAGCATCGCACGGCGCTGGCTTTGGCTCATGGCTCGTAAACCGATCTGTTTAGCGATGATCGGTTGGTATTTCTACTAGACTTGCGCCGGCCGATGTAACAGATGTAACGGCACTTACCCACCGCCGGCGTACTCTAGATCGCCTTTATAGAGCTCGTAGGCCTTCGAGTACTCCATGACGCGCGCCACCTCGGAGATGAAATTCTCGTCGTAGCCGGCGCGGCGCAGCAGGTGGAAGCCGACTTCCATCCCGGAGCTGATACCCCCGCCGCTGATGACGCGGCCGGCGTCGACCACGCGCGCGCGGCTGATCCTGCACTTCGGCGCGATCTCGGCGAGGCGGTCGATCGGCACCTTGCCCATGGCCGACTGCTCGAGGCGATCGGGCTCCTTTCGGTTGGTCGCGGCGAGGCCATCGAGCAGGCCCATCCTGCCGTAGATCCACGAGCCGGTGCACACCGAGACGAGCAGCGTCTTCTCCGGGAGCTCGCGGATGAAAGCGTGCAGGCGCGCGTTGCTGATTTCCGCGCGGGTGCCGAATCCGCCCGGGATGAGGAACGCGTCCATGTTCGGGCGCTCGGCGAACGAGTAGTTCGGCAGCACGGTGAACCCAGCCTGCGCGCTCACCGGGCGCAGCGCCTCGGCGATGAAGAACGCGTCGAGCTCGGGGTCGAAGCGGCGCGCGACGGCGAACACGCCGTAGGGTGCGGCGAAATCGACGATTTCCAGCTCCTTGCAGATGTAGATGCCCAGGCGAAAGCCCGGCTTTTTCGGGAAGGTCGGCATGGTCTGACTCACGAAGGAGAAGAGTTGAGAAACCGAGGTTCGGAAATTGAGCGAGGCAGATTCTACGAGCCTGGCGTTTTCAACTGACTGGATTTCACGACACGACAATCCGCCGCACACAGAAATCACCATTATCACTACATGGGTTCTAGCTCATCGGCTGCTACCATCCTTCGGCTTGCGAAGAGATCACGTGCGCCACGCCTCGTGGCAGGAATTGCTTGCCTCGCCGGCGCCCGCGTCGCACGTCGTCCAGATCGTCGACAACGACGACTTCCTCGCCTCCGGCGTCGCGCTCTTCGCCGCCGAAGGCTTGCAGCGCGGCGAGGCGGTCATCCTGACGGGAACCGAGGCGCACTTGCGCGCCCTGCGGCGCGAGCTCCTCGCGAAGAATGTCGACTACGACGCCGCAGTTCGCCGCGGGCAGCTTTCCGTGAACGAAGTGCAGCGGTGCCTCGAAGGCATCCTCTACCACGGCATGCCGGACGCCGCCGCTTACGACGCGATGGTCGGCGCAGCGCTCGCGAAGGCCCGCGCCGCCTATTCCGCGGTGCGCTGGTGGGGCGAATCGGGCAGCTTCCTGCATCTGCACGGCAACGCGAAGGCTGCCGTCGCGCTCGAGGAGCTCCGCGGCGCCGCGGCACGCAAGCACGGTGTAGGCATCCTCTGCTCCTTTCTCTGCGACCGCTTCGATCCCCGCAGCTACGACGGCATTCTGAGGGACGTGTGCTCGGTCCACACGCACGTGATCCCGGCCGACGACTACGTGCGCTATCGCCTCGCGGTCAACCGGGCGATCGCCGAAATCCTCGGCGAGATCAAGGGGCCGCTGCTGCAGTCGCTGCTGTCGTGGAAGGGCCTGGCGTGCGACCTGCCCTCTTCGCAGGCGCTGCTGTTCTGGATTCGCGAGACGCTGCCGGACCAGTTCCACAGCGTGCTGGCGCGGGTGAAGGCCTATGCATGACGCCACGCCTTCCAACCTGACCGATTGCGGGCTGCCTGGAATCCGGAGCATTCCCTACGGCGTCCACATGTGCCACTTCTACAGCGGACGCGACGAGCTCGCGGCGGTGCTGGTGCCCTACTTCGCAGCCGGGCTGCGCAACCGCGAGCGCTGCATCTGGATCGCGGCCGAGCCGCTCGATGCCGCCGCCGCCACGCTCGCGCTCGCTCAAGCCGGCGTCGACGTGGACGCGGCGCTCGCCGGCGGAGCGCTCATCCTGCGCGACTTTTCCGATTGGTACGGCGAGGGCGAAAGCCTCCGCGGGGCCGCGGTGGTCGACTTCTGGCTCGCCGAGGAGACGCGCGCGCTCGCCGACGGCTACGCGGGCATCCGCATCAGCGGCAACATCAGCTTCCTGACGCCCGCGACCTGGTCGGTCTTCATGGAGTACGAGGACACGGTGCAGAAGGCCTTCTCGGGCCGGCGCATCGTCACGCTCTGCACCTATCCGAGCGAGCGATGCGGCGCCGCCAACGTCCTCGACGTAGTGCATCGGCATAGCTGCACGATCGAGCATCCGGACCAAGGCTGGCAGATCCTGACCCGGCTCGGCGCCTAGCGCTCGCACCTACTCCGGCTTGAGACCCTTTTCTCGAATGATCCGGCCGTAGCGGCCGCGATCCTTGTCGATCAGCGCCTGCAGCTCCTTGGGCGTGCTCGCCTGGGGTACGGCGCCCTGCGCGATCAGCTTCTCGCGCACGTCGGGCGCCGACACCGCTTCCTTCACGTCGGCCGCCACTTTGTCGATGATCGCCGCGGGGGTCGCGGCCGGCGCGAGGAGCGCGATCCACGAGCCCGACTCGGCGTCCTTCACGCCCGCTTCGGCGAGCGTCGGCACGTCGGGAAGCGCGGGCGAGCGCTTCGCGTGCGTCACCGCGAGTCCCTTGAGCTTCCCGGCCTTGATGTGCCCGGACCCTTCGAGCACCGAGGCGAAAAGGAGGTCCACGTGTCCCGCCATCAGGTCGGTCATCGCCGGGCCTCCGCCCTTGTAAGGCACATGCGTGAGCCGGGTGCCGGTGGCAAGCTGGAAGATCTCGGCGGTGAGGTGCGGCGAGCCGCCCTGCCCCGAGCTCGCGAAGGTCACCTTATCGGGATTGGCTTTGGCGAACGCCACCAGCTCCTTTACCGAGTTCGGCTTGAACGACGGGCTCGCCATCAGCACGAACGGCAGCTCGCAGAGGAGCGAGATGGGCGCGAACGCCTTGTCCGGGTCGTATGGCAGCTTCGGATAGAGCGTCGGATTGATCGAGGTGATGCCGACGTTCACGATGAGCAGCGTGTAGCCGTCGGGCCGCGCCTTGGCCGCCGCGTCCGCGCCCAGGATGCCGGCCGCGCCCGCGCGGTTCTCCGCAATCACCGACTGGCCCCACTTCTGGGTCAGCTTCGCCGCGACCGTGCGCGCCGAAATGTCGGTGCCGCCGCCCGGCGGGAACGGCACGATAAAGGTCACGGGTTTCGTCGGATAGGTTTGTGCAACAACGATCGTCGTCGCGGCGAACAGGACCGCCGCGATGACTATCTTGATCATGAACTGCTCCTCGAGAACAGGGTCCGGCCCCATTTCGCAAGCGGCACCGCGATGGCGGCGAGCGCGAGCACCATGAGCACGGCGGAGATCGGCCGCGTGAAGAAGATGCCGACGCCGGCGTCGGAGATGATGAGCGACTGGCGCAGCGCGCGCTCGGCGAGCGGCCCGAGCACAAGCGCGAGCACCAGCGCCGCGGGCGAGTAGCCGAGCTTCTTCATGAAATAGCCCACGACGCCGAACACCAGCATCTGGCCGACGTCGAACAGGTTGTTCTTGAGCGAGTACGCGCCGGTGACGCAGAAGAGGATGATGAGCGGCATCAGGATGCTGTAGGGAATGCGCAGCGCCCGCACGAAGAGCGGGATCAGCGCGGTGCTCGCGACGAGCAGCATCACGTTGGCGATGTACTGCGAGGCGATCAGCCCCCAGACGAACTGCGGGTTCTTCTCGAAGAGCAGCGGCCCAGGGCGCAAGCCCCACATCATCAGGCCGCCGAGCATGATCGCGGTGGTGGCCGAGCCCGGGATGCCGAGCGTCAGCATCGGCACCATCGCCGCGGTGGCGGCGGCGTTGTTCGCCGACTCGGGCGCCGCCACGCCCTCGATCGCGCCCTTGCCGAACCGCTCGGGCGTCCTCGACACCTTCTTCTCCACCGTGTAGGAGAGGAACGAAGCGACCGTCGGACCCGCGCCCGGCAGCACCCCGACCAGGAAGCCGAGCACCGTGCCGCGCGCAATCGCCCACTTGCTCTGCGCCCAGTCGGCGAGGCTGGGCAGCACCTCGCGCAGGCGCACGCTGATTTTCATTTGCGCGGTCTTCTCTTCGGCGCCAGCCAGGACTTCACCGAGGCCGAAGAGGCCGATCGCCACCGGCAGGAAGTCGATGCCGTCCATCAACTCCGGCACGCCGAAGCCGTAGCGCGCGTCGCCCGAGATGATGTCGAAGCCGACCATCGCCAGCATCAGGCCGAGCACCATGCTGATGTACCCCTTGAGCGGGTCCTCGCCCGCGAGCATGGTCACGGTGGTGAGGCCGAGGAGCATCAGCGCGAAGGTCTCGGGCGGGCCGAAGGAAAGCGCCCAGCGCGCGAGCGCCGGCGACACCAGCATCAGCAGCACCACGCCGACCGTCCCGGCGATGAAGGAGCCGATCGCGGCGATGCCGAGCGCCGGTCCCGCCCTTCCCTGCAGCGCCATCTGGTAGCCGTCGAGGCAGGTAACGACCGAGGCCGACTCGCCCGGCGTGTTGATCAGGACCGAGGTGATCGTGCCGCCGTACATCGTGCCGGCGTACATCGCGGCGAGCATGATGATGCCCGAGGTCGGCTCCATGCCGAAGGTGAGCGGCAGCAGCAGCGCCACGCCCGAGGGCGGCCCGACGCCGGGCAGCGCGCCGATCAGCATGCCGACCAGCACGCCGGCCACCGCCATCATGAGGTTGAACGGCGTGAGTGCGATCGAGAAGCCAAGCCCGAGGTGGGTCAGAAAGTCCAGAACAATCCCTCCGGCATCGGCACGCGCAGCCAGTGGACGAACACCAGCCAGTTGAGCCCGGCTGCGGCGAGCGCGATTGCAATCGTGACCCGCCATCGATGCCTGCCGAGGTAGCGCAGCAGCACGATGAGGAAGAGCGCCGTGCCGACCACCATGCCGAGCACCTTGAGAAGGCCGATGAACGCGGCGGTGACGCCGAGCACCACGAACACGCGTTTTCTGGCTTCCCCCCTGGGCATCCACTCGGCAATCTGCTCTTTGGAACTTCTAAAGAGCATCAGGGCGCCGAGGCAGGCCATCACCACGCCGAGCCAGAACGGCAAAAACGCCGGCCCCGGCCCGTCATGGCCCCACCACCTGTAATACCTAAGCGCCCCGACCGCGAACGCGGCGGAGACGATCAGCAACAGGACCGCCGTGATGCGGTCGGTATTACGCACCTACGTCGACATTTCTACTTTTGCGCTGCCTTCAGGCCCTGCAACGCCTTCGCGTACTTCTCGCGCAGGCCGTCGAGGTACTTGTTCGCCTGGTCTCCGGTCCAGTCGGTCGGCGTGAGGAGGTTGCGCTTGATGTAGTCCTCCTGCCACTTCTTCGTCTGCGTGACCTTCTTCAGCGTGTCCTGCCAGTATTTCACCGCCTCGGGCGCCATGTTCGCCGGCCCGACCACGCCGCGCATCTGCTCCCAATAGAACTCGTAGCCGCGCTCGGCGAAGGTGGGCAGGTCGGGCGCATCCGGCAATCTTTTCCTTGCTGCAACCGCCAGATTCCGCGCTTTCTTCGCTTCCACCTGCGCCACGATCTCGTTCGGGTTCATCACGCCGGCGTCGATGTGGCCGCCCATCAGCGCGGTGGTGACCTCGCCGCCGGAGTTGAACGGCACGTACTTCACCTGGATCTTCGCCGCCTGCTCGAGAAGGTAGGTGAAGATGTGGTCCTCGGTGAGCGTCGCGGTGCCGCCGACGGTGAGGCCGTTGGGCTTGGCGCGAGCCGCCTTCACGAAATCGTCGATCGTCCTGTACGGCGACTCGGTGCGCACCGAGAGCATCAGCTCGTCGATCGCCACGATCATGAGGATCGTCATCGCGTCGCGGTGGTCGCCCGGCAGGCGGCCCTCGATCTTGCCGGAGACGATCATCGGCGTCGCGCCCGCGATCACGTGCGGATCGCCCTTCTTGTTGATGAGGTAGCTGAAGCCGACGGCGCCCGAGCCGCCGGCGCGGTTGTTCACGTTGAGCGGCACCGGCGACCACTTGTTCTCGTCGATGATGCCGGTGATCATGCGCATCAGGTTGTCGGTACCGCCGCCCGGCGCGTACGGCACCACCACCTCCACCGTCCTCTGCGGGTACTTCGCCTGCGCCACGGCGACGGCGGACGCCGCGGCGAGCACTGCGCCGACGATCAGCTTGTGCATAGAGTCACTCCTCCTGGAGGCGATGGTAGCATCGCCGGGATTTCCAAACAGTCGGGAACAGGGACAGACCACGATTTTGGGAGATGTTCGATGGAAGAACTCCTCTACGAGGTGCGCGACGGCGTCGCGTACGTCACCTTCAACCGGCCGCAGGCCCGCAACGCGCTCACCTTCGCGATGTACGAGCGCCTGGCGGAGATCTGCGACCACGCCAACACCGACCGCTCGATCCGGGCGATCCTGATCACCGGCGGCGGCGACAAGGCGTTCGCCGCCGGCACCGACATCTCGCAGTTCCGCACCTTCGACAAGGAGGAGGATGCGCTCGCCTACGAGGCACGGATCGACCGCGTGATGAACGCGATCGAGGGCTGCCGCGTGCCCACGATCGCCGCGATCAACGGCGCCTGCACCGGCGGCGGCGCGAGCATCGCCGCGTGCTGCGACCTGCGCGTCGCCTCGCGCAGCATGAAATACGGCTTCCCCGTGGCGCGCACGCTCGGCAATTGCCTTTCGCTGCCGAGCTACAACCGGCTCGTCTACCTCGTCGGCCCGGCGCTGGTGAAGGACATCGTGTTCCAGGCGCGGCTCATCGAGGCCGACGAGGCGCTGGCCAAGGGTCTGGTGATGGAACTGAGCGAAAATCAAGAAACGTTGCTGAAGCGCGCCGAGGAGATCGCCCGCCTCGTCGCCAGCCACGCGCCGCTCACCCTGCAGGCGACCAAGGAGGCCCTGCTGCGCCTGCGACCGAAGGTGGGCCACGGCGAGGGCAACGACCTCGTGCTCATGTGCTACATGAGCCAGGACTTCCGCGAAGGCATGGAAGCGTTTCTCAACAAGCGCAAGCCCGTTTGGAAGGGAAAATAGAAATTGGGGTCAGACCCCGATTCTTCTTGGTTTTGCCTTAATTGGGGTCTGACCCCGATTTCTGATGAAATCACGCGCGGTAATTATCGGAGGTTCGCTCGGCGGCCTCTTCGCCGGCAACCTGCTCGTTGATCTCGGGTGGGAGGTGGACATCTACGAGCGCGTGCCCGATGACCTCGCCTCGCGCGGCGCGGGCATCGGTACGCACCAGGAGCTCCTCTCGGTCCTCGCCGGGCTCGGGATCGAATTGGAGGAGCGGCTCGGCGCCGAGGTGGGCGACCGGGTCTGCCTCGACCCCGAAGGCAACACGATCCGTCGCGTTGCCTGGGGCCACATCATGAGCGGCTGGGCGAACGTCTACCGGCCGTTAAAGGACCGCTTTCCCGCCCAGCGGTATCACTTCGACAAGAATTTCAGCGCTTTCGAACATCACGGCGGGAAAATCGTTGTTCGCTTCTCCAACGGCTCAGAAGCTCACGCCGACCTCGTGATCGGCGCCGACGGCCTGCGATCCGCGGTGCGGACGCAGCTCTTCCCCGGGCTCGAGCCCGCGTACGCCGGCTATGTCGCGTGGCGCGCGCTGGTCGACGAGCACACGCTGCCGGCGGATCTGCGACGGCGCCTGGGCAACATCTACTGGTTCGGCCTGCCGCCGGGCGAGATGATCGTCGCGTACCCCGTGCCCTCGCGCGACGGCGCGCCGGGCCACCGCGACTGGAACATCGTCTGGTATCGCCCGATCGTCGGCGACGAGGCGCTGCGCGAGATGTGCACCGACGCGCACGGGCGGCATCACGGCCTGTCGATCCCGCCGCCGCTGGTGCGGCCCGAGGTGATCGCCGCGCTCAAGCGCGACGCGCGCGCGCTCCTCGCGCCGCTCCTCGCCGAGCTCCTCGAGCGCTCGCAGCCCTTCTTCCAGGCGATCTTCGACGTCGAGTCGCCGCGAATCGCGGTGGGTCGGGTGTGCCTGCTCGGCGACGCCGCGTTCGTCGCCCGTCCGCACGTCGGCATGGGCGTCACGAAGGCCGCGCTCGACGCGCTAAGCCTCTATCGCTCAATCCAGATCGATCCTGACAATCTGGATGCTGCGCTGGCGCGCTACGAGCGCCTGCGCGGCGAGTTCGGCCGGCGTTGCGTGGCGCGTGCGCGTCGCCTCGGTGCCTACATCGAGGCGCGCGCCCGGCCGGGCCGCGGATGGACCGAGGAGCAGACCGATCAGCGGCCCGAACGGGTCATGCGTGAAGTTGCCGCGTCGCTTTCCGAGATCCCCGAATTGGGCTTGGAGGTCTAGGAAAAAACTACATGGGCGGGATCTGACCCTTCAGCCCGACGTTAACGCGCGGGGCGGTGAACGTGCCGTCGGCCTGGCGCTCGGCGTTGTTGATGAACACTCCCGTTCCGGGCTTCAGGTCGCTGCGGCTGGCGGGCTCGTAGCTCACCACCGAGGTGCGCGGTGTGACCAGCACCTGCTTCTCGCCGCCTTTGTACTGCACGGTCATCACGCGGCCGTCGCCCATGTTCTTGATCTCGGCGACGTTGGCGTTGGTCATCTTGCTCTCCGGCCGCAGGTCCCAGTCGCGGTGGCCTTCGCCGGTTCCGCGCATGGCCTCGGGAAAGATGTGCACTTCCTCGGCAACCAGCGCGCCGTCTTTCTGGCCCACCGTGGTGGTGCCGATGAACTTGCCCTTGCCGATGTCGGCCATGCTCGCCTTGGCGATGCCGACGAGGACGACGTTGTCGGGGACCTTGACCTTCATCACCTCGCCGGTGCGCGCCTTGACGGTGAGCAGGTTACCGTCGACCTGCTCGAGCGTGCCGCGGATTCTGGTGGGTGGTGTCTGAGCAACAACAGCCGCGGACATGGCGGCGATGACGATGGCTGCGAGCGGGCGGATCATTTGAAACCTCCAGGGTGGGCTACGTTCGCTAACGTGGGGACGGCCCGAGTATTCCAGATCCTGGAAGAACAAGACGCGCAAAAAAAATCGGGGGCAGACCCCGATTTTCTGATTCAGATGCTGGGAAAAAGCTGGGGTTCTAGCCCCTCGTGGTCGTCTTCCTGATTTCCTTCTCGTCGGACCACTCGAGCAGCCCGTTGCGGATGTTCCAGAGCTGCAGGTTGAACTTGTAGTACACGTCCTTCGTGTCCCTCACCTGCTTCACGATCGAGGTGATGTTGCCTTCCATGCGGTACTGCGCGCCCACCATCTGTCCTCTTTCCACCGACTGTTCGCGGGCGTAGTAGCCGCTTTGCTGGCGGTCGATCTCCCCGGTCTGCTGCTTCAGGCCGCTCTGGTCCACGGCGAAGCGGACCTTGCCGCCCTTCTGCAACTCGGAGCGGATGCTATCGGTGATGGCGCGCGTGTCGATGTATTCGCTCGTCCTGTTCCTCACCTCCTGCACCGTGAGGATCGGCAGGTTGCCGCTTATGATCGCCGGCGCGGTCTGCATCGAGCGCGCCATCGACTCGGCGATCGTCTGCAGGTCGGTCGAGCCGAACTCGTTGGTGACGGTCTCGACGCCTTTCGCGTCGCCGTAGCGGGTCACCTGCTCGGCGCAGCCGGCGGCGAGCAGCGCCGCCGCGGCGAGCGGCAGGGCGACCCGGAAGAAGCGGGTCGAGCTCATTCCATGCTCCTCAGGACGAGGCGGAAGTCGGCCGCCTTGTTGGTCGGCGCGACCGTGTTCACCATCAGGTTGGAGTTGTCGTAGACCATGAGCGGCTTCCACGCTTCCTCTTCCCACGCGCGCATCCCCTCGCGGTCGATCCAGCGGAACTTGTAGGAAACGCGCTTGACGGTCTTGCTGTCGTTGTTGAGGTTGGCGTCGATCCTCAGGAGATCGCCGCTGCGGCTGCAGCGCATTTCAGTGGGCAGGACAGTCGTGCGCGAGCCCTCCATCACCACCTTGGCCTTGACCAGGTCCTCCATCGAGGCGATCTTCTGCTCGCCGATCGGGCAGCCGAACGCTTGTCCCGGAACTTCGAATCCCTTCTTGGTAGCGCAGCCTGAGCCAAGCGCCGTCGCGAGCACCGCGGCTGATATCCATGCGTATCTCATCTTGCGGCCTCCCCTGCCTGTGTTCCCGGGTGATACCCGTAGAGTTGGTTGCCCAGCAGCCAAAAGTCTATCACCGCGTGGCGTCCCTTGACGTCCACTCGCGCACTGCGCGGGCCCTGCGGTGTCTGAATCGTGACACTGTGCACACCGGCGGGCAGGCGCGCCCGCGCAATCGAGATGTCGGAGGGCAGCGTGCGCCAGGTGCGATCGTCGGCCCCTGACACCAGCACCGAGCCGAGCGTCACGATCATCGCCGCGAGACCGGCTGCATTGTTACCGCGGTCGGCGGACCTCTGAGTCTGCACCTGCGCTACGGCGCTCGCGGCAGCGCGCACCGAAGCGCGCAGCATGATCGAAGGCATGTCGTCCTTCAGCCGGCGCCGGGCCATCAGGTCGACGCTGGTGATGGGTGCGAGCGGCACGGAGCCGGCGCCGTCCACGGCGAGCGCGTTCGGCCGCGGCGCCCAGGCGCTCGGCGTGATCACCGGAAACGAGATCGGCACCAATACCCACCTGTAACCTGACAACACCGGCAGGTTGAACTGCTGCGAGTGAATCGCGGGCGCCGAACCAGAGGCGACGATGAAGAGCACGTCCACCTTTCCGTCGTCAGGCGCATGCAAGCGTGCTTCCAGACCGGAGAGCGCCTCTTCCAGGAGCGGCACGCCGGGATGAAGCTCGTTCGCGAGGCGATAGCCCGGGGCGGCGAGGCTCAGCTCGCCGAGCGCCTCGTAGATGAACCCCGCCAGATAGTGCGAGAGCGCGCTCTGATAGCTGTTCATGAGCGCGTTCACCTCGGCGTTGTCGATGCTCTGCACCGGGTAGCCGTTCAGCTCCTTGAAGCTGGTGCGCGCGCCGCGCTTCTTCGCTTCTTCCTGCACCTCGGCGAGCTGCTTCACGCGCTCCTCCGCGATCAGCGCCTCCAGCTCGTGGGTCTGCTTGATCGCCACGCGGGCGTTCTCGTAGTCACCGAGCGCGAGATGATTGAGCGCAATGTAGGTGAGGAGCATGACCTTTTCGTAGTCATAGCCGTCGTACGTGCGCAGCTTGTCGCTCAGGAGGTAGCTCGAGCTGCTGCGCACCAGGCTCGCGGCCTGGGCGAGCGGGTCGCGCACCTGGATGCGGGCGTTGGCGGCCATCCAGGTCTTCTGGCTATCCGGGTAGCGGTTGCCCAGGCGCTGCAGCATGCCGAGCTCGAGGTAGTAGAGCAGGTCGCGGTCGTTGACCGCATTGTTCGAGTCGAGCGTCTTGATCGCGCCGTCGACGTTGCCGGCCAGGGCGTAATTGAGCGTGCCGGTCAGCTCACGGTCATAGCTACGGAACGCGGCGCAGCCGGTTAGGCCGAGCGCGAGCACTAGGGCCGGCACGAGCGCGCGAAGCGACGGCGGCCAGGACGGCATATCCCCCCTTCCGTGTACGCCGATGGACTTGGACTTGCCGCGATTTTACGCTCGAACGCCTCGTCGCCACTATTGATTAGTGCCGTGTAAAAATGGGGACAGCCATGCCTACACTCAAGATTCGCGACGTCAACATCCACTATCGCGTCCTCGGCACCGGCGGGCCGTGGCTCGCGCTCATCACCGGCGGCCGCAGGGGCTTCAACGAGTTCGTTCCTCTCGCCGAGAAGATCGCCGCGCACGGTGTCCGAGTGCTCCTGCATGACCGGCGCAACACTGGCGCCTCCGACATCCTCATCGACGGGAAGGATGGAGAAGAAGAGATCTGGACCGACGATCTCTACGAGCTCCTCGGCAGGCTCGAGGCGCGCCCCGCGGTGGTGGGCGGCGCCTCCTCCGGCGCGCGCACCTCGATCCTCACCTACCTGCGCCACCCCGATGCGGTGCGCGCGCTCTTCCTGATGCGGCTCACCGGCGGAGAGTTCGCCGCCGGACGGCTGCCCGAGATGTACTACGGCCAGTTCATCAAGGCCGCACGCGAAGGCGGCATGGCCGCCGTGTGCGCCACCGAGCAGTACCAGGAGCGCATCGCCGCCAATCCCGCCAACCGCGAGCGCCTGATGTGCATGGATCCGAAGCGCTATGTCGAGGTGATGTCGAGCTGGCTCGCGATCTTCACCCGCGGCCCGGTGGCGCCGATGTACGGCGTCACCGACGCGCAGCTCGCGTCGATCCGCGTGCCTTCGATCGTCATTCCCGGCAACGACAAGACGCACTCGATGCCCTGCGGGCGCGCCATCCAGCGCCTCATTCCGGGCAGCCGCCTGGTCGAGCTGCAACTGGAAGACCAGGACCGGCCGCTCGTCCCGTTCCCCGAATGGGCGCCGCACGAGGAAACGATCGCGCGCGTCTGCGCCGACTTCGTCAAGAGCAACTCAAAATAGGGACAGTCCCTATTTTTCTATGACCCGCATTACCGGGCGCAGAGCCTTCCTGCAGCTCCTCGCCGACGAAGGCGTCACGCATCTCTTCGGCAATCCGGGCACCACCGAGCTCGCCATCATGGAAGTGGTGCCCGACTTTCCCCAGCTCAAGTTCGTGCTCGGCCTGCAGGAGTCGGCGGTGATGGCGATGGCCGACGGCTTCTGCCGCGCCTCGGGCCGCCTCGCCGCGGCCAACGTCCACGTGATGCCGGGCCTGGGCAACGCGATGGGCGCGCTCTACAACGCCAAGTTCTCGGGCTCGCCGGTGATCCTCACCGCCGGCCAGCAGGAGCAGGGGCACGGCCTGCTCGAGCCGCTGCTCTACGAGCCGCTCGTGCCGGTGGCGCAGCCGCTCGTCAAGTGGGCCGTGGAAGCCACACGCGCCGCAGACCTGCCGCGCATCCTGCACCGCGCGGCGAAGATCGCGCTCACGCCGCCGACGGGTCCGGTGTTCCTCAGCTTGCCGGGCGACGTGCTCGACGAAGAGGTGGACGTGGACATGGGCCGTCCAGTACGCCTCCACACCGAAACACAACCTTCAAGTGAGGCGTTAAAGAAAATCTCGGATTTGCTGCTCGCCGCGAAACGTCCGGTGATCATTGCCGGCCAGGAGCTCGCGCAGCGCGACGCCTTCGCCGAAGCCGCCGAGCTCGCCGAGCTTCTCGGCGCGGCGGTGTACCAGTCCTCCGTCCCGTACTCGGCGCAGTTCCCCACCGCGCACCCCGCCTTCATGGGGGCGCTTACGCGCCAGCAGAAGCAGGTGCGCGGCGCGCTCGAGGCCCACGACCTGCTCCTGTGCCTCGGCGCCGACCTCCTGCGCATGTCGGTGTACAGCCCGCTCGAGCCGCTACCCGGGAACCTCCCGGTGATCCACATCTCCGAGCGCGCTCACGAGCTCGGCAAGAACTACCGCACCGACCTCGCGATACAGGCCGACGTCAAGGCGACTCTTCTTTCCCTCCTGCCTTTGCTGAGGCAAAGGGCCGATCGCGCTTTGGCTGCTGGCCGGTTGTCGGAGCTCAAGGGGAAGAACTGGACCGCTCAGCGCGACAAGGCGCGCGTCGACGCGATGATGGCGGCGGAGACCTCGCCGATCGACCCGCTATACCTGATGCTGCGCTTCACCGAGTCGCTGCCGCGCGACGCGGTGGTGGTGGACGAAGGCCTGGTCAGCACCTACAGCCTGCCGAAGTTCCTGCCGCTCGCCGGGCCGAAGGACTACTACGGCCTCGCGAGCGGCGGCCTCGGCTTCGCCGTTCCCGGCGCGGTCGGCATCAGCATGGCGCTCCCCGGGCGGCCGATCGCGGTGATGGTGGGCGACGGCAGCGCGATGTACGGCATCCAGGGCCTCTGGACCGCCGCGCACGAGCGGCTGCCGATCACCTACATCGTGGCGAACAACCGCGGCTACCGCATCATCAAGGAGCGCCTGGTGGCGTTCCGCAAGACCGACCGCTTCACCGGCATGGACCTGCGCGACCCGGACATCGACTTCGTGTCGCTCGCCGCGTCGTTCGGCCTCTCCGCGCGCCGCGTCACCGATCCGCAGGACATCGCGCCGGCGCTACGCGAGGCGTTCGCGAGCGGCGCGCCCAACGTGGTCGACGTGCGCGTCGCCGACGGCTTCGGCGCCTAGTCCGGGAAAAACCGACCGGAAGAGTCGGGAAAGACCCTGCACCGTAACGAGCGTACCCGCAGCGCCGGGGCCGGGTTGGTCGCGATGTAAAGTTCGACGCTCGCCCATGTTCTACCGGGATCACACTCTCCTGATCCACAAGGCCGTCGCCGCCGCCGGCGGCGAGGATAAGCTGCGCATGCTGCTGCGGGTATCGTGGCCGCAGCTCCAGGCGTGGCTCGATGCGCGCTCCGCGGTACCGACCGACGTGTTCCTCAAGCTCGTCGACCTGCTGGAGCAGGCGCCGGAGCCGGCGGAGCCGGCGCTGCATCCGTTCCTCGCGCCGGACTACGCCGCCACCAGCCGCGAACAGGTTTGCGAAGCCGCGCTCGACGCGGCCCTCTGCGTCACCGGAAGCGATCTCGGCAACGTGCAGCTCCTGGACGCGAGCGGCGTGCTGCGCATCTGCGCGCAACGCGGCTTCGAGCAACGTTTCCTCGAGTTCTTCGCCGAAGTGAAAGGCGCCGAATCGGCCTGCGGCGTGGCGCTGATCCTCGGGCGGCAATACTCCGTGCCCGACGTCCAGGCGCATCCGGTGTTTCGCGGCACCGCGGCGGGCGACGTGATGCTCTCGGCCGGAGCGCACGCGGTAGAGTCGAGCCCGATCGTCAGCTCGGCCGGCGTGCCGCTCGGCATGCTTTCGGTGCACCACCGCCAGCCCGGCACGCCCGACGAATGCGTGCTCGCGCTTCTCTACCGCATCGCGCGCCGCGCCGGCGCGCTGCTGGGAAAATCGGGGTCCGGCCCCGCTTTTCCCTAGTGCGGCTTGATTCCGGTTTCCTGGGCGATCTTGCCGAAGATCGCCATCCAATCTTCGTAGCGCTTCGTGACGTCCTGCGGGCTGCTTGCCTGCGGCACCGATCCCGCCTTGGCGAAGCGCCCGCGCAGTTCCTCGTTGCCGAGGCTGCGGGCGATCGCGCGGCTGAGGATCTCGACCACTTCCGGGCGTATTCCCGCAGGGCCCATGATGCTGCGCCAGGCCGGCAAGTCGTAGGCCGGCATCCCCGACTCGGCCATCGTCGGCACCTCGGGCAGCATTTCCGAGCGCACCCGCGAGGTCACCGCGAGCGCGCGCAGCTTGCCGCTGTTCGTGACGGCGCCGACCACCGGCGAGAAGAAGTAATCGACGCGTCCGCTGACGACGTCCACCAGCGCCTCTCCCGTCGTCTTGTACGGCACCTCGACCGCCTGGATCCTGTTGACGTGATTGAAGACCACCGCGGTCCAATAGGGCATCTGGCCGGCGCCAAGCGTCGCGTAGGTCATCTTGCCGGGACGCTGCCGCGCGAGCGCGATGAACTCCTGGACGTTGCGCGCCGGGAGCGATGAATCGATCACCAGCACGAACGGCGAGGTCTCGACCAGCGAGATCGGAGTGAAATCCTTCAGCAGGTCGTACGTGACATTGGCGTTCACGTAGCGCGCGCCCGCCATCGACCCGCCCGCGAGGAGCAGCGTGTAGCCGTCCGGGGGCGACCTGGCGACGAAGGTCTGGCCGATCATGCCGCCCGCGCCGGGGCGGTTCTCGACGACGAACTGCTGCCCGAGGAGCCCGGAGAGCCCGGCCGCGACCTGGCGTGCGACGAAATCGTCGCCGCTCCCCGCGCCGGCGGCGACGATGACGCGCACCGGCTTGACCGGGTAATCGTCGGCGGCCGCGCCGGCGCCCGCGAATACCGCCAGCACTCCTGCCCAAAGAAAAGCGCGGCCTATCTGGCCCATGAAATCAATTCGGGTTCTTGGGCTTCCCGGACTCGTCGACCCGGATGGTGGCGCTCGGGCCGATGCCCATGATCTGCACGATTACTTCCTCGTCCTTCGCGCCGTCCCAGTGGATCTGGTTCGGGTGGTGCACCACGAAGCTGCCCGCGGGCACCGGCGTGGTCTTGCTCTTGTCCTGCACCGGGCCCGAGCCCACCCACCAGGTGCCTTTGAGCACGGTGATGTAGCGCGTCTCGGGATGGAAGTGCGGCGGGCTGAACGTGCCCGGCGAGAAGCGGTTGCGCACGACGTACATCTGCCCCGGGACCTTCGGGTCGCCGGAGATCACCGCGTTTGCAGCGCCCGGCACGATCGGGCTGGGATTGAACTTCACCTCCTCCGAGCGCCAGATGTTCATGACCTCTTTCGGCGGGTCGGCGAGCACCGGGAAGGAAGCACTCATTGCCAGAAGCAAGAGCGAACAAAGGGTGTTTGCTGTCTTCATGACTCGTCCTCCTCCAGGGTGAGAAAAACAGCGACCGTCCCTATTTTCTAGGGCTCGCGTGAATCGATGAGGATGAACGCGACGCGGCACGGCTCCTTGCCGCGGTTCACCCACGCGTGATTGGTCGCCTGCTGCACCACCACGTCGCCCGCCTTGAGGTGCACCACGCTGTCGTCGAGCAGCATGTCGATCTCCCCCGACATGATGATCGCGTAGTCCAGGCTGCGCGTGCGATGCATCATCGGGTGGCTCGGCGGCCGGCCCTTCGCCGGCGCCTCGTCGCCGACGATGCGCATCATGTAGTTCATCTCGGTCGGGTGGCCG
>Ga0207648_10000248_pt1 | contig 58258 bp, 51 predicted proteins | sample KBSMisM32_FD_184310 | JGI IMG/M metagenome (GOLD analysis project Ga0207648, IMG submission 184310) | Miscanthus rhizosphere microbial communities from Kellogg Biological Station, Michigan, USA - KBS Miscanthus M3-2 (SPAdes) (version 2) | ecosystem: Host-associated > Plants > Roots >...
TTCTGACATCTTGGCACGTGCGGTGTAGTCCTGGTACGCCGGCAACGCAACCGCTGCCAGAATACCGATGATCGCGACTACGATCATCAGTTCGATAAGGGTAAAACCCTTTTGTACGGCCTTCATGAATGACTCCTTGATGGTTGATGAGGAAACACTCTGCATGCAGGTGTTCGGTGTCAACTCCGCAAGCCCCATGCCAAGCAGTTTCGCGCTGGACTCCCGGCGTTTATATTCTTCAAAGGCCATTGTAAATTCTCTTTTACAACAATTAGATATGACATATTTTTAACCGCCGTCTCAAGTTAGAAAGGGGGTCAAGCAACGTTTTGGAATCCAAATGTATACAGGTTGCTTCAGAGAGATCGTCCCCTCTCGCGAGACCAATCGGCAGTATCTGACGAAGTTTGTCACCGCGATTGATAGCCCGGGAGGGATGCTTCGTCCACCTCGTCGATCTGGTCAGGGTCGAGGAACTGTTCGGCGTACCTCAAGTAGACTTTCTTGCTGATAAATACATCGAACAAATCCGGATCGATGTGTCCGTTGAGTTTGAACCTGCCAAGGATACGAAGCGATTCAGTGAGCGTCTTGCCTTTCTTGTACGGACGATCCTTCGCTGTAAGTGCTTCGAATATGTCCGCGATTCCCATCACCCGTGCCTGCACCGACATTTGACTCCGCGTCAATCCGCGGGGATAGCCTTTGCCATCCATGCGCTCATGATGGCCACCCGCGTACTCCGCAACACTTTTGAGATGCTTGGGCCATGGCAGCGACTCAAGCATCTTGATCGTCACTTCGATGTGATGATTGATGATCTGCCGCTCCTCCTGCGTCAGAGTCCCGGAACGAATGGTCAGATTGTCGACTTCATCGGCCGACAGGAACTCTGTTTCTTTGCCCTCTACATCCCGCCATTTATAAGTGGCGGAAATGTCGCGTACGCGTTGCCGATCTTCCTCGCGCATCGCCTCCGATCCAAAATTGCAAAAACGCAAGAACTGCCGGTCTTCGTCTATCTGGCGCAACCGCGCCTTTAGCGCGCGGTCAGCCTTTTCCCATTCGCCGCCATGGTTTGCAGCCGCTGCGAGCTTGGACTTGAATGCCGCGACTTCCGCATCGCGCTTGAGTATTTCGAATCGCGTGTCGATCAACGCGATGCGATCGAAAATGGTCTGCAGCTTGGTCGCCTTGTCCACCACGTGAACAGGCGTCGTGACCTTGCCGCAATCATGCAGCAGCCCGGCGATCTTCAGTTCATAGCGATCCTTTTCCGTCATCTTGAAATCGGCCAGGGGACCGTCGTTGGTATCATTGACGGCCTCGGCCAGCATCATCGTGAGAATGGGAACGCGCTGACAATGTCCGCCGGTGTAGGGGGATTTATCGTCGATCGCCGCATTTATCAAACTGATGAACGATTCGAAAAGCCCCTCCAGTTGATTGATCAACTGGCGATTGGTGAGTGCGACTGCCGCTTGCGATGCCAGGGATTCCGCGAGCCGCTGGTCGGCCTCGGAGAACGGCACGGTTGCTCCGGTTTGCCGGTCCTTTGCGTTGATCAGTTGCAAGACGCCAATGACTTCGTCTTCATGGTTTTTCATCGGCACCGTCAGAAATGATTCCGAATGGTAGCCGGTCTTGCCGTCGAAGCTCTTGGTTCCGCTGAAATCAAAGCCCTTCGCCGCATAAGCATCCGCGATGTTGACTGTCTCATCACGCAGAACAGCATATGCAACAACCATGGAATTGTTAGGCCGCCCCTCGTCGTCATATAGCCGCACCGGGTAGAAAGGCACCTCGACTCCGGTTGTGCCGCCCATCGCAATATTCAGCGAGTCAGTGCGCAGAATTTCAAAATGGACGAGTTTCTTGTCGGTATCCACACGGTAGAGCGTGCCGCCGTCGGCGTTAGTAATTTTTTTTGCGGCGACCAGAATCGCCTCCAGCAGGCGATTGGTGTCTTTGACCTTGGACAGGGAAATACCGACCGCATTGAGTTCCTCCAGTCGGCGGAAGAGTTCAGTGGAAATCGGTTCTGTCATCGGCGGAGTCGCGAGTCCACAATGCCCCGATGCAGATTTGTTACTTGATGCAAACAGCCCTGACCTGAAGCATGTCCGTCACGCCTTGCAATACCTTTTCGATGCCGTCCTGCTTGAGAGTGCGCATGCCTTCGGCCAGGGCGGTGGCAACAATCTCGGCGACGCGGGCGTGCTCCTGTATGTGCTTCTTGACTGCGTCGGTACCCACCAGCAATTCATGCAGGCCGACCCGGCCTTTGTAACCGGTTCCCCCGCAGGCATCGCAACCGACCGGAGTAAACAGTGTGAACTGTCCCTTATCGTCGGCAAACATCTTCACCCACTCCCGGTACACAGTCTCATAGGCGGCTTTGGGATCTCGCTTCCACATTTCTGTATTGCGCAATTCGACGGTGTACTCCTCGAGAACCGCCTTGAGCTCCTCCTGCGTTGCAACATGGGGGGCTTTGCACTTCGAACACAGCCGTTTGGCCAGGCGTTGGGCAAGAATCCCCAATAACGCATCGGCGAAATTGAATGGATCCATGCCCATGTCGAGCAAGCGGATGATGGATTCCGGAGCGCTATTGGTATGCAGTGTTGCGAATACCAAATGGCCGGTCAGGGAAGCCTCGATGCCAGTGGAAGTGGTCTCCTTGTCGCGCATTTCGCCGACCATGATGATGTCCGGGTCGGCTCGCAGAAATGCCCTCATGGCCACCGCAAAAGTCAGCCCGGCCTTCGGATTCATCTGGACCTGGCGCAATCCTTTCTGCGTGATTTCCACCGGATCTTCCGCCGTCCATATTTTTGTTTCGGGCGTGTTCAGATAGCCGAGCACGGAGTGCAACGTAGTGGTCTTGCCTGAACCGGTGGGGCCGCAGACAAAGAACAATCCATAAGGTTTGCTCACCGTTTCCTTCAGAATGCCGACATTGCGCTTGGACAGCCCGAGTTTGTCGATCGGAATCGGTTCGCCTGCTGCCAGAATGCGCATCACAATATCTTCGACGCCCCCGGCCGAAGGAATTGTTGCGACCCGCAATTCAATATCGAGGGGTCCGAACTTTTTGAACTTGATCTTCCCGTCCTGCGGCTTTCTTTTTTCCGAAATGTCCAGGTCGCACATGACCTTCAAGCGCGCGGCAATCGCGTTTCGATAGCTCGCCGGCACGGATATGTAGTTGTGCAATGTTCCGTCTTTGCGGAAGCGCACCTCGGTCTTGCCCTTGCCGGGATAAGGCTCGATGTGAATATCCGAGGCCCCCTGATGGTATGCGTCCACGATGATCTTGTTGACCAGTTTCACCAGTTCGTTGTCCTGGGCCAGCGACGCGTCGTCCGATCCCCCCGCTCCTTCTTCGTCACCCTCTTCGTCCATGGTCGACAACAACTCGCCGATCGAGGAGGTATCGCCCGATTCAGCGCCGAAGAACTGATCCAGAGTCGCGGCGAATTCCCGATGGGTGCAGACTTTGAAGACAACTTTGTGTTTGGGAAAGATGTTGCTGACCACCTTGGAAGCCCGCACTTTTTCCGGGTCGGCGGTTAGCACGATGAGGCCCTCTTTGACATCCTCGATGGGGATCCAGAGGCTGCTTTGCACATAATCGCGCTTCAGATTCTTCAGAAGATCGAGCGGCTTTACGCGATCCGGTCTGAAGGGTTCATAGGGCACCTTGAAAAATTGAGAGAGCGCCTCGCCGATCGCCGGCGGCTTGACCTGGAACTCGTCGATAAGCACGTCCTCGATGTCCAGGTTCTTGCGGCGCGCCGACCGTGTGGCCAGTTCCATTTCTTCGACGGAAAGCACTGCGTTGGTCACGAGGTGGTCGTATTTCCCTCGCAATACGGCGGCCGGCCGGCTGCGCTGGCGCAATGCGATTTCCAGTGTTTCGCACAGATGCGCAGCGCCCTCCTCGGCTATGATGGAAAACGATTGCCCACTCTTGGAGTTGATGACCTGAATCACACCGATCAATTCGGCGGCGCCGCTGTCGAGGACCGGCGCCACAAGCATCTGCTTGGTGCGAAACCCGGTGCGCTTGTCGACTTCCTTCAGGAATTTGAGATTCGGGTTGTGCGTGCGCAACTCGTTGTCATCATAGACGTCGCGGATATTGATAAGCTTCTTCGACAATGCCACGAACCCTGCAATGCTCTGCTCGTTGATCGGCAGCTTCAGGTCCTTGAATGAGGACAGTCCGGTCTTGACCTTCGATATGATCGAAGTCCGGTCCTCGGAAAGCACGTAGATCGTCAACCGTTCTGCCTCGAATAGCGAGCAGATGTCTTGCGACAATTCGAGCATGATCTCGTCAATGTTGCTGGTCGCATGAATCTTGTTCGTTACGGCCTGGAGTCTCTTCTGAAACTCCAGTTTATGAGTCATTTCGGCCAGATTCTGGCCAGCTTGTGGCTTGGCTTCAAACACTGTGCTCATGGCGCGCATCCTTCTTCCATATGCGGGTGCAACATGTCGATACTAACCCTCCGGCGATGGGTACATAGGCATGATCCAGGCCCGATCGGCAGATTCAAAACTTGAAAACCTGTCCGTTTGAAAGCATGCGCGGGTTGTAGACCTCGGCGCACTCTTCCACTTCCTGCATCGTGAGCGTGCCCGCACCAGGTTTAAGGTGCGTGACGAATACACGGGTTGAGCGCTGCAACTTGGCCAATTCCCCCGCGAGCATGCTCGGACAAAGATGTTTGGATGCGATCGCCAACTCCTTTTCCATATTGGGAAATGCCGTTTCTATGATGAGGTAGCGCAGATTCGCTATCTTGTTGACTTCCGTCCAGAGCGCGTCGTTTACCGTTGTATCGCCCGTAAACACGAGGCTGGCTTCGCCGCTATCGAACTGAAAACCGACCGCGGGTACTACGTGATTTGCAGGCAGGATACTGACTCGGCGTCCGTCCAGATTGATGCTTTCGCCCACGGAAAAAGTCGCATAACGCAGGCAGGGCGAGGATTTACTCGGTATTTCGGTAAAATCTGGCCAGACTTTCCAGTTGAAAATGTGCTCCTGGAGAATCTTGCGTGTGGCCTCCGTACAATGCACTGTAACCGGCATTTCTCGCATTGGTCCTACAGTATCCACGAGAAACGGCAGCGAGGTGATGTGATCCAGGTGGGAATGCGTGAGGAAGACGTGATCGATCTTGAGCAGTTCTGTGATGGTCAGGTCTCCCACGCCGGTGCCGGCATCCACCAGCACGTCGTTGTCGAGCAGCATGGAGGTCGTACGCAGATTTCCGCCGATACCCCCGCTGCACCCCAGTATCCTGATCTGCATCGCTATTTGGTTTCAAATTTCCAGGAGCCGTCCCAACCGTGTTCCGGCGGATTCTTGCGTAAATGCGAAATTCGTTCGAGAAACACGGCATAAAGCCCGCTGCCTGGATTGACCTTGGTAAGGTTGATCAGTTGTAATTCTGCCATATCCCAATCGCACCCCCGGTACAGCTTGAGCATTTGGCCCCATAGCTTTACCTCATGTTGGAGGTCACTTTCGATCTCACCGGCCAAACCAATCGGTTCGTAGATTGCGACCGGTGCTTCCTTGCCTTTGACCCTGACCCTGTCGAGTTCGCGGAATACCACTTCGGGCACTTCAGCGCGCGTGGCTTCCCCGACAATCATCTTGACGCCATATTGCTTGGTTATTCCCTCCAGTCGCGCAGCAAGGTTCACTGCGTCTCCCATTACGGTGTACGCCAACCTTATCTCCGAACCCATGTTGCCGACGCTCATCCGTCCGGTGTTGACTCCCACGCCGATGTGAATCGGCGGCCAGCCTTTCTCCTTGAAATGGGTTTGCAATTGCGCGAGTACACGGTGCATTTCCATGCCCGCCAACACCGCATGGCGCGCGTGCTGCGAATCATGCAGGGGCGCGCCCCAGAAGGCCATGATGCAATCCCCCATATACTTGTCGATCGTGCCGCGGTGCTTATAGATGATTCGTGTCAGCGGCGTCAGAAATTCATTCATCAGCCGCGACAGATCTTTCGGATCCAATCCCTCCGAGATGGTTGTGAAGCCACGTACATCGGTGAAGAGGACTGACAATTCCCTGCTTTCGCCTTCCATCGAAAAAGCGCCCGGATCCTTGCTCATTTCATCGACCAATTCGGGCGGGACATATTGACCAAACAGGCCAGTTATCTGTCGTTTTGCGCGAGATTCGACGAAAAAGCCATAGGACATATTTAACGCAAATAGCACGGCGATCATCAGCAACCCTGAAGCCAGAGGAAGCACGAGGTCAGCCTTGGTCCATATCAGTAGGTTCGTCGCGAACACCGCACCGAACACTACTACCGCAAGCAAGGTGGCCTGAAGCGGGTTCACCATCGGCAAGAGCAGTGCCATGCCTATACCGGAGAACAACAGTAACGCCACTTCAGCACCCAGCACGTAGGGCGGGCGCTGCTTGATGCTGCCGTCGAGCATGCCGGCAATGAGGTTGGCGTGTATTTCGACCCCGGGATAAACGCTGGCAACCGGTGTCGCACGCAAGTCGTTCAATCCTGGAGCGGTCGTACCAACAAGGACAATTTTGCCCTTCAAATCGTTGAGCGCTGCGTTCGCGTGCAACACGTCCGTGGCGGAAAGATATTTGAAACTGCGCTCTTTTCCCCGGTAGGGTACCAATGCAGTTACAAATTTCTCCACAGGGATGCGAACTGAGCCCACTTCGATCCACTCAAGGCCCGCATAGTCCCTTGACCAGGATCTATCTGGCGGAAATCCGGGAACGACCGATGGCATTCCCAGCCCGAGCCGAATCACTGCCATCGAAAGCGATTCATAGTAGGCGCCGTTGTACTCCACCAGCATCGGGACGCGACGCGTTACTCCGTCGTCATCCGGCGATGGATTGAAATGCCCCGCGGTCGCGGCGGCCAGTTGGAATTCCTCCAGATTGGCTCCATAGCCACTCCAGCTTATAAACGGGATGTTCCTGCCTTTGAAAGTGCCGGCAGGCAGCACCGGCTTCGGGAGCACACCCGAAGCACGCCCCTTCCCATCTTCGGACCGGACTTGTGAGAAGTAGTACCCGAGGGCGATCGCGCGGTTCTTGAGTTTCTCCGCAAAGACGCGATCGTATTCAAGCTGGGGCGCGAGTTGTTTCAGCACGGCCTGATATTGAGGATCGCCCCTCAACTGCCTTTCTCCCAACTCCCGCAGGGTGCGCAATCCGGAGCTTTCATCGTGTTCCGCAAATACGATGTCGAATCCGACAATGCCCACCTTGTAGTGATCGAAGAGTTGGTCAAGCATCGCGCCGAGCTTGTCGCGGCCCCATGGCCAACGGCCCTCCACTGCGAGGCTTTTCTCGTCAATATCGACGATGACGATTCGCGCATCCACATCCCTCGCCATCGTCAGGCGCAGGCGCGCATCGTAGACAATGTTTTCGAGTCGATCGACGAAGGGAATTGGGAAGTGGCCGGTTGCATGGCCGGTAAAAACAAGGACCACCACAAGCCCAAGCGCGATGCGCACCAGGTGCTTCTTCAAGCCGTCTCCCTTATCGTGTTATGTGCCAGAGAGGCGCTGCTGGCCGAGTCCGCCGGAATTCTTGGAGAAATTCCGCGCCGGGTTTCGGGCGGCCAGCAACTTTTCAGGGTTTGAGGAAGAATTCCATCTTTACGCTGGCCAACTCGATAATGTCATGGTCGCCCAGTTGATGCGCCTGGGCATCAAGCGTCTTGCCATTCACCACCGGGAAATTGGCACCTTCCACGTGGGTAATGAAGTAACCATGTGGCCGCTTGGCAATGACCGCGACTTGAACACCCGGTTTGCCCAGCGTAGTAAGGGGTTTCAACAGCGGTAGCTCCTTGCCCAGACTAGGGCCGGAAAGGATCTGAATGGTGCCGAGTCCCTGAGCCTGCGTAGTTGGGGCAGCAGCGGGCGCGGCAGGAGGAGGAGCAGGGGCAGCCGCGCTGGGAGCAGCGGCAGCGGCGCTGGGGGCAGCGGCAGCGGGGCTGGGAGCAGCGGCGGCAGGGCTGGGAGCGGCGGCGGGCTGGGCGGATCGTAGTGGTGCGACGGAAGGCTTTGTTTGCACGGCGGCGGCCGGTGTCACTGCGGGGATGGTTCCCACCCCAAGGCCGGAGTTCACCGCAGAAGGAACGCTGGACGTTGCTTCGTTCTTGTTGGACGTGATCTCGAGATTTGTTTGGGTGTCGGTCGGACTTTTGATTTCCTGCTTGGGTGTTGCGGCAGCGGTCGTGCGCAAGACCATGGTCTTCTCGAACTCGGCCTGGCTCATACTTGCCGGCACCTCGTTCATGTATTTGAGCTTGTACTTGCCAATCTCGATCGTATCGTTGCTCTGCAAAAAATGCTTTTTTACCGGCTGTGCATTGACCAGCGTGCCGTTTGTGCTGCCCAGATCTTCCAGAAATGAATCATTCAGGATCGTCATGATGATGGCATGTTCACCGCTGACCGCAAGATTGTCTATCTGGATGTCGTTGTGCGGTTTGCGGCCGATGGTCGTTCGCTCTTTGCTAAGGGTATATTCCTTGATCAACTGACCATCCAGACTCAGTATCAACTTCGCCATAGCCGCGTCCTTTTATTTGAACCAGGAAAAGAACTTCGCAAACAGGCCTTCGTCGGCCCGGAAGTCCTTCTTCACCTTGATCAACACTACCGAGATATTATCGCGCCCGCCGTTGTCGTTCGCCATTTGCACCAGTTGCTCAGCCGCGAGTTGCAGGTTGGCACCCAGAGCTTCGAGCGTCATTTCGATATCCTCGTCCTCGACCATGTCATTGAGGCCGTCCGAGCACATTAGATAGACATCGCCCGGCTGTGCGGGATAGGTGCGGATCTCCGCCTCAACTGCGGGCTCGATCCCTAACGCGCGCGTAACCAGATTCTTGTTCTGGGAACGTTTGGCCGCTTCCTTGGTGAGCAATCCGCTGTCGATTTGCTCCTGCAGCAGCGAATGATCGCGGGTAATCTGCTCCAGCTTGCCGCTACGCTGACGATAGCAGCGAGAATCTCCGATGTGTGCAATGGTGACCTGGTTGTTGCAGAACAACGCGACCACCAGAGTCGTGCCCATGCCGGCATATTGCGGCTGGCTGTTCGCCGACTGAAAGATCGACGTGTTGGCCTTGGCAACGATCTTCCTCAACAGCATGGGCGCAAGCGGCGAGCCGGTGGCCCTATCCAGTTCATGCGGAGCCTGCTTGATAAGTGCTTCACGGGTTTCGCTCGAGATCAGCGCGGTGGCGATGCCGCTGGCAACCTCTCCTGCGTTATAACCCCCCATACCATCGGCGAGGACCGCAAGTCCAATTTCATCGTCCGTCGAAATGCTGTCCTCGTTATGTGAACGCACCATTCCGGTGTGGGTGGCTTTGGCCATCTCAAGAGAGGCGATAAGGCTCATGTCTGCATCTGCTAGAGAGTAACGTCTACGATATCGGACTGGACGGCGCACGCACGAACGGCCTGCGCGAATTCCTGGCCGCTTTGATAGCGCTCCGCCACGTCTTTGGCGAGTGCCTTATTCAGGACTTCGACAACACAATCAGGTAATCCTGGATTGACAGTCAAGATGTCAATCGGCGGTTCACTGGCAATCTTGAACATCAGCTGCGTCATTGAATCACCCTGAAACGGCAGGCTTCCGCACGAAAGTTGATAAAGGGTGACGCCGAGCGAAAAAAGGTCGGACTGACCATCAATCCTCTTGCCCGCGATTTGCTCTGGCGACATATATGAGGGCGTGCCAAGAACCATACCGGTCTTGGTTTTGGATGAATCGGTGATTCGCGCGATACCGAAATCGGTAACTTTGACGGAATCGGTCTGCGGGTCATACATGATATTGGCAGGTTTTATGTCGCGATGAACGACGTTCAGCGAATGCGCGTAGAAAAGTGCCTCGGCGACGCGTGCAATGATGGAAAGCGTTTTCGTCAACGGAAGCAGCGCTCCCGGTTTGGTCTGCGGCACCAGGTCCTTGCCTTTCAGGAACTCCATCGCGATATAGGCAAGATCGTGTTCCTCACCGGCATCGTAAATCGTGACGATATTGGGATGGTTGAGCCTGCCGGCAGTTTCCGCTTCGCGAAAGAAGCGCTGCTTAACATCATCCAGCTCGTCTGCCTCGAACTCCTGCGACAACGCCATTGTCTTGATAGCCACGACCCGTCCGATCTTGGGGTCCTTTCCGAGATAGACTACGCCCATCGCGCCCTTGCCGAGTTCCCTCTCCACCTGGTAGCGGCCCAGCATCGGCTTCTCCACCGCTGTGCCCTCCAACACCAACGTGCTGGCGTTCGTGCGCCCGCCGCCGCTGCCGAGGACTACGGTTTCCGACATCTGTTTCGCACGACTTCGTTTCTGGTCGAGGTCACGGAACTTCGGGTTGTAAGTTGCCATGTACTCATAGACCGCATGCGCCTTGTTGAACTGGCGCTTGCGCTCAAAATCGAGTGCAAGGTTGTACACATTGTCCATTACGGCATCGTCGAGCGGCACTTTCTTGAACTTGTCAAAGGCCATATCGAGCTGGCCCTGACCTTGGAACGCAAGCCCGAGCATGCGATTGGACTCGGCTGAGTCCAGATCCGACTTCGCTTTGCCTCGTTCGGTTACCAGGAATCGTTTTGTCGTCAACAATACATGGCCGATGACTAGTAACACGGTGGACGCCATCAACTGAATCCATATCAGTTTGCCCGACATCAATGCGAAGTGCGTTCCAATCAACACCGCCAGCATCGCCGCACTAAGCGCGAAGCCCATTCCTGCGTTTAGCCGCGGCAGCAGAAGGATGATATAGAGGGCGACCAGCAAAAAGGTCAGCTTCTCTACCCAAAATCCCCAGGTCGGCACAACGAAGAAATCTTCCTGGAGGATGCTGGAAACCGAGTGTGCCAGGGTGACCACCGGCGGCATCGCCGGAGATACGGGAGTCACCTGATAGGTACCAACACCCGAGGCGGTCGCCCCGATCAGCACGACCTTGTCCCGATACTTCTCGGCTGGAATCTTTCCGGAAATCACATCGTAAAATGAGTCCAGGGGGAATGCCGCCCTGCCATCCTTGTCTTTATAGAAATAACTATGCATCTGCAAGTAGGGATCGGTGGTAATGGTCAGATTACCCACCTTGATGCCCTCGCCCAATCGCAGTTCGATGTCGGCAGGACCGAGGTTGAGACTTTTCGCTGCAAGCATCACTGAGAACGACGGGAAATACTGATCGTAGTAGCGCACCACCAGCGGCTCTGTTCGAGTGCTGCCGTCGATATCCGGCAGCGCATTCAGGTGCCCGATGGCGGTCGCTCCTGCAGCGATTTCCTGCATTGGCACCGCCGCTTGGAGCGTCGGCACAGGGAATATATTGTTGTTCTGCGCACCCACCCGGTCCGCAACCTTCGCGATCTGATTTTTCATCACGTAGTCGGGAAGCGGCTTGTCGGGGTTGCCGCGCGGTTCGCCGAGTACGAACAGCATGGGCAAAGCGACATTGCCCGCTTCGGTGATGGCCGCCGCCAGTTTGCGATCGTTGTTCAGCGCATCTTCGGCCTCTGACAACACGCTAGCGAATTGCGCCAGATTCTGCTGCTGAGGTGGCGGCAGCAACTGATAGAGTTCGGACAACTTTTGAACGTAGGCCAGGCCCGGATCGATCTGCGGCTCGAAAAAGAAAGATGCGTAGCCGACAACCTTCGCCCCGGCTTGCTTGAGCTTGACGACCATCTGCGCATGAATCTCGCGCGACCAGGGCCAGCGCCCGATATTCGCTATGCTCTGATCATCAATGGCGATCACTGCTATTCGCGCGGACGGGGAATGACTCGAAGCGCGGACTCCCCAGTCATAAGCCAGACGCTCAAGGCTTTGGACAAGATCGCTGCTTGATGCCATAAAAAGCACCAGCGCCACGACTAGTCCGAGAAACCAATCGGACTTCCAAAAAGCCGGTTTCTTCATGCCACCCACCCCTGATTGGATGTCTGAAGCCTTTGATTTCTAGCAAATTAAGGCGGTTGAGCTAGAGATTTTACGATATTCCGGCTAAAAGTATATGATTTTTTGTGAAACTAGCCCTTAGGAGAGAGGAAATCCGCTTGGCCGATAGCCACGGTAAAGGGCTGTGTTAGGTCAGCCGAACAATATGAGGAGCCATACCACAATAACGTTTGCCAAAGACATCATGACCGCAGCACTTCCAATATCTTTGGCCCGCTTGGCCAGGCGATGATGTTCCAGGGAGACCCGATCGACGGTCGCCTCCACCGCGGAATTCAGCAACTCGACAATCAGCACCAATAGCACCGACGCGATCATCAACGCCTTACCGATGCCTGTCGTGGGTAGAAACAAGGCCAGCGGAATCAGCACTGCCGCCAACATGACTTCCTGGCGGAAGGCGTCTTCGTGCCGATAGGCCGCCCTCAGGCCGGCAATTGAATAGAACGCGGCGTTCCACACGCGCTGCAGTCCGGTCTTGCCTTTGTGCGGGCTTTCTGGCTGGCTGGAATCCATTCGATGCCTATGATTTTCGAGTTACCGATGCACTTTCAGCGCCGCTGGCTCCGCGCGCTGGACGTACTATCGCTTCTATCCCGGAGCCGGCGCAGTCGTTCAACCTAGAGCTGCCAGCGCCGCACCGTAGTTCGGCTCGCTGGCAATTTCAGGCACCAGTTCCGAATATAAAACCTTGTCGTGCTCATCCAGTACGATCACTGCGCGGGCGGTCAACCCCTTCAGAGGACCGTCCGCAATGTCGACCCCATAGTTGCCGTGAAAATCTCTGCTGCGGAAAGTCGACAATGTCACCACGTTGTTCAACCCTTCTGCGCTACAAAAACGCGACATCGCAAACGGCAGGTCTGAGGAAATGACCAGCACAATCGAATTTTTCACGCTGGACGCTCTTTGGTTGAATACCCGTGTGGATTGCTGGCAAGTCGGCGTATCAAGACTGGGAACGATGTTCAGTATCTTGCGCTTGCCCACATAATTCTTCAGCGATACATCGGCAAGGTCCTTGCCAGTCAGAACGAAATCCGACACGGCTTCGCCTCGACCGGGTAACTTGCCCTCGACGGTAACGGGCGTTCCCTTCAGGGTTACGGTTGCCATATAGTCTGCTCCAAAAAAAACCTAAAAATTGAATCAGGCCTGCGTCAGAAAGATCCATATCGGAACGATCGACAGGCTGTTAGCTTGAAATTGAATATTGCCGTTGTTGATCTTTCTTTGGTGCCGTATCAGGTTCACCGGCACTGCACGGACTACTGCGAAGTGGGCGCATAGCTGTGGACGCGGACTGTACCATCGAATTCGATCGCGATGCCCCCGGGCATTTGCAGCACCAGATCGTGACGGATTCGTTACGGATAAAACAGATAAAGCCGGTAACCGGCGGCCCGCAGGGAACCGGTATCCAGATAGAGTTGAATTGGTAACTCCGTCCCTGCTTTCAGGCCGCCAGATTGTGCGGTTGGGGGGAGATACTCGGCGGGCAGAAAAACACGGCGCGCCACCGCCTGGTCCAGCGGGTTGGTCAGAGTCAGTTCAAATGAGGGATAAGCAACTTCTATTGGCGCCCGGTTGCGCACCGATAACAGCAATTGAATTTCATTCGGATGCGACGGATCGACCACCTTGAGATCGGAAGCCTCGATATGCAGGTAGTTCGACATTTTCGGCAAACCGATCGTGCATTGGAGCGATTCGCAAAGCCACAGATAATAGCTCCGCGCTTGCGGCAGCAACATTGTGACTTCAGTGCGAAATGCATGAGCCGCCTGCAGTACGAACGCGATTGATAGCAGTGACACGAGCGCCGTCCACAACAATGTGCGACGCGGCGACTCCGGCATTCTGAACTCCCACTCGTAGAGGCTCGCAGCGGGATCCGGGCGCGACGTCTGGGTCTTGGCTTTTTGGGCAACTGACTGGCCCGAGAAAGCTTGCTGCCCGATGGAATCAGCGACAACGGCATCCTGGGAGGGCGAGGGCGACTGCACAAACAAGGCAGAGGGCTGGTGCGCCGCCTGCGACGGCTCCTGGACGCTCAGTGTGGCGAAGGCATCGAATATTGTGTCGCAATGACCGCAACGGACCTGTCCACCCGAAGCCTGCAATTGCTGCGTGGTGACGCGGAAGGTCGTATTGCAATTGGCACAACGGGTATACAGATCCATGTCGTGCGCCTTAGGTGAGGCGAGTGCCGCTCAAGCGTACCCAGCCTTCGTCCACGACCGGCGGTTCAATCGCGAACCATGACCTATATGCCTCCGCGACATCCGCGGCCTGAGGCTGGAGTATTCCCGATAGAACAAGCGTTCCCCCTGGAACTGTAAGCTGGGCAAGCAGGGGCGCAAGAACTTTCAGCGGATTGGAAAGTATGTTTGCCAATACGATATCTGCCGGATCCGGCGGCGCATCGTTCACATCGGAGAATCTAGCGATCGCGGCATTGCGTTTCGCGTTGTCGCGGCTAGACAGCACAGCCTGGGGATCGATGTCGACACCTTGCACGCGGGCAGCTCCCAGTTTTGCAGCCGCAATTGCCAGAATACCGGAGCCACACCCATAATCGATCACGCTACAACTCGAGGTCATGTGTCGATCCAGCCAATCGAGGCACAAGCGGGTGGTCGGATGGCTTCCGGTTCCGAATGCAAGACCCGGATCGAGAATGATGTTGATCGCCGTCGGATCCGGGATGTCATGCCAGCTCGGGACGATCCACAGGCGCGCGGACACGCGAATGGGATCGAATTGGTCCTGCGTGAGCCTCACCCAATCCTGGTCTGCTACTTCCCTGATTTCATAAGCGGGAATACCGCGCAGCCCGGCTCCAACTGCCGCGCTCCGAAGAACGGCGGGCACATCCGTGTCGGAGCCGAACAGGGCCATCATGCGATTCGAGTTGAATGCCGGCGATAAATCTTCGCCGGGTTCTCCGAAAATCGGCGATTCACGCTCCGTTCCAGCCGCCGCGTCGGTGACCTCTACGGAGAAGGCGCCCGCTTCGAGCAGAGCATCGGAAAGCGCCGATATTTCTGCGGCGTCCACCAACATTTCGACCGCGAGCCAGACGATGGACGCCTCCGCGATAGTGGCTATTCGACTTTGCCGTACTTGGCGAGCTTTTCTTCCAAGTAGTGAATGCTGGTCCCACCACGCATGAAGGAAGTATCCAGCATGAGTTCCTGGTGCAGCGGCAGATTGGTTTGTATGCCTTCCACAATCATTTCCGACAATGCGATGCGCATTCGCGCCACGGCCTGCTCGCGTGTGTCGCCATATGCGATGACCTTGGCGATAAGAGAGTCATAGTACGGTGGCACAAAGTAGCCGTGATAGACATGGGAGTCCACACGGATCCCTGGCCCCCCTGGGACATGCCACGAGGTGATGCGCCCTGGTGATGGCGTGAACTTGTACGGATGCTCCGCGTTGATTCGGCACTCAATGGCATGTCCGTGAAAAGTTACGTCTTTCTGGCGAAACGGCAGTTTCTCGCCGGCCGCGACCAATATCTGCGTCTTGACGATGTCTACCCCGGTGATCATCTCCGTGACAGGGTGCTCCACCTGAACTCGGGTATTCATTTCGATGAAGAAGAATTCGCCTTTTTCATAAAGGAACTCGAAGGTACCTGCGCCGCGGTACCCGATTTTGCGGCAGGCGTCAGCACAGCGCTCCCCGATGCGCAACCGCTCCTTCATCGGAATAAGCGGCGCAGGAGCCTCCTCGATTATTTTCTGGTGCCGGCGTTGCATGGAGCAATCCCGGTCACCCAGATAGACAGCGTTGCGGTGTTCATCGGCAAGGACCTGTATCTCGACGTGACGAGGAGTCTCGAGAAACTTTTCCATATATACGGTGGGGTTGCCGAAGGCCGTTTTTGCTTCTTGTCGGGTCATGGCTACCGCGTTGATCAACGCAGCCTCGGTATGTACGACACGCATGCCTCTTCCGCCGCCGCCGCCTGAAGCCTTGATGATGACCGGATAACCCACCTTTCGTGCAATCTTGACTATTTCCTGCGGCTCGTCCGGCAACGCACCTTCGCCGCCTGGAACGACGGGGACCCCTGCCTTGATCATCGTGTTTTTGGCGCTCACCTTGTCGCCCATCAGGCGAATGGTATCGGGCCGCGGACCGATGAAGACGAATCCGCTTTTTTCCACCCGTTCGGCAAAATCCGCGTTCTCGGACAAGAAACCATAGCCTGGGTGAATCGCTTCAGCGTCAGTAACCTCGGCGGCGCTGATGATCGCGGGAATATTCAGGTAACTGTCGGCGGATGGGGCTGGGCCGATACAGACCGATTCATCCGCAAGCCGCACGTATTTGGCCTCCGCATCGGCAACGGAATGCACCGCGACAGTCTTGATCCCCAGTTCGCGACAGGCGCGCTGGACGCGGAGCGCAATTTCGCCGCGATTCGCGATAAGTATCTTCTCAAACATGCGGGACTCTGGCTGAGCCGCTCTGCAGCTTGCCGGCGGGTTGGATTGCTATCCGATTATGAATAGTGGCTGGCCATATTCGACCGGTTGACCATTCTCGACGAGTACTTTCTTGACGACACCCGTCTGATCGGCTTCGATTTCGTTCAACAATTTCATGGCTTCAATGATGCACAGTGTCTCGCCCGCGTTGATATTCTGGCCGATTTCGACGAAGGGCTTAGCCCCGGGTGCCGAGGATCGATAGAACGTACCCACCATCGGCGACTTCACGACATGACCATCCTGTTCCACTGGTGCCTGCACCGCGGCCGGGGCCGCCACCACCGCAGCGGGCAAAGCTGGCGGGGCAGACTGCGGGATGTTCATCATTCCGGGATGCCCGGGAATACCAACACGGTTGATCCTGACCTTTTCTTCTCCTTCGGTAATCTCCAGTTCGGCGATGCCGGATTCCTGCACCAGATCGATCAGTTTCTTGAGTTTTCTCAGGTCCATTTGGCAGGTCCCTATTTCGCGGGCAAGTAGGCTATCGCATGAGCCAGCGCGTATTCGTAGCCTTGGGAGCCCAAGCCGCAAATCACGCCGACCGCCAGATCGCTGAAATACGAATGGCGCCGGAAGGGCTCTCGGGCATGAACGTTGGACAAATGCACCTCAATGAACGGTGTACTGATTGCAGCCAGCGCATCCCTTAACGCCACGCTGGTATGGGTGAATGCCGCAGGATTGATAACGATGAAATCCACGCCGGTGCGACGTGCGTTGTGTATGCGTTCTATGAGCTTGGATTCAGAGTTGCTTTGGAAACTTTCCAGCTTCACGCCGGCGGCGCGGGCTTGGGCAGCGAGCCGCCTATCTATATCCTCCAACTTCCCCGCACCGTAGACCTTTGGCTCCCGGGTCCCGAGTAGATTGAGATTCGGGCCGTGCAGTACCAGAACCTTCCGGGGGCCTCGCACAGGGGAACGCCGCACTTTGCCACCCTTCAAGGTGGTTTTTGAGGATGGTCAGTTTGCCGCAGTTATGTAGTTTTTGTCCAGATTTAAGCGAAATTGGCTGCTTCATCCTGCGCGTTCATGGGGCTAACAGCGGGCAATAAATGCCTGGAATGCGTATATGAGGCCCTTTCAGAGCGAGACGCCGCTACCCTCTCGCGATTGGGCAAAATAGCCGGAAATTCGACGAAGTTAAGGATATTTTCCCTGCATTTAGGAAAATATAGGCTAGATCGTCAGTAGGATGCGGAAAAGCCGCCGTTTCTGCCTAGCGGACGTTTTCCACTTGGATCAGCGTGGGCAGGAATCGCTCTGCTGATTTGTAACCGATCACGCGTGCACTTTCAATTTCGGAGCCGCGTCGATCGAAGAAAATAATTCCAGGTGGGCCGAACAAGCCGAAATACTTTAAAAGAGCGGCGTCATCTTTGGTGTTCGCGGTAACGTCCGCCCGAAGCAGCAACATGGCAGCAAGGCGTTTTTTCACGTTTTCGTCCTGGAATGTGAATCGTTCCATTTCCTTGCACGCCACACACCAGTCTGCGTAGAAATCCAACATCACCGGTTTTCCGGCCGCGGCAATAGCGTGCTTCAGCTCGGAAAGCGAAGAGACCCTGACAAAAGGCGTCTCTTCGTTTGTTCCCGATGCACCAGCCCGCAGCTGCAATCCGGACAATGGCTGAAACAGGTCACGACCGCCGGAAAGCCCCCCAACCAGAAGAGCGATCCCCAGCAAAAAGGCTATGACGCCGAAACCTTTCCACAACTTGCGAAAGCCGCTCGCTCCTGGCGGCAGAGGATCGATCGCACGAAGGTAGATCCCCGACACAATCATCAGGACCGACCAGCACAACATCTGGACATTGACCGGAATAAGCGGAGAAATCATCCAGACCGCCGCGGCCAGCAACAGCACACCGAAAAAATTCTTTACTGCTTGCATCCAGGCCCCGACTTTCGGCAACAGCGCGCCCGCGGAAGCACCGATCACGAGCAGGGGAACGCCCATGCCCAGGGCCATCATGAACAGTGCTGACCCGCCCAACAATACGTCACGCGACTGGCTGACATAGAGCAACGCGCCGGCCAGCGGCGCTGCGACACAGGGTCCCACAATGACCGCCGACAATGCCCCCATCGCAAAAACGCCGGCGAGCGTGCCTCCAGTGAGGCGGTTGCTGGTATCGCTTGCCCCGGTTTGCCACGCGCTCGGCAATTGAAGTTCGTAGAAGCCGAACATGGATAACGCCAACAGTACAAAGATGCCTGCAAACGCCCCGAGAACCCACGGCGTTTGCAAAGCCGTCGATAACAACGTTCCGGACAGTCCTGCAAGTACGCCGGCAATCGAATAGGCAATCGCCATGCCGAGCACGTACATCGCAGACAGCATGAAACCGCGTAACCGCGTCACCTTCCCTCCCTGGCCGGCAATCATCCCTGACAGAATGGGAATCATGGGTAAAACACAGGGGGTGAACGACAGGAGCAATCCGAATCCCAGGAAGCTGGCCATGACGAGCCAGAAGTTACCCGTCCTAAGCAGCCGTGCGATTTGCCGTTCTTCCGACGCCGGCTGGACCGGGCTACTCTCCGCCGGTTTTGCTTCGGGGAATTCCCGCGCAGAAGAACTCGGCGTCGAAAGTGCTGCGAGCGTAAGTGGAAATTGGCGTGTTACCGGGGCGTAGCACAACCCTTTTTCACTGCAACCTTGAAAACCAACGTCCAGTATCAGGGGAATCTGCTCGGGAGCGGCTCTGCGCAGGCGTAGCACTGCCTGCACGGCGGTATGGAAAACTTCGGTCTTGCCGAAATTTGGATCTTCTTTGCTTTCACCGCGCGGCAACTGGACTGAATCGATTGCCGCTTTTTCTCCCCGCGCAATATTGAAATGGATCTTGTCGCGGTAGAGGTAGTAGCTCTCGGCTGGAGTAAGCAACACGACGATCGTTTGCGCATCGGCAGCACGGACTTCGGCTTTGAACGCTTTTTCGACCGGGAGAAACTCCTCCTCGTCCGCAGGGCTGCTGGTCTCACCTTGCAGACGCGCAAGCAAGGCGGAAGGTCCAGGCGAAGCCGGCGCGCGCGCAACGGAATAGGCGGCTGGCGTCAATTTCGCGGCCTGCGTCAAGGGCAGGTAGCACACACCGATGTCGGCGCAACCTTGCGAAATGACTTGCAGAGTAAATCCCCCGGCCGGTATCGATGACGCGAGCGGCACTTCGAACACGAGCACACCACGATAGGTCTCGACCTTGCCGAAGAACTCATCCGCCTTGATCGTCCCTGCGGGAAGACGCGGGGTGCCCAGCACTACCGCTTGTTGCACGGCCTCAAAACGGAAGCGATCGCGGTACATATAGTAGCCGTCCGCAATCTGATAGCGCACTTGCACGGTTTGCGAATCCACCATCTTTGCCGAAAAGCGGAAGGCCGCCTCAGGATCGAGAAGCCCCTCTGTCGCCAAGGCGGGAACCGAGGGCAGGCAGGCAAGCAAGGCCAGCGGGATCAAAAGGCGTCGAAGGAAAAATTTCATCTCGGTTATGAACAAGAGCATTTAGTCATTTATCCGACTTCGCATTCGGCAGCTACCCAACCCAGGTAAGCGGGCAGACCGCCGTCCAGCGGGATGCGCAAAATTTCGGGAATTTCATAGGGATGATTGGCACGGATAGTCTCTTCGAGCTGCGCATATGCGGATAACGAGGTTTTGACCAGCAACGGAACTTCCGTAGCCGTCTTGACCTCGCCCTCCCATCGGTAGACGGAAGTACATTCGCCAAGGATATTCACGCATGCTGCATGGCGATGCTCGATGAGCAAGGCAGCCAGTCGCATTGCGGCCGTCCGGTCCGGCAGATTGGTCAACACCAGGACTATCCCGCAATTGGACACGTCATCCGATCCTTCCCCCGATTCGACTCGGCCGCGCATGTGGATATCGATCAGATTGACTTCGTTGCGGACCAGGCCGCCACGATGCCATGCTGCGCTGAAGGGTAACGCAAGCGCACGCGCAATTCCTTTTTCAAGCGCCCGTTGTCGAGCCGGCGGGATTCCCGCATGAACGAGAGAATGTTCTCGGGAAGCTCTTTTTGCGCAATCTCCCAGCTCACGCGTGGCGGACGTGGAAGATCGAATTGCGTGGCGACCATATCGAAGTACTCGCCCATCTTCATCCCGCAGTCATCGGAGGCGTTGTAGGCTCGCCCGGCGCGCCCGCGCGTCAGCGCGGCCAATATGATACGTGCGAGATCGTCGGCATGAATGTGGTTTGTATAGGGATCGCGATCCGGCGCCAATGCGGGCAGACCGGACCTGAGACGCGCAATGGGCAACCGTCCGGCGGAATAGATTCCGGGCACGCGCAATATGCTGATCTGCACGCCGCTGTCGGCGCCCCATGTGCGTATCAGCGTTTCCGCGTCGAGTCTGCGCTTGGCGCGATCGCTGGATGGGTGCGTGCGCCGGGTTTCGTCGACCAGATCTCCCCCGCAATCGCCGTATACTCCACTGGTACTGATGTAAATCAATCGCTGTGGTAGACTGCCGCCCTTCGCGAGCGTCCTGATCAGGTTGCTGGTGCGCTTATCGCGAGAACCGGAACCTGATGGCGGCGCAAGGTGTACGACGTCCTGTGCGAGGCCGGCAATTCGTGCCAATGTTTGCGGACGATCCAGGTTTCCCGACACCGGCGTGACATCCTCTGAGCGCAACTCGGAAAAACGATTCTGGGAGTGGGTAAGCGCGTAAATGCGCCAGCGGCCTCTCAGTGCTTTGGCCAGGCGCAGGCCGACATCTCCGCAACCAACAATTAACAATCGTCTCATGCATTTATTTTAACCCGGACGCGCTTTGCGCCCGGGAGAATCGACGGCATGTCTCATCAGGTAACGATCAAACCCAGCAACCATACCTTTACGTGCGGGGATGGCGAAACCGTGCTTGCCGCAGCCTTGCGCGAAGGTTTCACACTGCCCTATGGGTGCCGCAACGGAGCCTGTGGCGCCTGCAAAGGCAAAATCCTCGAAGGCAGTGTGGACTACGGCAATCCGCAGCCATATGTCTTGCCTGAGTTCGAAAAGAAAGCGGGACTGGCTCTGTTCTGTCAGGCAAGACCGCTCACCGGCCTGGTAATCGAAGCGCGCGAAATACGCGGGGTGGGTCAACTCGATATCCGCAAACTTCCGTGCCGCGTGCAGGAAATGCATCGGGCGGCGCCTGACGTCATTGTATTAAAGCTCAAGTTGCCGGCAAACGAGCGCTTGCAATTTCTCGCGGGCCAATACATCGACATCCTCATGAAAGACGGCAAGAGACGCTCGTACTCGATGGGAAATCCGCCGCACGACGACGAATACCTCGAATTGCATGTGCGCAATATGGCAAACGGTGCGTTCACCGACTTTGTCTTCAACAAAATGAAGGAGAAGGACATCCTGCGCTTTGAAGGGCCTTTGGGTACCTTTTTCCTGCGCGAGGATTCGGACAAGCCAATCGTGCTCGTCGCCAGCGGTACCGGATTCGCGCCGATCAAGAGCATCATCGAACACGCGTTCCATGCGCAGACCACCCGGCACATGGTGCTCTACTGGGGAGGTCGCCGTCCGTCCGACCTGTACATGGCGCGTCTTGCAGAGCAATGGCAGCAACAGCACGACAATTTCAGCTTTATTCCGGTAATTTCGGACGCGGTCCCCGAAGATTCCTGGAACGGCCGCACCGGATTCGTTCACAGAGCCGTCATCGATGACTTCCCGGACCTGTCCGGATATCAGGTGTATGCCTGCGGTGCGCCAGTGGTCGTCGAGTCCGCCCACAAGGATTTCACGACGTTGTGCAATCTGCCCGATGACGAGTTTTATTCCGACGCGTTCACGCCTTCTGTCGATCCCAAACCTGCCGGCGTTTGAACGGCGCTCCACCCGCAGCGAAAAAAGGGCCAGGGAAGATTTCCGGGAAACGGCTTTCCGGGTGAAAAGATTTATCCGCTGTTGCGCAGCCCGGCGGCGATTCCGTTAAGAGTCAGCAGAATTGCACGGCGGGTTTTCTCGTCGGTTTCTCCTGCGCGATAGCGTTTAAGCAATTCGACCTGCAGGTGATTGAGCGGATCAATATAAGGCGACCGGTTGCGCAGGCTGCGCGACAAGGCAGGATTCGCCTCCAGGAGTTCGCTCTGGCCGGTGATGGCCAGCAGGTAACGCACGGTTCTGTGCCATTCTTCCTGGATGCGCCCGAAGATGCTTTCCCGCAGGTCCACGTCGGTCACCAATTCCGCGTAGCGCGAGGCTATGCTTATGTCGCTCTTGGCCAACAGCATGTCCATGTTCGACAGTAACGTGCGAAAGAACGGCCACTCCCGATACATGCCTTGCAGCAATTCAATGCCTGCATTGTTCCGGCGCGCCATAACTTCCTCGACCGCCGTGCCGAACCCGTACCATCCGGGCAGCATGATCCGTGACAGCGACCACGAAAATACCCAGGGAATCGCCCGCAGATCTTCAATGCGATCGGTTTTCTTGCGCGAAGCAGGACGGCTACCGACGTTCAGGTCCGCTATTTCGGTGATCGGCGTGGCACTTCGGAAGAACTGCAGAAAGCCCGGCGTTTCGTAAACCAGCTTCCTGTATGCAGAAAATGCGGCGGCGCTCAATTCGTCGATGACTTCGTGGTAGGCCGGTTGCCCGGCCCCATCTGGCCGCAGCGCGGTGGCTTCGAACGTCGCCGCTACCAGCGTTTCCAGGTTGCGCCGGCCAATTTCCGGGTCTGAATACTTGCTGGCAATCACTTCGCCTTGCTCCGTGATCCGGATCTGACCGGCGACGCTGCCGGGTGGCTGCGCGAGAATGGCCTGATAGCTCGGACCGCCGCCGCGTCCCACTGAACCGCCGCGGCCATGGAATAACCTTAGCTTGACATTGTGTCGCGCGAACACCTTGACCAGTTCGACTTCCGCTTTGTACAACTCCCAGTTTGCCGTCAGGAAGCCGCCGTCCTTGTTGCTGTCGGAATAGCCGAGCATGACTTCCTGTACGTCCCCGCGGCTCGCCAGCAATTGACGGTAGTATCGTTGCGAGAACAATCGATCCATGATCGGACCGCAGGATTGCAGATCATCTATCGTCTCGAACAGCGGAATAATGTTCAGATCGAGCCGGGGACTTTCGCCCGGGTGCAACAAGCCGGCTTCCTTGAGCAGGAGCGCGACTTCGAACAGATCGCTAACGCTATCTGTTTTGGAAATGATGTAGTTCGGCAGCGCCTGTGGACCGAAACGACGATGCATTTGCGCGGCGGTATCGAGAATCGCCAATTCCTTGGCGACCTCGTCGCTGTACTTCAGGTAGGGCGAGCGCAGCAGTCTCGGCAACTCGAGTTCCTGCTGAAGCCATTCGCAGCGCTGATTTTCATCCAGTTCCGCATAGCCGTGCCTGCGCGCACCGGACGCGAACAACTCGCTGATCACCTGTTCATGCACGCCGCTGTGCTGGCGCATGTCCAGGGGTGCCAGATGGAAGCCGAAAATGTCTGCCGCACGCAAGAGGTTGCGCAGTCTGCCGCGCGCCACCCGCCTGGAACCGTTCGCGGCAAGCGAGTCTGCCAGGATTCCGAGATCCCTCGCAAATTCCATGCTGTCGAGATAGGGTTGAGCGTCGGCGACCGCGGGCCGGTTCGGCACCCGGTGGCCCAGCGCATGCGAAGTCGCGGAAAGACGGGCATAAATTCCCGTCAATGCGCGGCGGTATGGCTCGTCCAGGCGATGCGCGGAAACGTCCGGTGACCTCCTGGCTAACTCATCGAGTGCCGGCGTGGTCTCAACCATGCGTAACGATTGCGACAATTCCCCGCCGAGCTGATGAATTTCGTCGAAGTAAAAATCCATCGCAGTCGCGCAATGGCGAGTCATCGCGTGCCGCATCACGTCATCGGTCACAAACGGATTGCCGTCCCGGTCGCCGCCGATCCAGCTTCCCAGTTTGAAAAAATTGGCGAGTCTTACTTTGCCGAAATCCCGATGCAGCAACAGATCTTCCATCTCGGCGTAAAGCTTCGGCAGTTGATGGAGAAAGGTGTACCGGTAATACGCGAGTCCATTCTCGATCTCGTCGTTTACCGTAAGCCGCAACTCGCGCAGGATTCGCGTCTGCCAAAGCGTGAGCACCACGCGGCGCAGGGCTTCCTCATTTTGCACCAGTTCATCCGGTGTCAACTGGGTGCGGTCGCGGTCATTCAACAGGCGAGAGATTTCCAGCTGGCGATCGAGAATGCTCTTGCGCTGTACTTCGGTTGGGTGCGCAGTCAGCACCGGCGAAATGAGGGCTCGAGAGAAAAATTCCTCGACCTGAGCCGCCGTCACGCCTTCCTCGCGCGCGCGGCTGAGCGCCAGGGCCATGCTGCCTTCCTGCGGGACCGAGCCGGCGATAAGGTGCGCGCGTCGCCGTCTGTTGTGGTGTTGATCTTCGGCTATATTGGCCAGCTGGGAAAAGTAACTGAATGCCCGCACTACTGCGATAGTGCGCACCGGATCGAGCTTGTTCAGCATGGCCTCGAGTTCGCGCTTTGCTTCGGGATCGCGGTCGCGCCGGAAACGAATCGCGTTCTGGCGCGTGCGCTCGATCAGGTCGAATGTCGCTTCGCCCTCCTGTTCCCGCAGCGTATCGCCGAGAATCCTTCCGAGCAGACGAATATCGTCCCTCAGCGGCGAATCCTTGTCGCTTGTAACCGCATTCTGGACTGGAGCGTTCATATCAGGAACCGGGTCATGGTCACGGCACACGGGACGATGCGCACGCGGCGCCGATCTCCGGCGCAGGCTGAAATGTAGGTAAGCAAACCTTGCGCCTGTGGTTGGAGACCCGCACTTCACTTAATCTTCAATATCTTAAGCTAGCTTCCCGGCATGGGCACATATTGCTTGCGCACCGATAGTGCGCCGCTGCTCCAACTCAAACCACAGGCCTTCTGCGCCCGCCGCCGTACTGCTTCAATTGTTCGAGCGTGACTGTCAGCGCTTTCCGATATTCCGCGGCCGCCTCGGCGGGTTTGCCTTCACGCTCAAGCAGACGTCCTAGTTCGAGGTGCGCAGAGTGCGTGGGGTCGATCGATAAACTGGCCTCGAGATAGCTGCGCGCTTTTCCCCACAAACCCTGATGCGCACAGAGCCGACCCAATGTCAGCAACAACACCGCATCGCGCGGATGTTTGTGGAGCCATGTCTCGGCCCGTTCCAGCTGTTGCCTGACATCCGAGCCTAGGCACTCGGAATAAAGCGCCAGCAGTGCCGAGTCCCACTGGCGTTCAAGGCCTTCCTCTACAATGCCGTGCGCGTATTGGCAGGCACCCAGCGCAATGAATGACTGCGCTGCAGTTGCGGCTACGCGTGGTTCGTATTTGTCCTCTGCGGTCAGCCTGTCCCAATATTCCCGCAAGGATCTATCGTCCACCGCCTTGCGCTTGATACTTTCCATGACGGCCTGGCGGCGCAACTGGGCCACCACCGGACGCTCGAACACTCTTCGTTTCTCAAGCTGGGGTATGAGCGCCAGGACTCGTTCCCAATTCAGCGCCATCTGCTGCGCGCGCAACTCCAGGCGCAGCGCCGCCGTATGCTTCTCGGGAAGTTTCTTGAGTACATCGAGCGCGTCGTAGTAGCGTCGCTCGTCGAGCAGCATTTCGGCCTGCGCCATGAGTTTCATCGCGTCTTCTTCCGAATCCGCGCCCGTCGATCTCGCGAGATATTTGTCGCGCGTGGCGAATGCACGCATGCCGTGCGCCGCGCGTGCCGCGAGGATCGCCGAAAGGGCCGGAGACTCGCCGGCCTTGAGCGCCGCTGCGGCAGCCTTTTCGGCACGGCCGAAGCGTCCCTCGAAAAAGTTGATCAGCGCCTCATTGAAGGTGGCTCGGGCGCGGGCCTCGGAACGCCGCTTCTGGAAGACGTGCACTCGCGCCGGCATGGTCGCCGTAATGACGACCGCGCGAACCACGGCGTAGAGGGCAACGAACAGGCCGAGCGCCAATACCATCGCGAGGTTGAGCGAAACCTCCGCACGCCATGGCGGCAGGATCACCAGCACATAGCCATTGTTGTAGCGCGCGATAATGACCAGCCCGACCGCGAGCGCAAACAATCCCAATATCCACAGGATGGCACGCATCAGGCTGCCTTGGCGCTTACGTGACGCATCGTTTTAGCGAAGCACTCGCTCGCGCACCAGTTTCAAATTTCGCGCCGCGTCCAGGCTCTCGGAAATATCCGGCAAAGGGCTGCCGATGTCGGACTGCAGCAATTGTTTGAGCGTTGATTGTGCGGCCGCCACGGCCTTATTGGAGCCGTCGTAATAACGGCTGAGCCATTCGGAAGCCGACCTCAGGTCGGTCTTCAGGCTCGCCTCGTCGCGGGCAAGCAACGACAGCCGCGCGCCGAGCAAACGCAACTTCAGATTCTCCCTCAGGAAAAACATCTGGCTTGGATCGAGCAACGGAACTTCGGGATTGTCGACATTCTGAATGCGGATCAAATCGTGCAGATCCCGCTTTGCCTCACGCCACACTCGGTGCCAAATGCCTTCGCCGGCCACTGGCGGTTCTGCATCCGGCCGCGCAGGCCTTTGTTCCATGGCGAGCGGCAGGGTGTCGACCTGATTCAACAAGTTGTCCAGACGCAACGCCATGCCCGCCGCGTCCACGTAAGGAGCCGTTTTCAAGCGCTCCATATCGCGGTTGATTACGCGACGAAGGGCAGTAAGCTGCGGCCGGTCCATGCGCGCGACGCGCGCATCGGCCGCCTCGAGGGCGATCAGAGCGGCCTTGACGTTGCCCGCCAGTTGCAGCTGCTGGTTGGCGATCAGGAGAACCTGCTCGATCTCGGCCAGCGTCCACTCGTCGCGGCCGCGCGAGAGATCCCGATAGAGCGATTCCAGCGCGATACGCTGATTTTGCGTTTCAACCAGGCGCGACTCCAACTGTCCCAGACGCGCGCTGAAGTCGCTCTGGCTTTCGCGCGACTGGGTCGCAATCGCGCGCGCTTCGCGACTCAGCGCCTCGACCTGGCCCAGACGTTTTGCCGTTTCCCGCTCCAGAGAACCGAATTCGCGTTGCGAAGCGAACCATTGCCACCCAGTCAGGGCCACCGCTGCAAGCGACAGCAACAACGCCAGGATTGCCGTCAGGGATCGGCGCGCCGGCGGTATCGATACCCGCGACGCCGCGGCCGGCCGTCCATCGTCGGAATTGTCCGTCATAGTGGTTTGCGTGAATTACGATGATTCATTGGATCGTTTGCGACCGTGCGAACCAGGTTTGCATACCCGTCACCAAAGCTTCATCTCCACTGCCGGCGACGAACACACATTGCACCCCCTGGGAAAATGCCGTGGCCGCCACGCGCGGATGGGGAACAAAGAACGGCACGGCGCACAACCGGGAGCGACCCGCAATTCCTGCCATCTCAAACAGGTTTTCGACGATGTTCGAGCTTGTCGCGAGGCATGCTTTTATGGCATCGCGATCCAACCACGACACCAATTCGCTCGTGTTCCGCGCCGGCTTGACGCGGCGATAGCACTCGAAATATTCAACTGCGGCGCCCCGGGCCCGCAATGCCTCGGCGAGGAATTCGCGTCCCCCCTGTCCCCGGACTATGAGCACCCGGCTGCCCTCGAGCCGCATGTCCGAGAGTTCGCCAAGCAACGCTTCACTGTCAAACCCTTCCTTGGGTGAGATGATGTTCTCCACCCCGTTTTTTTTCAACTCGGCCGCTGTTCCCGGCCCGACCGCTGCGACCTTGGCCTCAACGGGGATTCCGCCATGCGTCGACGCGCGGGGCAGGGCCACGCGCGCCGCGTTGGGACTCACGAAAACAATCAGATCGAAAAGCCCCCGGCGTTTCAGGAATGATGCAATCGCCGATTCTGGCAACGCCTCGATCTCCACGGCGGGAAATAAAATGGGTTCGCCCCCTGCTTGGCGAATAAGCTGCGCAATCCGCGTGGACTGCTCTACGGGCCGCGTCACCAAGATGGTTGCTCCCGCCAACTGGGCGCTCATCTTGATTGCCCCTCGAGCGCCGCCAGAATTTCGCGAGCCCCTTTTGCGATCAGGCGCTGCGCCACCGCATTGCCGAGGTCCTGCGGCACGGTCGAACTTGGCGCGCTGATCTCGTCGTAAACCATCCGGCCGCCATCCGGACTGGCGACGAAGCCGCGCAGCTTCGCATGGGCGCCGTTGATCTCGGCGAATCCGCCCAGCGGTATCTGGCAACTGCCTGCCAGGGCCCGGCTTAGCGCGCGTTCGGCTTCCACGCACCAGCGCGTGTCCGCGTGATTCAACGGGGCCAGCGCCGCGATCATGTCGCCGCGATCGGAACGACACTCGATTCCCAAGGCGCCCTGGCCTACCGCGGGAAGACTGAATGCAGGTTCGAGAATCGCGGTGATACGCATGGAGAGCCCGAGTCGCTTGAGGCCGGCGGCCGCCAGGATGACCGCAGCGTACCGGCCTTCGTCCAGCTTGCGCAAACGCGTCTGCACATTTCCACGCAAGGACGCTACGCGCAAATGAGGCAAGCGGAAGCGCAACTGGCTCTCACGCCTGAGGCTGGAAGTCCCGATCACGCTGCCCGGTGGCAGAGTCTCCAGATTCCGATAGTCGTTGGACACGAATGCGTCCCGAGGATCCTCCCTCTCGATGACGGCCGCAATGCTGAATCCCGTCGACAAGTTCATCGGAACATCCTTCATCGAATGCACCGCGATATCGGCCTGCCCGGATTCGAGAGCCCGTTCGAGTTCCTTCACGAATAGTCCCTTACCCCCGATTTTGGCGAGCGGCGTATCCAGCACGCGGTCGCCTTCGGTGGTGAGACCCAGCAACCGCGTCTGCAATGACGGATACAGCGCGCGAAGTCTTGCCTCGATGTGGCAAGCCTGCCATATTGCCAGCGGGCTTTCGCGTGTAGCGATGACGATAGAGGACGGAGGAGTCAAGAGGGAAGAAAGCCGCTGCCGGGATCGCCTTCGCTGACATCGAGGTTGGCGGTCATAGTGCTTGCTTTGCGTTTGCCCGATGTAAAAGATACCTGCCAAATGATAAGGCAAATCCCGGCCCGCTTCACCGGCCCGCGCGCCGCCGTGAACCGCGCCGCAAAGGCATTTCGATACGGAACGAAAATCAAAGCAGACTTTTTCCGAATTCCTTGACGATATGCTGAAGGCGGCGGCTCACCGGTAACTTCTCATCGAGTCCGTTAAGAATTACGACCCAGTGCGATTCGCCGGCCTCCGCGGCTTCCTTTTCGAATCCCACGACATGCGCCCGGGCCACGAGGCAGCTGCGATGGATGCGCACGAACTGCTCGGCGAACTCCTGCTCCAGCCGGGAAAGCGACTCTTCCACGAGATGTTCCTTCGCAGCCGTGCGTACAGTCACGTATTTGAGCTCGGCCCGGAGATACCGGATATCGGATACCGCAATCAGCATGACTTTGCCGCGCTCCTGGACCGACAGATGTTGGCGCGGTTCGGGTGTAATTCTTTGCAGGACATCCAGACGAAGCGGCGTGATCGCCCGCGCTCTCGTCAGGGCGTCGTGCAGACGGCGCAGCCGGATCGGTTTGACCAGGTAGTCCACGGCATGCAGTTCGAACGCCTGCAGTGCGTGGTCGTTGTATGCCGTAGTGAAGATCACCGATGGCGGCTCCGGCAACTTCAGCAGGTGGCGCGCCGCTTCGAGACCATCCATTTCCGGCATGCGGATGTCGAGCAGCACCACATCCGCCGGCCTTGTTCCGAGCAACGCGAGCAACTCGCGTCCGCTTGCCGCTTCGCCGACGAGTTCGATCGGAAAACTGCTGGCGCAGTCCTCCAGCAGGTCGCGCACCCGGCTGCGAGCCGGCGCTTCGTCATCGACAATAACGACTTTCAAAGCCTGCGGGTGTTTCATCGTTCGTCCGCTTTCACATACGGGATCGTGATATGTACCTCGTATTGGCTGTCGCCCACACGCGCCTGCAGATGCGCTTCCGCATCGAAGTGCAAAGCAAGACGCTCGCGGATATTGCCGAGAGCCATTTTGTTGCCGGCGTGGTGATTGCCGTCCTTGCGATAGGGATTACGCAGAACCATATGCACCTGGTCGCGGACATGGTAGATGTTGACGCTGACTACGCCAGGCTCGATCGAGGGCTCGATACCGTGATAGACCGCATTCTCCAGGAGTGGCTGCAGCACCAGCGGCGGCATGAGGGCATCTTTGGGCATATTGTCCACATGCCAGTCGATCTGGAGCCTTGTTCCGAGACGCAATTGCTCAAGCGCGAGATACTGACGGCACAGCTCGACCTCTTTTTCCAGAGGGGCAAGGTCACGATTATCGGCCATCAGTACGCGGAACAGATCGGCCATGTCCTCTAACGCAGCCTCCGCCCGCCTGGGCTCGGCTCGAATCAACGACAGCACGGCATTGATGCTGTTGAACAGGAAGTGCGGCCGGATGCGCGCCTGGAGCGCCTGCAGTCTGGCCTCGGTGAGCGCCGGCGACAAGGCGCGGTTGCGCAGATTGAAGTATCCGATGAGGCAAAGCGTTGTCGCAACCGCAAAGAAAACACCGCGTCCGGCGTCCTCGATCCCCGTCTGCAGAATCGGTTCCCCGAAGCGCAGCACCGCCAGCGTGATGGCGAGTTCCGCCAGCACGATCAGCACCACTGCAGAACGATATTCAATCCGGTGCAGCCACGAATTCACCGCGCCCAGCATCAACACCGAAATAATCGCGATCGGCTGCACGACCGCTGCAATTCCGACCCATTGCTCCAGAAGGGCGCTCGAGTTCGTGGATTTCAGCATCGCCGCCACGACAGTCAGCGCAGTAACGATGACCAGAACCCGCAGCATGACGCCAAGATTGCGGAAATTCGGAAGCAAGGTCGCGGCAGGGTTTTGATTTATACTTGCCATGTCTGAGGACGTGCTGAAACGTACGCCAAAACAATTGTTTATCGCATTCCATTGTGAACGGGGCAGAGCGCCAATGCAACCACAGCAACCGCCGACGGACCAGAACCGCAAGACCTGGTCAGGCAGATTTGACGAGCCGGTCGCGGAACTGGTCAAACGCTATACGGCATCCGTCGGTTTCGACAAGAGACTGGCCGAATTCGACATTCAAGGCTCGCTCGCACATGCGCGCATGTTGCATGCTGTGGGTGTGCTGTCCAAATCGGACATGGCCGACATCGAGCGGGGCATGGCTGAGATCCTCAATGAAATTCGACAGGGAAAGTTCGCCTGGTCGATCGATCTCGAAGATGTTCACCTGAACATCGAGAAACGCCTGACCGATCTGGTCGGCGATGCGGGGAAACGGTTGCATACCGGCCGCTCGCGAAATGACCAGGTGGCGACCGACATCCGGTTATACCTGCGCGCAGCCATCGACGAGATATCGATACTGATCGGCGCCTTCCAGACCCGCTTGGTCGACCTCGCGGACCAGCACGTGGACACGTTGATGCCGGGATTCACGCACCTCCAGGTTGCGCAACCGGTCAGTTTCGCGCATCACTTGATGGCCTACTATGAGATGCTGTCGCGTGACGCATCGCGCCTCGGTGATTGCCGCAAAAGGCTCAATCGGCTCCCACTGGGCGCCGGCGCGCTTGCCGGGACTACTTTCCCGATTGACCGCGAGCGGGTTGCGAAGGAACTCGGTTTCGACGGGGTTTGCGAAAACTCACTCGACGCGGTATCCGACCGGGATTTCGCGATCGAATTTTGCGCCTGCGCGGCGCTGCTCATGACTCATCTGTCCAGGCTTTCCGAGGAGCTGATTCTGTGGATGAATCCACGATTCGGCTTCATCCGGCTGGCGGACCGTTTCTGCACCGGTTCGTCGATGATGCCGCAGAAAAAGAATCCCGATGTGCCCGAGCTGGTCCGTGGCAAGACCGGGAGGGTCAACGGCCATCTGATCGGGCTGCTCACGCTGATGAAGGGCCAGGTGCTCGCTTATAACAAGGACAACCAGGAAGACAAGGAACCGTTGTTCGACTCCGTGGACACCGTGGTCATGACGCTGAAAATATATACGGACATGGTCGGTGGAATCACCGTCGATAAGGAGGCCATGCGCCGCGCCGCGATGGAAGGCTATGCCACCGCGACCGATCTCGCCGACTACCTGGTAAAAAAAGAACTGCCGTTTCGCGAAGCTCACGAAATCGTCGCGCGGGCGGTGCGACGCGCCGTGCAGAAAGGTGTGGATCTCACCCAACTTGGCCTGGACGAACTAAAACAATTCTCCAACCTGATCGAGGCGGATGTGGTCGAAAAGCTGTCGCTCGAAGGATCGCTGGCCGCGCGCGATCACGTCGGAGGCACGGCACCGAAACAGGTGCGGGCCGCTATCGCGCGCGCACGCCAACGACTGCTTGGGGCGTAATTCGTCTGCCAAGTGTTCATTCGTCACACAATGGCGATCGATGCGTTGCTGGGCGAGGTTAAAACCTGATAGATTCGATATGAATTTGTATCCGTCGGCGAAGGATTTACGGATTCGTAGGACTGTTTTGCGGGAACCATAGGAGAACTAAATGGGGAGGGTGCATATGAATGCTCAGATGTCGAAGGTTCTGAAGTCCGGGTTAGCACTGCTTGCAGCACTTCTGGCAGCCGTACCTGCGACCTCTAACGCGCAGGACAAGCCTATCCGCATCGGCCTGGTGACTTTTCTGTCCGGCCCTGCAGCCGGCCCGTTCGGCGTTCCGGCAAAACTCGCCGCCGAAGCCATTGTGGATTCGCTCAATGCGGGCAAGGTTCCCGCTCCTTACGCGACCAAAGGATTCGGCGGGTTGCCGCTGGAACTGGTGGTCATCGACGAAGCCGGTGGCGCGACCAAGCAAGTCGCCGAACTGCGCAACCTGGTCGAACGCCAGAATGTCGATTTCGTAATCGGCTACATAGGCAGCGGCGACTGTCTGGCGGTGGCGCCTGTGGCGGAGGAACTCAAGAGAATCACCGTGCTGTTCGATTGCGGCACCCCACGTGTATTCGAAGACGCAAGCTATAAGTACGTGTTCCGCACCAGGCCGCACGCCACGATGGATGCGGTGGCGGGCGCCTTGTATTTGCTCGATAACCGGCCCGGCATGAAAAGCTACGGCGGCATCAATCAGAACTATGCCTGGGGACAGGATTCCTGGGCCGACTTTACGGCGGTGATGGGGACGCTAAAGCCCGAAGCCGCCATCACCACGTCGCAAATGCCGAAGTTCGGGGCCGGTCAATACGGCCCAGAAATATCGGCGCTGCTGGAGAGCAATTCCGACGTCATCCACTCCAGTCTCTGGGGGGGCGACCTGGAGGCCTTCATGTTGCAGGCCATGCCGCGAAATCTGTTTGCCCGAAGCCAACTCATCCTCGTTGCAGGAGAACCGTATTTGCACAGATTGCCCGGCAGCATTCCCGACGGCACGATCATCGGCGCACGTGGCCCCAGCGGGGTTTACGCGCAAAAAAGCGCGTTGAACGACTGGCTCCGGCAAATCTACAAGGAACGGGCGGAAATTTACCCGAACTATCCGGCTTACAGTGTCGCGCAAGCCTTTCTCGGACTGAAGACTGCGTATGAAAAAGCCAAAGGGCAGGGTGCGACCGGAACCGAAGAGATCATCAAGGCGTTCGAATACGAGAATTTCGATTCGCCGAGCGGCAGAGTCATGATGAAACTCGGCAAAGGTCATCAGGCCGTAACCGGCACCGCATATGGCACAACGCGCACGGTCAATGGCGTGATCACGGTCGGCAACGTCAAGTACTATCCCGTGGAGCGCGTGCAGCCGCCGGAGGGCATCAAGAGCGTGGATTGGATCAAGGCGGGAATGAAGCCAGGCAAGTGGTAAGCAGGTTAGCGTCAATCCATGGGCCAACTACTCGCCGTCGTCATCGACGGGCTGAATTACTCGTCCTGGTTATTCATCATTGCCGTCGGCCTTACGCTGATTTACGGCGTGATGAAGATCCTGAACATCGCCCACGGCAGCCTGTATGCGCTCGGCGCATACAGCGCCGCATCGCTGGGCGGTTACTGGATCAAACACGGCTACCCCCCCATGGGCAGCTATGCGGTCATGCTGCTTGCGGCAATCCTGGTCGGATTGATCGCCGGGCCCCTGATCGAACGCGGACTGCTGCGGTTCATGTATGGCAAGGACGAGATCGTCCTGGTGCTCGTCACCTATGCGGTATTCCTGATCCTGGAAGATTTCGTCAAGCTGGCGTGGGGCGTCGATCCCTATTTCATTGCTGAACCGTACGGTCTGCTGGGAAATTTCACCGTCGGCCGTCTGACATACCCGAACTACAACCTGGTTGTCTTCGGGGCGGCGGTTTTCATCGGCGCAGTCCTCGCCTGGGTTCTCGCCAGGACCCGGCAGGGCAAAATGCTGCTCGCGGTAATCCACGACCGCGAGATGTCCGCTGCCATGGGCATCAACGTCGGCCGCGTTTACTTCATCACTTTCACCGTGGGTGCCATGCTTGGCGCGCTTGGCGGCGCTCTAACGGCGCCGATGATATCGGTGCAGCCCGGTATCGGCGCGGAGACGATCGTGCTTGCGTTCGCGGTCGTCGTCATCGGCGGCCTGGGCAGTCTGCCGGGCGCTGCGCTCGCCGCCCTGCTCGTCGGCATCGTGCGTTCAGCCGCTGTTCATTACCGGCCTGAACTCGACCTGTTCAGTATTTACCTGGTCATGGCCGTCGTACTGATCATGCGGCCGAAGGGCCTGTTCAGTGCCCAGGAAGCGCGCAAGATATGAAGCGCGATCCGACATTGCCGATTCTGATTGCCGTTTCGATCATACTTCTGGCGATCGGACCCATTTTGCCGCGCTGGGCGATGTTTCTGATCAACGTGTCGCTGTGCTATGGCATCGTCGTGCTCGGCATGATGCTGCTGATGCGCACCGGCGTGGTGTCGTTCGGCCACGGCTTGTACTACTGCCTCGGCGCTTACGCGGCCGGCACGCTCGACCAGGTCTACAAGATTTCGGATATGGCAGTCATGCTGATCGCGGCAATGATTGCCACCGCTGTCGTTTCCGCCGCGCTCGGCCTGCTGTTGCGCAAGTATCGAGATATCTTCTTTGCCATGCTATCGCTGGCGTTTTCAATGATCCTGTACGGGTTGCTGGTGAAGACTTCCGCGCTTGGATCAAGCGACGGATTTAACATCGCCGCCACCAAGCTTGCCGGCATCACGGTTGCCGGCACGCCAGTAGAACGATACGCGCGCTATGCGCTGACCGTGGGGTTTGCCTTCCTCGCCGGGGCGTTCATGCACAAATATCTGAACTCCCACATGGGCAGGCTGGCGCTGGCAATTCGCGACAACGAATTGCGCGTCGAATACATGGGCGCGTCGGTGCGCAACGTCATTCATGTGAATTATGTGATCTCCGCAGTCATGGCAGGCATCGGGGGCGCCCTTGCCGCAATTGCCGTGGGACACATCGATCCGGAGATGGCCTACTGGACGACTTCCGGCGAATTCGTTTTTGTCGGTATTTTGTCCGGTACCGGCAACATACTGGCGCCTTTCCTGGGCGCTTTTATTTTCGAAACCATCCGCAGTTTTGCCTATGAATATTCGCCCAACACGTGGCAAATGGCGCTTGGCATCACGATGCTGGTCGTGATCATGTTCCTGCCCGGCGGGCTGTGGTCGCTCTTTACCCGCGGGCGCAAAGCGGCCTGACATGGCTATCGTTCTCGAGGCGAAGGGACTGAACAAGAATTTCGGCGCGGTAACTGCCGCCAACGACATCAATGTCGCCGTCGAGCAGGATGCTGTAGTCGGCTTGATCGGCAGCAACGGCGCCGGGAAAACGACATTCATCAATATGGTGACCGGCTATCTCAAGCCAAGCTCGGGCATCATTACCTTCCGGGACCGCGACATCACGCCGCTCAGTCCGCGCCAGATAACGCGTCTCGGTATCTGTCGTTCCTTCCAGATTCCGCAACTGTTCAATACGCTTTCCGTCTACGAGAACCTGCTGGTCGGTATCGGCATCGTCGTTTCGGGAGGCAAGAACTGGGCTGAAGCCAGTCACCACATCGGCACGCCAGGCGAGGCGGTCGATGGCATGCTGGAGCGATTTCGGTTGACCGGCTACCGCGACAAGCTGGCCGGCGTGCTGCCGGAGGGCATACGCAAATTGCTCGACATTGCCATGGCAATGGCGGTGAAGCCGAAGATCCTGCTGCTCGATGAGCCGACGTCAGGCGTGTCGGCCGAGGAGAAATTTGCGCTGATGGATATGGTGATGGAAGCCGTGCGTGCACAGAAGGTAACCGTGCTGTTCGTCGAGCACGACATGGAAATCGTCAATCGCTATACCCAGCGCGTGCTCGCCTTCTATGAGGGCCGCATCATCGCCGACGGCTTGCCTGCCGCGGTCCTGGCCGATATCGAAGTGCGAAAATACGTTACCGGAGAAGTATCGAGCGCAAAAGCCGGAGGCCATCATGCTGCACGTTAGCGGACTCGACGTCTCAATCGCGTCGGTCAGCATCCTGCGCGGCGTGACGATGGATGTGCCGAGCGGAAAATTCGTGGGCCTGATCGGCCGGAACGGCGCCGGCAAGACCACGTTGATGCGCTCGATCATGGGCATATTGCCTGCACGTCAGGGAAGCATAAGCTTCGACGGCACACAGCTTGACAAGACACCGGCGCACCAGCGTGCGCGCAGCGGCATGGGTTACATGCCGGAAGACCGGCGCCTGGTCCCTTCGCTGAGCGTCGAGGAAAACGTTCTGATACCAGCCTGGTGTGCGGGGGTTGTCGCTCCACGAGAGCGGCTTACGGACGTCTACAAGATGATTCCCGAAGTCGAATCGTTCGCCGCACGCAAGGCTTTGCAGCTTTCCGGAGGGCAGCAAAAGCTCGTCGCGCTGGCGCGCGCGCTCATGTGCGGCAGCAAACTGTTGTTGCTCGACGAACCGTTCGAAGGTGTTGCGCCGGTGCTGGCCAAGCGGCTGGTGGATGTCATTTCCTCGCTCAAGCAACGCGGACTCTCGATTGTCCTGACGGAATCCGATTTGTCGCATTCCCGGGACTTGCTCGACATGATTTACTCAATCGACCGCGGCCAGGTTTCCGTCGTCAGCTGATCACCCGCGCAGCGGATGTCCCCGCCAGCGCCTTACTGGCGATGCAGCCGGATCGGCCGGACCGTCGAAGTCGGCTTTGCGTCAGTCTCGCAACCCTTGCAGGTGCTGCATCCCGCGTTTTCTGCACTTGCCTGCAGACGCGCGAGCCGCACGCGCTGTGAAGCCGACGCGACCGTGGCGAGACGGCTGATCAGCCAGCGACGCGCAGCATTCGGCATGAACAGCCATGCTGCGTATATGAGCGCGATGGCGACGATGAAGTAGGCGACAAATGTCTGCATGTAATTAGCTTCCCGTCAACACAAGGGCAATCCGGTAGGTAATGAACGAAGCCACGTAAGCCAGAAGAAACAAATAGCCGGCCATGATCAACGGATAGCGCATCGAGTTGGTTTCACGCTTCACGATCGAAAGTGTCGAAATGCACTGCGGCGCAAATACGTACCAAGCGAGCAGGGAAAATGCCGTCGCCAGGGACCAGCCTTGCGCGATCATCGGTGTCAGTTGATCCGCCACATCCTCCCCGGTTGCGGACAATGCGTAGACCGTCCCCAACGCTCCAACTGCGACCTCTCGCGCCGCCAATCCTGGTATTAGGGCGATCGAGATCTGCCAATTGAAACCGATCGGCGCCAGGACTGTTTCGAGCCCCTGCCCGATGATACCAGCGAGGCTGTACTGGATCGCGGGTCCAGTCGCGCCGGCGGGCGGAGCCGGGAACGAGGACAGGTACCAGAGCAGGATCGTCAAGGACAGAATGATGGTACCGACCCGGGTTAGAAAGATCTTCGCGCGCTCGACCAGGCCCATTACTAGATTTCTGGGATTTGGCCAGCGGTACGACGGCAGTTCCATCATCAGCGGATGCAGCAACTTGTGTCCCGCAGCGACCTTCATGACCCAGGCCACGGCCATGGCGCTCACGATCCCCGCGAGATATAGAACGAACAACACCAAGCCTTGCAAGTTGAGAAAACCGAGCACGGTCTTCTGGGGAATGAACGCACCGATGATCAGCGCATAGACCGGTAGCCGCGCGGAACAAGTCGTCAAGGGAGCGATCATGATGGTGGTCAATCGGTCGCGCCAGTTGGCGATATTGCGGGTGGCCATGATGCCCGGGATAGCGCAGGCGAAGCTCGACAGCAGCGGAATGAAAGAGCGGCCCGATAGCCCCACAGAGCCCATCAGTCGATCGAGCATGAAAGCGGCGCGCGGCAAATAACCCGAGTCCTCCAGCGCCAGGATAAAGAGAAAGAGGATGAGGATCTGCGGCAGGAATACCAGCACGCTTCCCGCGCCCGCGATCACGCCATCGACGAGCAGGCTTTGCAGGATGCCCTCGGGCAGCCATGTTTTCAGAAGTTCACCCGCGGCCGCGACTGCCGCCTTGATCGCGTCCATAGGCAGTTGCGCCCAGCTGAAGACGGCCTGGAACATCAGGAACAATGTCGCAGCCAGGATCACGTAGCCCCAGAACGGATGCAGCACGACACGGTCGATTGCGTCGTCCATGCGCAGTTCGTCCGGCGGCTCGCTCACTGCAATGGCAAGAATGCGCCGCACTTCACGTTGGGTCGAAGCCACGTCTTCGAAGTCTGGCGCCTTCCAGGCGGCAACCGCTTTTGGCCGATCCGCCATATGGTCCTGTATCGCGTCGATCAACTCGTCGGCGCCACCGCGCCGCACCGCCACAGTCTGAACGACCGGCATGCCAAGTTCGCGCTCGAGGGCGAGAACATCGATTTTGACGCCGCGATGCCTGGCGACATCCGTCATATTCAGCGCCAGCACCGTAGGCAGACCCAAACGCTTGGCTTCCACGACCAGCCGCAGGTTCAGGCGCAGATTTGTCGCGTCGGTAACACAGACCAGCAGGTCGGGTTGCGATTCTTCCTGTTTCGTCCCGAGCACAACGTCGCGGGTGATGGTCTCATCGAGGCTCAGTGCATTCAGGCTATACGCACCGGGCAAGTCCAGAACCCGTATGCGTTGTCCGGTTGCGGTTTCGAACAGACCTTCCTTACGCTCGACCGTGACCCCCGCGTAATTGGCGACCTTCTGCCTGCTGCCGGTCAACAAATTGAACAGCGCGGTTTTGCCGCAATTGGGATTGCCAAGCAATGCTATGCGCAACGCCGCCTTGGACGCCATCATATTTTCGTCCCTGATTGCGGTGCGGCGAGCACAAGAACGTGATCTGCTTCGAAACGGCGCAAGGCGAAAGTGGTATTGCCGATGCGAACCGCAATAGGCTCGCCACGGGGAAATCCGTGCGCAATGACGCGCAGTGATTCGCCTTCGACGAATCCGAGTTCCAGCAAGCGAAGGCCGATGTCGCCGCCCTCGGGCGCGGAATTGCCGGCGCGAATCGCGCGGATGACGACAGTTTGGCCAACGGCGACCTGGCTCAGCGTAATGGGGCGCTCAGCCATGGCGGCAGATTCCAAAGCGGGATCGGCGTGCATTTACGGGCTTTTCTCGTAAGGGTAATGCGAATCGTTACTATTATGTGCCTTTTTGAAGCCCTTCGCACTGCGGACAGTCGGAGCAGGGGCGGAGCATTCTGCGGTCCCCCTTTCCCAAATCAACGGGCGATCTGCTGGAGGAAAGTTGCGATTTCGCTCCAGAATGCCGGGTCGGCATCGAGATCATTGTGGCCAGCACCTGCAAATTCGCGCCAGGTCTTCGGTCCGCGCCATTTCGCGAACAACGCCTGCGCGTGAGCCAGTGGAACGACATCGTCGCGCTGCGCGGCCAGCATCAGCACCGGCACGGAAATTCCGGGTGCGCGGCCAATCGAGTCAAAACCGTGTTTCAGCAATAGCGACACTGGCACATAAGGATGGTGTCGCTGTGCCACGGCCCGAAAACTGTCATAAGGGGTGACCAGCACCACGCCGGCAAGGGGACGTTTGGCCGCCAGATAGACGGCGACGCCACTGCCCAGACTGCGGCCGAAAGCAACGATGCGTGCCGCATCGACGTCGGTCCGGAGAACGGCCCAGTCACGCAAGGCCAGCGCATCGGCGAACAGTGCGGACTCCGAAGGGCTGCCGGGATTCCCGCCATAGCCTCGATAGTTCACCGCCAGCAACGACCAGCCCGGGAAATGACCAGCAGAAGACGCCATATAAGAAACTTCTTCTGCGTTTCCGCCGAAGTAGATCGCCAGGGGTAAACGTTCCGTAGCCGCGGCCACGGGTTTCGCCAGCCAGCCGCGCAACGACAGGCCGTCAAACGTGGCTATTCGCACTTCGCTGATCGCAAGATCTGCCGCGTGCGGCAGCCTGTCGGGTGCGGGTTGTGCATAGAAAATCAGCCGATCCTGCGCAAAGTAAAGCAACGCCCACAGGCCAATTGTCACGCCCAGGACAACGGTGATTGCAGCGATCATGAGTCCACGCAAAAGGGGTTTCGGGTTCATGGCCGAGTTTGGCATTCGAGGCCCGACATCGCAAAGGGATAGTCCCGCAGTTCGATCTTTCGCCCTGCCAGTAAGTCCGGGTTAAACTTCCGTCAGGCGCGCATGCCATCGTTCGCCGAACGACTCGTTGCGTCGGATGTCCGAGTATTGCCCATCAGCCTGCCAGGAGATCTATTCAGTGGCCGCGCAACAGTTGCTCGACCTGATTGGAAACACGCCGTTGGTCGAGATTACCCGGATGGATGCAGGACCGTGCCGCCTGTTCCTGAAAATGGAGAGCCAGAATCCGGGCGGCTCGATCAAGGACCGCATCGGTCGTTCGATGATCGAGGCGGCCGAGCGCGACGGCAGTCTCAAACCCGGCGGGACGATCATCGAGGCAACAGCGGGAAATACCGGATTAGGCCTCGCGCTGGTTGCGACGTTGAAGGGTTACAAACTCATTTTGATCGTTCCCGACAAGATGAGCCGCGAAAAAATTTTTCATCTGAAGGCAATGGGCGCGGAGGTCATCCTGACGCGCTCCGATGTCGGCAAAGGCCACGCCGAGTACTATCAGGACATGGCCGAGCGGATCGCGCGCGAAAGAGGCGCGTTTTTCGTCAACCAGTTCGGCAATCCGGCGAATCCTCTGGCGCACGAGACGACCACCGGTCCCGAAATATGGGAGCAGATGGATCATGATGTCGATGCGATAGTCTGCGGTGTGGGCTCGGCAGGCACGATAACGGGACTGTCGCGTTATTTCGCCAAAGTATCGCCTGAAACCGACATCGTTCTCGCCGATCCGGTGGGATCGGTGCTTGCCGACTACGTCCATACCGGCAAATACGGCGCGGCGGGCAGTTGGCTCGTCGAGGGCATCGGCGAGGACTTCATTCCATCGATCGCGGATTTTTCACGGGTCAAGAAGGCCTATTCCATCAGCGACGAAGAGTCCGCCATCACTGTGCGAGAATTGCTCGGCAAGGAAGGAATACTTGGCGGCTCCTCATCGGGAACTCTTTTGGCAGCGGCACTTCATTACTGCCGCGAACAGAAGAAGCCCCGACGCGTCGTGAGCTTCGTCTGTGACAGCGGCAACAAATATCTATCCAAGGTGTTCAACGACTACTGGATGATGGATCAGGGCTTTCTCAAGCGCGAACAGTTCGGCGATCTGCGCGATCTCATTTCCCGCCGCCATGACGAGAAAGCCACGGTTACCATCGGCCCGGACGAGAAGCTGATGACCGCTTACGCTCGCATGAAGCTGTACGACATTTCGCAACTCCCGGTGCTCGAAGAGGGAAAGGTCATCGGACTGATCGACGAGTGGGATCTGCTGAGCGCCGCACGCGAAGATTCTTCCCGCTTCCGCGATCCAGTGCGATCGGCGATGACCCAGCGGCTGGAGACGGTTGGGTTGAAAACACCGATCCCCAAGTTGCTGGAAGCGTTCAACAAGGGGCATGTGGCCATCGTCATCGAGGGAGGCAAGTTTTATGGCCTGGTTACCCGTATGGACGTGCTGAACCATTTGCGCAACCGCGCTTATTGAACCGGATCATCATGGGCAACAAGACACCAGACAAGCAGGGATTCGCCACCCGCTCCATCCACGCCGGACAGTCGCCTGACCCGACGACCGGCGCGGTCATGACGCCGATTTTCGCCACCTCCACATTTAAGCAGCATTCACCCGGTGTGCACACAGGCTATGAATATGCCCGCTCGCAGAATCCGACGCGGCATGCATTCGAACGCTGCGTTGCCGACCTGGAAGGCGGCTCGAAGGGTTTTGCTTTCGCCTCGGGTCTTGCCGCCAGCAGCACGGTGCTGGAACTGCTGGATGCGGGCAGCCACATCGTCGCGGCGGACGATTTGTATGGCGGATCCTGGCGGCTGTTCGAGCGCGTGCGCAAGCGCTCCATGGGATTGAAGACAACCTACGCCGATCCAAACGTCGCCGGTTCGCTGGAAAAGGCGATCCAGCCGGATACCAGATTGATCTGGGTGGAGACGCCTTCGAATCCGCTGCTCAAGATCACCGATCTGGAGCAAGTCGCCAAAATCGGCAAGGCCCGCGGCATTCTCACGGTCGTAGACAACACTTTTGCGTCGCCCTACGTGCAACGTCCGCTCGACCTGGGCATCGATATCGTGCTGCATTCGGTGACCAAGTACATCAATGGCCATTCCGACATGGTCGGCGGAGCCGTCATCGTCAAGGACCGTAGCGACATCGCGGAAAAACTCGAGTACATGCAAAATGCGATCGGTTCGATCATGGACCCTTTTTCCAGTTTCCTGGCGCTGCGTGGCGTGAAAACCCTTTCCTTGCGCATGAAGCAGCACTGCGGGAATGCCATGCACCTGGCGACCTGGTTGAAAGCGCATGCGAAGATAGAAAAGGTCATCTATCCCGGCCTGCCCAATCATCCGCAACATCTGCTGGCGGCGAAGCAAATGAATGGTTTCGGCGCGATGATCGCAATCTATCTGAAGACGGATATGGATGGCGTGCGCCGCGCACTGGAGGCCTGCAACGTATTCACGCTGGCGGAAAGTCTGGGTGGAGTGGAAAGTCTGATTGGACATCCCGTGACCATGAGCCACGGCTCATTGCCTGCGGAATTGCGCGCGCGCCTCGGCATTACCGACAGTCTCGTCCGGCTCTCGGTCGGCATCGAGGATGTGCAGGATCTGATCGCCGACCTCGATCAGGCATTGGCGAAAATCTGATGGATTCCCGGCCACGCCTGGTCTACCTTGCGATTTTCCTGGTTTGCACCGGCCTGATTGGTTTCGCGCTCTACCTGCAACATTCACTGGGGTTGGAGCCGTGCCCGATGTGCATTCTGCAGCGTTATGCCTTTATCGCAGTCGGCGTGATAGCCCTGGCCGCCGCGATCCAAAATCCGGCTCTGCTCGGACGCCGGATTTACAGCGCTCTGTTGTGCGTCATGGGCGCCACCGGAGGCGGCGTAGCCATCAGGCATGTTTATCTCGAGCACTATCCACCCAAGATTTTCGATTGCGGCGCAGATGTCGGTTTCATGCTGGAGTCTTTCCCGCTCACGCAAGTGCTGCCGATGATTTTCCGCGGGACCGGTGATTGCACCAAGGTGCCATGGCGTTTTCTCGGTCTGTCGATCGCGGAGTGGTCGCTGATCTGTTTCGCGCTGCTGATCGTCGCAGCGATCGTTGCCGCAGTCGTCAAACGCCGCGATTGATCCTTGGCTGACCCACCAGCGTGGCGGCCTCCGGTATCTGAGTCCAAGCGGCGACGCCAGGCATGATCACGGGTTCCCCCCCGCCGCCAACGACAATTCGCGCCAGAAATCCAATGCCGTTTGAGTGCGCCATTCCACGTGGCGCCGCAACGCCTTCGCGATCACCGGCCCGAATTTCGAATCGTGCTTGGCGGCCAGTGCCTGGGGAATGCCGCCGAGGATCTCCTCGCGTGTGAAATAGGGAATTTCCTTGAGCATCAGCGCCAGAAGCAGCAAGCCGGTCTGGTAGATATCAACTTGGCGCCCTACCGCACCGAACTTCTCCGGCTCAAACGCTTCTGGCGGCCGCATCCAGTCAGCAAGCAGGGTCTGGAACACGCGGATATCCGACTCAAGCCGGGTCAGGCCAAGGTCGCCGACCTTGAAGGACCAGACCTGCTCCTTGATTACCCTGCGCTTGCGCCGTTGCTCCGTAACAAACACGTTGCCGGGATGCAGGTCTTTGTGAACATAACCGGCGGCGTGAATGTAGTCGAGCGCCTGCAAAACGTCGCGTGCTACGTAGGGAATCCAGCGGTCGGCATCCAGGCCCAATCGGGTGATCAGGCGGGATAGTGGAAAACTGCAACGCTCAATGATGAGATAGAACGTGTCCTTGAACTCGAATGCGTCGTAGACGAACGTAATGTTTGGGTGACGCATTACCAGGAGCTTGCGCAGTTCGTCTTGCCAGACTTGGCGCACTTCGCGATAAGACTGTTCGTGCGGAATAAGAATCTTGGCAACGAGTGGATTGCCCCAATCGTCGGTGCAATCGTAAACCATGCCGAAACCGCCCTGCCCGATCGCATCGCCGATGAAATAACGGCGCTCCCCGTTCACCAGTACCTCTCCTTTCGCCGGCGGCTGAAAACGCCGCGGCTGCCGGAAGGCGATGCTTCTGATAGTTTCCAGACGGGGCGATTTCATCGCCGTTCCGGGTGCCGCCGGCAGAAATGCAGCACGCGGTGGTACGCATGACAAACGAACGGGAATAGCGGAGCGGGGGCGGACATCGGGACGGCGACGGTTCGGGCGGCTGAGGGTGCCCTATGCGACATCGAGCCCCGTGGTTGCATTGTCTTTCGGCTCGTTCCTGCGATACGTCGACCGCATTCCTTCATCCGCGATCAAGGCGGCGTGGCAAAGGCGACGCCGATCATGGAGTCGCGCGTCACCAGCGCAGCCAGCTTGGCTTCCGACCACCCGTCCGTGCCCGCAGGACGTTTCGGCAGCACCAGATAACGCATGTCGGCGGTGGAATCGTGCACCCGAACCACCGCATTATCCGCGATCGTCGTGCCGAACTCTCTGAGGACTTCGCGCGGTTCGTGTATCACGCGTGAACGATAATTGCGGCTCTTGTACCAATCGGGCGGCAGACCCAGCAGCCAGCGCGGATAGCATGAACAAAGAGTGCAGACAATGACGTTATGCACTCCCTCGGTGTTTTCCACCACCACGAGCTTGTAAACCCCGCGCTCCATGCCAAGCGCTTCGCATGCGGCATTGCCGTCGGAAAGGAGTAGCTTGCGATACTCAGGGTCCGTCCATGCTTTCGCCACCACTCGCGCGCCCTGCATTGGTGTGCGGCTATCCATTTCCTCGACTGCCCTGCGGATTTCTTCTGCGTTGAGAATGCCTTTTCCGATGAGCAAGTTGCGCACTGCAATTTCCATCGCGCGCCAATAGGTAATCGTGTCATCCTGATCAGGGCGCAGGGGCGGGTGCCGATGTGCATCGTGATCGCCAGTATGGGGATCGTGAGGCATGATTTAGCGGTCCGGTTCAAGCCAGTGCTGATAAATTTCGACGTCCACCGTATCCGACGCAGATCCCCGATACGCTGGCCATACTTCCCGCTGCAGGAAACGCACGCGATAAAGCGGTTGTTTCGGCCGACCCGACCGCGCATAGGCCAACTCTTCAGGATTAGCGTACACACCGCAAAGCCGCTCGATTACCCCGCGCCGGCCCCGAATGTAGAACGGCGTGCGGACGTGCCCCAATGGATACACGGCGCGCACCGCGACGATGTCCCCGACCGCGAACTTCGGCTCCACCCGCTCAGAGCTGGTCATGGGTCTGCGCTTTCTCGATGCCGCGGCCGAGTTCGTCGATGGTGATGATGCCGCGCTGGATCAGCGTCTGGCTGATCGAGTATATCCAGCGCTCGTAATAACTCATGCTGTCGTACGCTTCGACACCCAGCGTCTCGATGTTCCGGCGCAGCTCGTCTACTGTCACATGACCTTTTTTCGACAATAGCACGAGGAGCGCGTCCACACGCTTTTCCCACAAGGCGTAGTCATGCTCGGCTGCTTCGACCTTGCCGGCCGGCAATCCGCCCATGTCGTGAACGCCGCGATAGTGCATGGTCATCGAATGCGATAGCCTTGGAGTAACCTGCGCTGGTGCAGCTCTGTTCGAGCCTGCACAAGAATTATAAGACGACGTTACTTCGGCTGCTGCGCATTTGCCGCTGGGACTTTTGCGGGGGCAGGCGTCGCGGCAGGAACGGGCTGGGGCGCCGCTGCCGCCGGGGAAGCTGCAGGATTGACCTTGGCTCCGTCGGGCACCGTATTCGGCAGGCTGAGAACAACCCGTTCGCCTTCGCCGAGGCCACTGGCAATTTTCACCGATGCCCCGTCCGTGCCGGCAATTTCAATGGGGGTAAGCTTGATGTGATTGTCGGTCCCGAGCACCGCGGCGAAATTCTTGCGATCCCGCACCACCAGAGCGGACGCCGGCACTTCGATGTAGCTGGTCTGCGGCACCATCAGGGATACATTTACGAAGGAACCCGGAATGAAAGTGCCGGCGCGATTGTCGAAATCGACCTCGGCCAGCAGCGTGCGCGTCTTCGGATCGAGTTCACCGGCAACGCGGCTGACCGTGGCTTTGATGCGCTGCGTGGGATTGGCGGCATCGATAATCTCCGCCTCGATGCCGGGACGCACAAAGCGTGCATCGACCTGTTCGACGTATACGCTGACGCGCAGTTTGGACGAATCCGAAATCGTGACGACCGGTTGCGACGAGGTCTGGTTGTTGGCGGCGTTGGTGATCAGTGCGCCCGGATCCACATATCGGCCCGTCACGACGCCGTCATAGGGAGCATAAAGGCTACGGTAACCCATCTGCGAGCGCAGGGTTTCGACCCTTCCGCGAGCTGTCCTCACGTCGGTGTCCGCATTGTCACGCGCCTGTTGCGAAAAAAACCCCTTGTCGGCAAGGTCCTTCGTGCGCTGCGCGATGCGTTGGCGATTCTCCATTTCTGAAATCGTGCTCTTGTATTCGGATTCCAGCTCGGGAGCCTGGACTTCTGCGATGAACTGTCCCGCACGCACGCGATCACCCACGTCAACCGTGATCTTCGACAGATATCCGCCCACCTTGGAATAGAGTGTGGTCGATTTCCAGGGACGCAGTTCGCCCGTCATGCTGATCTTGCGCGCCGCGGAGCCGCGCACGGATTGGCCGACCAGGACGGTGGGTCCCGCATCCAGTAGGGCCGTGCGCGCTTTGGCTTCTTCCGCCAGGTGACTGTTCTTGTCCTGCCAAAACCACCACACGGCCACGCTCGCCACCGCAACCAGCACGAAGGCAATTACGTAGAAAACCACGAAAGAATCTCGTCTTCGCTGCATCGCAGCCATGCTGAAACTCCTCAGGCTTGACGGCCCTGCGACTCGGCCTCGAACCGGGCATCGAGATTGTGCAGGATCGGCATGCTCTTTCTGACAAAGGTATAGATCACCGGGACCACGAACAGGGTTGCAACGGTCGCCATCGCCAATCCGCCGATTACCGCTCGTCCCAATGGTGCGTTTTGCTCGCCAGCCTCGCCCAATCCGAGCGCCATCGGCACCATGCCGATGATCATGGCCAGCGCGGTCATCAACACCGGGCGCAAACGCGTCATGCCCGCCTCGATCGCCGCTTCGACGACGCCCAGATTTTTTTGCACCCGCAGTTCGTTGGCAAAGCTCACAACCAGGATCGAGTTGGAAACTCCAATGCCCACCGCCATGATCGCGCCCATCAGCGACATGACGTTGATCGTGGTGCCGCTCAACGCGAGAATCCAAAGGATGCCGATCAGCGCACCCGGCACCGCCATCATGATGATGAACGGATCGATCCAGGACTGGAACAGGACCACCAACAGCGCGTATACCAGCACGATTGCCAGCAGCAGTCCGCCAATGAGGCTTTCGAACGAGGAATTCATGACCTGGTACTGGCCGCGGATGTTGATCCTGGCGGTCGGCGGGAAGTCCTTTTCTGCCGTCATTGCGTCGATCTTGCGTTTGATGTCCGAAACTACGCCGCCCAGATCGCGACCATCGACGTTGGCCGCGATGTCGAGGATGCGCTGCACGGTGTAGTGCGAAACCGACTGGTAACTCGTTTCCGGCTTGATCGTGGCGATATTGGACAAATGGGTCACCGGCGCGCCCGGTGTTGCATCCAGGCGCGCCGCCGCCGTCGTGTCGAGCACCGAGGCGGATCCCGATGTTATAGGTGTCGCCATCAGGTCATCCACGGAAGTCATGCGTTCGATCGGCGTCTGCACAGCCACGGTGTAGTTGACGCCGTTGGGATTCAGGAAATAGGACGGATTGACGATGGCGCTGGACGACAGCGTCGTCAACACATTGCTGGCGACGTCGCGCTGCGTGAGTCCCAGCCGCGCGGCACGCACGCGGTCGACTTCCACGCGCAGCGCGGGATAATTCAGTACCTGCATCTGGCGGACGTCGACGGCACCCGGGGTCTCCTCGATGATCTTGCGGACCCTCGCGGCGTAACCCTGCGCGCGCTCGAAGTTGGCATCCTGGATCTGCACGTCGATCGGAGCAGGCAGACCAAAATTGAGCACCTGCGTGACAATGTCGGCGTTCTGGAAGTACATCGTCGATCCGGGGAATTTTGGCGGTAGCTTCGCCCTGAGTTCGCGCATCCAGTGTGCCGAAGACTTGTGTGGGTGCTTCAACGAAATCAGAATGTCGGCATCCATGCCGCTGATGTTGTCGGTGGGCACGAACGCGAGATTGAAGAACAGCGGCACTCCGATCATGTCGTTGATGGTCGATATTTCCTCGGCGGGAATGACCTTGCGGATTTCCTCCTGCACGGCAATGACGAGTTTCTCGGTTTCTTCGATGCGCAAACCCATCGGCGCGCGAAAGTGCAGTTTCAGGATGCCAACATCGGCCGTCGGGAAGAAATCCGTGCCTACGATCCTGCCCAGAAATACGCTGACGCCGCCCATCAACAGCAGGCAGACCAGCACGAACGGCCGATGGTGCATGATGACCGCCAATACCGCACCGTAGGTGTTCTGCAACCACTCCAGGCTGTTTTCCCGGGCGCGATTCAGGCGGGCACCGATTCCCTTCGCGGTGCCGTCGTCGTGATGCTCGCCGGCCAGCAGCTGGCGTGACAGCATCGGCACCAGTGTGAACGAAAGAATATACGAAGCGAGCAGCGAGAATACTACCGAGAGCGCCAACGGAACGAAAAGGAATTTGGATACGCCATAGAGAAATGCAACCGGAATGAACACGATGCAGATCGCCAGCGTCGCCATCGTGCGAGGAACCGCCACTTCGCGCGATCCTTCCAGAATTGCCACGGTAAGCGGTTGCCCCATCGCACGATGGCGATGGATGTTTTCCACCGCGACCGTGGCGTCGTCGACAAGGATACCGGTCGCGAGCGACAAGCCGGCGAGCGTCATGAGATTGATGGTGTTGCCGGTGAAATACAGTCCGAGTATTCCGGCCGCCATCGCGCACGGGATCGATGTGATCACGACAATGGTATTGCGCCAGGAGCCGAGAAAAAGCAGCACCATCAGCGAAACCAGTAGGGACGCGATCACGGCCTCGGTCGCGACATTTTTGATCGCCGCGCGTACGTAGACGGATTGGTCGAAATCGAGTTTGACTTCGATGCCTTCGGGCGCCGCCTTCTGGATCTCGGGCAGCATGGCGCGCGTGGCTTCGACCACGGCAAGCGACGACGCCTCCGAATGTTTCAGGATCGTCAGATAAGTCGCACGCCGACCGTCCACGTGGACGATATTGTTCTGCACGGCAAAGCCATCGCCGACTTTGGCTACATCGCCGAGCAACACCGGGACGCCATTCGAAACCCGCAGCGGCATCTGATTGAACTGGTCCACCGTCGGCGGACTGGAGTTCATCATGACGTTGTATTCGATCGAGCCGATGCGCGCGGTCCCTGCCGGAACCAGGATGTTCGAGCTCTGCAGCGCATTGACTACGTCATTGGGCGAGATGCCCTTCGCAGTCATGAGCTGCGGATTGAGGTCCACCATGATCTGGCGCAAGCGGCCGCCGAAAGGCGCCGGAACAGTCAGGCCCGGAATGGTGAACAATCTCACGCGCACGAAATTAAATGCGTGATCGAAAATGCGCCCCTCGGAAACCGTCTTGCTCGACAACACCATTTGCACGATCGGAACGGTGGCCGGGTCGTACTGAATGATCACCGGCGGCGTTATACCGGGCGGCAGAATGCGCAGGACGGTTCCGTTGATCGCATTGATCTGCGCAATGGATGCGCCTATATCGGTGCCCTGGTGGAAGTAGACCTTGACGAGGCCAATGCCGGGAATGCAGTTTGATTCAATCCGCTCGATGCCATTGACCGTGGTCGAATAGGCGCGCTCGCTGATGATGATGACGCGGCGCTCCATTTCTTCGGCCGAGAGTCCCGGGTAGTTCCAGCCCACGAATACGACCGGGATATCGATCTTCGGAAAAAAATCGACCACCATTCGCGTCACCGCCAGTCCGCCGAGCAGGAGCACCAGCAGCGAAAGGACAGCGACCGTGTACGGGCGGCGCAGGGCGACCCGCACTAATTCCATCATGATGATTCTCCGACTAGCAGGGGATCAGCGGCATGAATCGAATAAAGCACCGTCGAACTTGTTCTCGTTCCGCCGCAAGCATGATAGCGCGGAATATTGTCCCGTTGACGAATCAGCGCTGTACCTCGTTATGGCGGCTTTGGTTGCGGCATAAGCATTATGCGCATGCAGAATAAATCGCCGTCGGGAGGGAGCTTCGGAAGTCATTACAAACAAAAAGGCTGGCGCGCAGGCCAGCCCTTTTGGCAGGAACGCCGTTTATTTGCCGAAAAGTTTCTGCAACTCACCTGATTGGTACATTTCGCGCATGATGTCCGCGCCCCCGACGAATTCGCCGTTCACATACAGCTGCGGAATCGTGGGCCAGTTGGAGTATTCCTTGATGCCCTGGCGCACATCCTGATCGCTGAGCACGTCGACCGTGGCCACGTTCTCCGCGCCACAGGCTTCGAGAATCTGCACGGCGGCGGCGCTAAATCCGCACATTGGCGCATCCGGTGTGCCTTTCATATACAGCACGATCGGATTGCCCGTGACCTGCTGTCTTATCTTGTCTTGAGCGTTCATGGATTTGATACCTCTGGATTAGGTGAAGGAGGCCCGGTTGACAGGCGTTCTCCGTTTACAGTTCCGATGTTAACGATTCGATGATTTCGACGTCAATAGCCTGCCGCCTGCCACGCGTGACAATCCTGCGATGTCCACCCGAGCGAAAACGTCCACAAAGCCCGTGTCGACCAAGAGGTCTCTGCTGGCCTGCGCCTGATCATAACCGTGCTCGAACAGCAACCAGCCTCCGGAACGCAGATGGTCGGGCGACCCGGTCACGATCTGGCGGATGTCGGCCAGACCATCATTGCCCGAGGCCAACGCCGGCGTGGGCTCAAAGCGTAGATCGCCTTGCTGTAAATGCGGATCTTGCGCCGCGACGTAAGGCGGGTTGGAAATGATCATGTCGAAACACCGTCCGGCCAGTGCTTCGAACCAATGCGAGTGCACAAATTCCACACCCACATCGACCGCTTGGGCATTTTGCCGCGCAACGTTCAGCGCGGCGCTTGAAACGTCCACGGCCGTAAAACGCGCGGCGGGCCGTTCGTGAGCAAGGGTGATGGCCACGCAGCCGCTGCCTGTGCCCAGGTCAAGTACGTCGGCCTGCACATTCGCGGGCAATTTGTCCAAGGCAGCCTCTATCAAGGTTTCCGTATCTGCGCGCGGGATCAATACGTCCGGCGTAACCCGGAAATCGAGGCCATAAAATTCGCGCCTGCCCACCAGATATGCGACCGGTTCCCCACCGCGACGGCGCCGAACCAGTTCGCGAAACACGTCTACGGCTTTCGGGTCGGCAGACTCATCTCCGTGTGCCGCGAGCCAGCCACGGGAAACGCCCAGAGCATGGCCGAGCAGAATCTGCGATTCCAGCCTTGCGTCGCCGCAGTCGGAAAGATCGCGTGCGGCCTCGTCGAGCAACCTGCCGAGGCTCGGGTTCACGCCTGCACTGCGAAAGTCTCTTCGGCCATCGCCGCAAGCAGCTCGGTCTGGTGCTCGGCCTGGAGTGCATCGATCAAATCGTCGAGCGCGCCATCCATGATCTGGTCGATTTTATAAAGCGTCAGGTTGATGCGATGATCGGTCACTCTTCCTTGCGGGAAGTTATAGGTGCGAATGCGTTCCGAACGATCGCCACTTCCAACCAGGGATTTGCGTGTCGCCGCCTGCTTTGCCTGCTGCTCGCGAACCTGTTTGTCCTTGATGCGCGCGGCCAGCACCGACAATGCTTGCGCCTTGTTCTTGTGTTGGGATCGGTCGTCCTGGCATTCGACGACGATACCCGTGGGCAAATGCGTAATGCGCACCGCGGAATCGGTCTTGTTGATGTGCTGGCCGCCTGCGCCGGAGGCGCGGAAGGTATCGATGCGCAATTCCGCAGGATTGAGCACAACGTCTTCGATCGCGTCGGCTTCCGGCATCACGGCCACGGTGCAGGCGCTGGTGTGAATACGGCCCTGTGTCTCCGTCGCGGGAACGCGCTGCACGCGATGGCCACCCGACTCAAACTTCAATTTCGAATAGACGCCCAGCCCGATGATCTTGGCAATTACTTCCTTGTATCCGCCGAGTTCGCTCTGGCTCTGGGAAATGAGTTCGACTTTCCAGCCCAGCCGTTCGGCGTAGCGGAAGTACATGCGGAACAAGTCGCCGGCAAACAGGGCCGATTCATCCCCACCCGTTCCAGCCCGGATTTCGAGAAAGATATTGCGCTCGTCACTGGGATCCTTGGGCAAAAGCTGCCGTTGCAATTCGGCTTCTAGATCAAGCAAGCGCTGCCTGCCCTCGTTGATTTCGGCTTCGGCGAGTTCACGCATTTCAGGGTCGTTCGCCATTTCCTGGGCGGCGGCGACATCGCGTTCGCTTTGGACATAAGCGTGATAAAGCTCGACCGGCGGGGTAATCTCGGCATGCTCACGCGTGAGCTTGCGATAATTCTCCAGGTTCTTGGTGACCTCCTCGCTGGACAGCAACGCATTGAGTTCCTCCAATCTGGCGGAAAGTTGCGCCAGCTTGGAGGCGATGGAAGGTTTCATTCCGGCGGGTTGACTCCGTGCAGGCGGTTGAGCGCGGCGACCAGGGCGTCGCGCTCACTGGCTTCGACGACGTTGAGCGCCTGGGTGGGAGCGTGCAAGAATTTGTTGGTCAGGGAATGCGACAGCTGTTCGAGCACCTGTGCAGGGTCTTCGCCTTTGGCCAGCAGGCGTGTCGCGCGTTCCAGTTCATGGCGGCGCGTGCGTTCGGCCTGATCTCGCAACGCGCGGATGGTAGGGACGAGTTCCCGGTTCTCCAGCCATTGCATGAAGGCGTGCACGTTGGTGTTGATGATGGCCTCGGCCTGCGCAACTGCGGCATGGCGGGTTTCGAGGCCTTCCTGCACGATCTTGCCGAGATCGTCCACGCAATAGAGAAACACGTCGTCGAGCTCCGCGACTTCCACCTCGACGTCGCGCGGCACGGCCAGATCGATCATCAACATCGGGCGATGGCGCCGCGTCTTGATCGCGCGTTCGATCATGCCCTTTCCGAGGATCGGCAGGGTGCTCGCCGTACAGGTGACCACGATGTCGTGTCTCGCCAATTGTTCAGGCAGGTCGCTCAACGCGATAACGCGCCCCTGGAAACGGCTCGCGAGCGCGGCGCCGCGCTCGATGGAACGGTTCGCGAACATTATCTCCCGCGGCTGTTTCGACGCGAAGTGCGTCGCGCAAAGCTCGATCATTTCACCGGCGCCGACGAACAGGACCTTCTGGCTGGCAATGCTTGGGTAAATCCGCTCGGCAACCTTGATGGCGGCGGCGGCCATCGAAACCGAACTTGCGCCGATTTCAGTTCGTGTGCGGACTTCCTTTGCCACGGAGAACGTGGACTGGAAAAGCCGGTGCAAAACCGTGCCGAGCGTGCCGGCGTGCTCGGCCGACTTCACCGCATCCTTCATTTGTCCGAGTATTTGCGGTTCGCCGATCACCATCGAATCGAGGCCGCTGGCGACGCGGAAGGCGTGAGTTACTGCGCGCTCGCGCGGTAGCGTGTAGAGAAACGGTTCAAGTGCCGGAGCCTTCAGATGGTGATAGCGGGCGAGCCAGTCGATCAGCCGCACGGGTTCGGGGGTGTTGCAATAGACTTCGGTGCGATTACAGGTGGAAATGATCGCGGCCTCGCGCACCGATTCGTGCGCTACGAGATCGCGCAACGCCGCCTCCAGATTCTCGGCGTGGAAGGTCACCTGCTCGCGTACCGCGAGCGGGGCCGTGTGATGATTCATGCCGAAAGCGAACAGCTGCATCGAGACCTGCGATTGAAGGCCACAAACCCCGGCCGAGGTCTCTGATTATAGGCCAAAAGGTCTCTTTCCCCCGCGGGAGCACTGCTCCGTTTGGCCGGCTACTTGATCTGGGCCGGGAGCCAGAGCGTCAGGGGCGGGTAGACGATAGTCAGTCCGAGCACGATGACCGCCCAGGCCAGGAAAGGCAGTATTTCCCACATTACCGGGCCAATGCGGATCTTGCCGACACTGGAAACGACGAACAGTAGCAAGCCGATGGGAGGATGCATCAGGCCGATCATCAGATTCAGGACCACCACGGCACCGAACTGGATCGGATCGACGCCCAATTGCGCTCCTAGCGGAATCAGCACCGGCAGGAAAATAATCATCGCCGGCAATGGCTCGACAATGCAGCCGATCAGCAGCAGGAAGACGTTAATAATCAGGAAGACGATGATGGGATTCGTCGACACGCTCTGGATCGTCGCGACTACGGTCTGGCTGACCTGGCTTTCCGCCACCAGCCAACTGAACGGTCCGGCGGCAGCAAGAAGGAACAGGATGACTGCAGTGGAACGACCCGACTCGAACAGCAATTTGGGCAACTCTTTGAGTTTGAGCCCGCGATAGATGAACAGGCTCACGATCAGCGAATAAGTCACTGCCACGGCGGCGGCTTCGGTGTCGGTGACGAGGCCGAAGCGAATTCCGCCGATGATAATGACCGGCATCAGCAATGCCCAGCCGGCGCGGCCCGTCGCCTTCGCCTTACCCTGCCATGCCACGGGGGCGCGGCTCGGATAGTTGCGCACGCGCGCCACGATGGAGCACACCACCATGAAGCCTGCCGCAAGCAGCAGGCCGGGGACGACGCCTGCCATGAACAGCTTCACCACCGACTGACTGGACAATTGCGCGTACACGACCATCGGGATGGACGGGGGAATGATCGGGCCGAGCAATGCGCCGGCGGCAATGACGGCACCCGCAAAGCCTTCCCCGTATTTTTCCCTTTGCATTGCCGGGATCAGCGGCTTGCCGGTAGCAACGGCATCGGCGACCGCCGAGCCGGACACTCCCGCCATGATGAGGTTGGTGAGAATCGAAACGTGGCCGAGGCTGCCCTTGACCCTGCCCACAATCGCCTGCGCCCAGTCGATCAAGCGCATCGTCAATCCGCCGCGGTTCATGAGCTCACCGGCAAGAATGAACAGCGGCACCTGCACGAGGGCATACGTGTCCACCCCGGCGATCATCGACAGGGGCATCATCGCAGGGTCGACCGCATTGCCTCGGTACTCGACGCCAAGCCAGGCCGACAGGATCATCGAGAATCCGACATCGAAGCCGATGATCAACGCCAGGATGAAGGCAACGAACAGCAGCAACAGCACGGCTTACTCGACCTCGAGTGGCATGTGTCGCGGGAGCTCCCGTCCAGACCATCGCAACAGGATGCGCAGCACCAGAAACAGCACAAGGAGGATGCAGGAAACGAACAACGCGGCCGACGGCCAGGCTTCGGACATCATCGTTCCCAGCCTTTCCTGGTCCCGTCCGATCACGACCAGCCGCCACCCGTTCATGCCGAGAATCACTGTCAATCCCAGCATCATCAAATCAAAAACATAGTCGAGGACTCTTCTTACATTCGCAGGCAGATGCGCGTCGATGAGATCGACGCGAATGTTGAGCCCCCCTTTGACGGCCAGTGCGAAACCGATGAAAGTCAGCCATACCAGCATGACTCTGGCGTAGGCATCCGGGGCCGCCATGGGAAGGGTTACGAAATGACGGTCTATGAAGGTTGACGCCACGATGATGAGCAGGGCAGCCACGAGCGCAGCGATAAGCCACTCGAGCGCGCGTTCGACCACCCGCAGCGTCTTATCCAGAAAGTCGACCACGATTACTTCTGCGCCGCTTTGATCCGTTGCACCAAACCGACGGGCCACACCTTGCCTTCGTAGCTCTTGTAGACGTTGGCCCAGGCCTTTTCGAAGGCGGCCTTGTCCGGCACGACATAATTCACACCGGCTTTCTTGAGTTCTTCCAGCCCCCGCCTATCGAATTCCTCACCCAGCACCGTGGCCAGTCTGCCGCCCTCGGTTGCTGCGCGCTTGAACAGCTCTTTCTGTTCGGGTGTGAAGGTTTTCCATTTGCGCTCGGAAACGTAGAACGCGCCCGCGTCGTAGCAATGGTCGGTCGCCGACCAGAACTTCGAAACTTCGTGGAAGCGAAACGTAAGCGTCAGATCGAAGCCGTTGTCCTGTCCATCCACCTGGCCGCGCGACAACGCCATGTAGACCTCGTTGAGGCCGAGCGGCACGACCTTGACGCCGACGGCTTCGAACGTCTCACGGAATATCGGGATCGGCGGGATGCGCAAGCGCATTCCATTGAGATCCTCCGGCTTGAGAATCGGCCCCTTGGTCGTGACGAGCGCGCGCGCGCTGCGATCGCCGCCGACCGCGAAGATGCGCACGCCGGCAGACTGTGCGCATTGCTCGTAGAGCTCCTGGAAAATGGGACCATTGAGCCCTTCTTCCGCGGCGCGCTTGTTTTTGAACAGATAAGGCAGGTAAGAAACATTCAGCGCTCCACAGCCCTTGAGCTGGCCGGCGTTGCCGACCCCGAGATAGGCCATATCGACCGTGCCAAGCTGCATGCCGGCAATGAGTTGCTGGATATCGCCGATCTGACTGTCCGCATAGACCTGCACGCGGATCTTGCCGCCGCTTTCCTTATCGACGACCTCGGAGAACTTTTCCATCGCCTTGTGCAGGTTGCTATTGGTGACAAATGGCGTGCCGAAGCGCAAGGTCAGTTCGGCCGCTGAAGCAACGCCGCCAATTACGGCGAGCAGCAGCAAAAACACGGCAGAAAAGCAAAGTTTCATTTTTCTCTCCCAAGGCATTTCTAGTTTTTGTAGCCGACGTTCCTCGCCCGTCGAGCTTATCAGGGTGCTGAACTATCAGTGCACTCGTGCGCTGCTGTCAAGCCGTGTCGTGCGGGATGGATGACTGCGTGGAACGAAGATTGAGGATGGAGGATGAGTGGTGGCCAAGGGCGGCTTCACCCGTGCTCGATTTTGCCCAGCGCTGCGCGCCGGCGAAATCGATGGTGGCCAAGGGCGGATTCACCCGTGCTCGATTTTGCCCAGCGCTGCGCGC